>Ga0307963_1003948_pt1:5000-11823 | contig 11823 bp, 14 predicted proteins | sample OrgLakmetagen594_FD_201829 | JGI IMG/M metagenome (GOLD analysis project Ga0307963, IMG submission 201829) | Saline water microbial communities from Organic Lake, Antarctica - #594 | ecosystem: Environmental > Aquatic > Non-marine Saline and Alkaline > Saline | place: Antarctica...
CCTGCTCGATTGTGACAGTGCCTATAAGGTGCTCAAAGGAGCTTTTGAGGTGTAACCCGGTGTTTGTGTGCGAGATCATTACACTTGCTTTTAATTGCTTGTCCTTTATGTATATTACTGACTCTGCTGCCTTACCTACCTTAATCGACTGTAAATCTGTTTGATTGATGAACAGAGCAATCACACGCTACCTGTGTTTGGTAGAAATTCGTGGCTCGGGACCAAAGGTTTCTATGCTCGTCCCGCCCAATCACCACCAACCACCCTCGTCACTATTTCAAAACCGCTTATGCCTGGACATAGCTGGTTTTCATGATCTCACGTCAGCTAACCGCCGCATCATCTCAAACGACTTGGTACAAAACAGTTAAGCTTCAGACTCTGAAAAGCACGTTGTAGCTGTCATGCTTTTTATGAACGTGTGACGAGCAGATAGTTGATGTACTGACTTATGGTAGTAGTACTCTGCAGAGCAGCAATTTGATCTGACACCTCAACCTCCAAGCATCGCAGCCATCATTTGCCTTTGTGCCCCTGCCCCCGATTAACAAGTGCCCCTTCCCTCCAAAAACCAGCCAGCAGTACAACGTGCACGGCCATCACAAAGTACCTTACATGCCATTGTAGAAGAAGGTGACATCTTCCTGAGATTAAGGACTGCAAAAAAATAGACCCCAGAACTAACTGCATTCCGCATACGTTTGACCAGTACGACAGCTCTTTACCTTCTTCTGTTACTATGCACATCATCTTCTTAAATGTGGGTGGCAATAATGCAGCATTGCACAAACTGGAGCGATGACTGCGGGTGCACCCTCCTTCATTACGTTTTTCACTGCCTGCGGGGCAGATGCATATGTTTCTTTTTATTTCATATATAACAGTGGCGGCGCTTATCATGGTTTGTCCACGACTCCATCATTATTTAAATCAAAATCAAAATTATAGCTGATATTATAAAACCGAAAACATGCTCGCAAGTATCACCATCCCCATGAGGCGGAAAATGTGTGGTTTAGCATTAGTACAGGCGCCAACCCTCTTATCTTGTCTTACCTCTGTGAAGCAATTGCAAGCCGTGATGTGGATGAGCTCTGCCGCCGGTGGAGAGGAAGGCGGCAGTCCCCTTTGGGGGGGAGGATATTTGGGAACAGGTCGAGCACAGACGAATGGCGGGCCAGACAGGTAGAAAAAAGAAACCGTCGAGTACCTAGTACAGTTTTCACTGGTATCATTTATTGTTGCACGCAATCATGAACGGTGGCTGCCATTCATACACATCTTTTCTTGCAGGTTCCTGCTGACAGGTGTGGTGTCATTTGCGTGCTTTGCAGCCTGTTTTGGTCAGCTTTGCGGATCTCATACTTGCAAGATATTAATTACAGGGGCTTGCGGACAGCTGGGATCTGCTCGTAAGTTGCTGCTTCTGCTACTGAGATTCTTGCAGGTCACGAGCATGACGTTCAATTATGGTTGAGTGTCTCCGTTCTACAGCTGTTCCTGCTTTTCCTGCTCTTTCCAGTTCTTCCTTTCCTGCGCGAGAAGGTCGGCAACAACAACGTCATAGCCTCTGACGTCAAGCACAGGTCCGTTGTGTTTGATCAAAACTCCTGGTCAGCCCTTCACGCATTTGCAGCTTGTGAACACATTTAGCATGCTGCTTTGTGCATGCAACCGCCAGACGCAAAAATACTCAGCGCTGGGTGCTAAACACCAACCCACAGGAGGGACGTCCTTGATGCCGGTCCCTTTGAATTTGCAGACGTGCAGGGTACGTAATGCTTGCCCTTGTTGTTTTTGCGCACTGTAGTTAGATGGATCAAATTGGATAACACACACTTGCACACACATAAACATGCATACATCCACACATCCACATACACATACATACAGATACACACACGCTCATACATTCAGACACACATGCATACGTTCACACTTGCATATAAATACGCTATGTTCACACACACACACACACACACACACACACGTACATACACAAACACACAAACACAGTCACAACTTATGCTATGTCAGCACACACGCATACACACGTATATGTTCACACACTCACAAGCACAAACACATGCGCACACTCAATACATACACGTACATTACCACACATACACACACATGCACAACACTCTTCAGATCAGGACAACCTATCAAGAATTGTAGTGGAGTACTCTATTAACCGTGTCATCCACCTAGCTTCTTTGCTGAGCGGTGAGTTTTGTTTGATTGTGGAAACCTCTTATTTCTTTATTGCTTCTTGCATGCTACTTTTTTCATAACGCATTTTTATTGGATTGTTCTATTAACAACGCTGCCAAGCTTCATTTGCATTCTATCAACTTTGCTGCCAAACCAAACACACAATTTCCAGTACTCGTATGAACCCTCATCAGGAGCCGGTTTCAGGTCAATCCTGCTTCCCTCCTGATCCCCATTGATCTTTTTCTTTTTCTTTGTGGTGGAGAAGTTTTACGGTACCCGGTACCAAAGTGGCTCTTTAATTTATGTGTTGAGAGGTCACGCTCCTTATGTGTTGAGAGGTCACGCTCCTTATGTGTTGAGAGGTCATGCTCCTTAATTAATGTGTTGAGAGGTCACGCCTATGTAGAATGTTCCCTGCGTATAGGCCCTGTAATTTGCTAGACTCAAGCTAAGCATTAGTAGGTCCAAAGCACGGTTGAGTCCAGCAAGTTGCAAGCCGCAGCCTTCTTTCTGATGGACCTTTCGAACGGATTAACATGTGACAATTACAGCATAAATTGCAAAAGAGATGAAATGAAAGGGCCCAGCGAGTTTTTAAAATCCAGCCATTTTCCTATGACAAAATTAGCATAAGGGGTACAGAAATGGGTCAAAAACTGACCCCCTCCAGACCTAATTTTAAACCTCCAGTATATTGTTTGAAGTCAAGCTATTACATTGGTGGCATTTTGGGGGCAAAATAAGGTGTGGTTAAGGCGTGGTTTCTCAATACGCGTGCATTTTGCGCCTCTAAATATCTACAATTTTTAAACTTCGCCCAGGGGCCCCCCCCCCCCCCCACTGGCCTTTGCCTTGCAGCAATTGGGGAGCGGAATCCGCCTCTCACATTGAAGATCAACAACAAGGGATTTGAAAATATTATGGAAATAGCACTGCAACACAAGCTCCAGGTAGCTACAGTCACGCGATTGCATAATGCTGTTTGCAGCATCTGTATAGTCACATCTGTACTTCAGCTGCTCAATCCATGCAATTAGTGGCATGCAGCTGATCATATTAGTGGCATGCATCAGATGATCAATATTATTTAATTATCTGATCAGATCATATTAGTGGCACGCATCTGATCATTTGGACAGTTTCCGCTCACACTGCTAACCTTTTGTTCCTGCAGGTGTTCTCCCCATCCACGATTGCTGTGTGAGTGATACATTACCACGAAAGGAGTCAATGCTGCAGTTGCTTGCAATAGTAATACTATGGGCCAACCATCTCTCATGTCACTCCACAACTCAACATGTTTCTGTATGCAGGTTTGGTACACCAATGGTGAGTAAAGATCGCCGTTCATTGCCTATGAATGCTTGGCAGGCAGGCATGACTTAAAGCATGGATACAACTCCTGCTCGTGGTGCAGGACACGGCATCAGACGACGCCATAAAAAGCCCAACGACTGTGTATGGCATCACCAAGGTAATACACATGCAAGCACTCCTTATCTGCAGCGCATACAAGTAGTCAGTACTGACAAAGGGCATGATGTGCTGCATTTAGGTGCACACAGAGCTCCTGGGTACGTACTACAGCAAACGTTTTGGGGTCGACTTTAGGTGAGTATAATATGAGCGAATGCATTGACAGGAACAGCGTTAGCCAAAGAGCGGGTATTGATGATAAATGCGCGTTAAGGAATGAGGATCAAGGATCAAGACGCATCAAGGAATGACCATCAAAGATTTGCGCCCATTGAGGAGAAGCTTTGAAGGATAAGCGCGCATTCAGAAAAGGCTCCTAACTAAATCGCTCACACCTAGACCAGGCCCCACCATTGGGCAATACGTTCTTGGTCCTGTCGTGCAGCAGTTCAAGGCACAAAGCTTGGGTGCGTGTCTGGGAAGCTTGCATTCAGGGAAAACTCCTTACTAAATAGCTCACACCTAAGCCAGGGCCCCACTATTGTGCAATATGTTGTTGGACCTGTCCTGCAGCTGCTCAAGGAACAACAGCTGGATTGGGTGCTTGTCTGTATTTGCATCCATAAGTCAACAGATGGGTGCCTGCCCAGAGCGCAACTGCTTTGTCTAGTGAACGAGTGCCTGTTATCTTGTTATACAGGTCATACAGGTGCCTGTTATACAGGGCATACAGGTGCTTGTTATACAGGTCATACAGGTGCCTGCCTAGAGCACTGGTGCAACTGCTCTGTCTAGTGAATGAGTGCCTTTTATACAGGTCATACAGGTGCCTGCCTAGAGCACTGGTGCATTGTCTTGGGAAAGATTGCCCGTTCGCACAGGTGCTGTCTGAAGGACGGTTGCTTGATTCTGTGAATGTGAGCTCGTTAGCACAGGACCCTGCCCAGATCGCAAATGCTTTGTCGAGTGAAAAAGTGCCCATTAGAGCAGCTGCTGTCTGAAAGAGGATGGGCTGCTTGTCTTATGCCTTGTGGATGAGTGTCCAGGAGCAAGTATTAGAGATCGGCATTATTTTTAACATGTAACACACGCGTCACGTGTGCGTGCCCCTGCAACACACATGTAAAACATAACATGTAACACACGCGTATTTTTAACATGTAACACACGCGTCACGTGTGCGTTCCCCTGTCTGTTTCTGCCAGGTCTTTGCGGCTGCCTGGGATCATAGGAAAAGCTCCAGCAGGTAGCTTGGTACACTAGGCTGTGAGACGGTTAAACTAGGCTGTGGGACTGTTAAACTAGGCCGTGAGACTGTGAACTAGGCCGTGAGACTGTGAACTAGGCCATGAGACTGTGAACTAGGCCGTGAAGCTGTTGAAGGCCGTGAGACTAAATTGGCACTGTTCACACTATATTAGGCAATATTTTAGGTTATATACACATCTCTGGCCGCTGAACTGTGACTTTGTGTTTTTATATTCATATCCAGGAGGTGGCACCACCGACTATGCAGGTGGGATAATTGACAGTAATCTGTGTGTACCTGTTACTGGGATTATATGCTTGTTCCACACACACACACACACACACACACACACGCACACACACACACACAAACACACACACACATACACACACACACAACTTCACACTCACACACACACACCTGTATAATAAGTCAGTGTTATTGTCGCTTCCAACTAACCAACAACAATACATGATTTTTCTATGTGCAGTGGACATCTTCCGCGCTGCTTTGCAGTCCAAAAAGTATACATGCTCCATGGTACGCCATGGTGTTTTATCAAAAGGCCACCAACATCACAAAACAAACTTGTCATTCATGCATGAACAGACCAGATCTGAAAGCTGGATTTGTATGCCCATCCTGTAAAAAAAAAGAAAAAAGGAATTTAGGTTTCAGACACCACATCAATGCTACCTTTCCTTTTTGTGCAGCCTGAAGATTTAGCTCTGCCCATGCTGTATATGCCAGACTGCCTGGAAGCCATCTACTCTCTGATCATGGTAATTGTCGCTTCTTACAGTTTCCTATCTGTGTAACGAAGATAAGACACAAGGACAGAAAAGGCTGCTGACAGTATCAATACATCCGCGTGATTAAGGGATGTAGCACTTGGTTGCGAGCACCTGTAAGCTCCTCACCTATCTTTCTTACATAAACATTCCAATAAAGGAGCCCCCCCTTTGCCATGGTGGCCGCAGTTGGGCATGGCATTCACTCATACCAGCCACCTCTGCAAGAGACGTGTGCAGTGGTGTACGCTGTTTACAGACAGGCTGGCAGGCCTCTCCTCCTCCTCCCCCTTGCCAACCTGCAGGCACCGCGTGAGCAATTATCAAGGACTGTGTACAACGTGCAAGGAATGTCAATCTGCCCCCGAGAGCTTGCCACTGCAATTGCGGAGCATGTCCCTGGTGAGGACGTGACTGATGTACACACTGTTGGCTGATATAACTACTGTACTAGTGTGTACATACTGATGACTGATGTACATGCTCTTGAAATTGTCCCCTTAATGTACGCTGATCCAAATTGTGCCAGATGAACATCAGAAATTGACATCCTTGTATTGCGCTTCTCTTTTTATTACTATTTTTTCTCTCGCGCCCAGACTTCAAGTTTGAAGTTGGCCCGCCTGACTACCGTGCGGCAATTGCACACTCGTGGTGGGTTGACTTGATATTTGTAAAGAATGTAAGTATACATCAACCAATAACTTTCTGCCCGGTGGCTTAACGTGATCTGCGTCATGACAAGAAGTGGAGCATTTTATAGCACACTTCTTGGTACAAAAATTCGAGATCAAATAGCCTCATTCTGCCAAGTTGCAAAAAGTCATATATGCTCAGACTGTCGACAGCATTGTTGTGTGTTCATTTGACTCATTCTACGCCTTTGACTTGGTCTCTGGAAAGCTCAGACTATCAGACTATAAGACAATGGAGTGCTCTGACCGTCGGTAGCATTGTTGTGTGTTCATCAATGCTTGGGCAAAACACCATTTATTATCTGAAGGCTCCAAACCTGTGCATGCACATGTGCTGCAGGCCACGGGCAATAGATGACTCACAAGCATCTAGAGATTGGGGCTGGGCACCTAAGTACGACCTGCAGAAGATGACACAAGACATGCTTAAGGCTGAATGCAGTGGAAAACATGCT
>Ga0307963_1003951_pt1 | contig 11817 bp, 12 predicted proteins | sample OrgLakmetagen594_FD_201829 | JGI IMG/M metagenome (GOLD analysis project Ga0307963, IMG submission 201829) | Saline water microbial communities from Organic Lake, Antarctica - #594 | ecosystem: Environmental > Aquatic > Non-marine Saline and Alkaline > Saline | place: Antarctica: Organic Lake...
CTCTTCTACATTCATCAGTTTCATGTTCCCTCTAGCTTCTTTTTCTGGTGTCTTGTTCAGTCTGGCCTCTTTCTCTTCTTGAAGCTGGCTTTTTATGCTATAGCTCAACTGCCCTCGCTGGCGGATATAGCTCTGTAACCCCCTTACCCCTTACCCCTAGTAAGGCTTTCTAACATTCCGATGATATAGCGATGTAACCTTACCTTATGAACAGGCTAGCAGTCGCACGCTTTGACTGAAGGCCTTTCTGAGGACTCCAAGGAAACAAGTTTTTACAGCAAAAACAGATATTCCGGGAGGAAAAAACAATTGCAGACGTGTTTATGTTTTATAAAATGTGGCCAATGTATACAGCAAACAAAATGCGGAGCAGGAGTGCCGTGCTTGCTCCCGCAAGACAAGGTATATCAATCAACGGTCACATAGCAAGCAGCCAGCACGTAGCTGACTTTCACCAACTGCACAATCCCTATAGAACTCGGGACGAGCAATCTAAACCATCATTTTATCATGAAGGCCTGCACAAATTAACACTCAGGCATACATTAATTGCACAAATTCAGAGCAAAGCGTTGTACGGCGGTACGAACGCTATTGCTAATAATACTTCAGGCACCTAAACAACCCCCCTGCTTACTATATCGCGATGTAACCTTACCTGAACAATTCCCCTGCTTGATTCTGCAACTCCATGCAACAGGATGAGCACGAAATAATCAGCCCAAACTAATGCGTCAACGTCAGAGACCTTATGTCTTATAATACGGATTCGATCTAAGGGAGCACACAGGCGGGTTTGCAATTAAGATGTGTCAAACTCTAAAAGAAGAGACTAATCCCCATAGGATAGGAAAAGCCATGCGCCCTAGCTAAGAATGAAAAAGCAGATGTGAGTCGTGCCATTGGGCTGCATACAAATACACCGATTGTCCTTATGCCCACGAATCTTATCCTTGACACATCGCTACGAGTCTTCTGCGGGTCCAGGATCATTTATAGGACAGCTTAAATCAAAGGCTACCGAGGGGTCATCTAAATATTTTCCTTGTTGCAGACTGCTCGCTCCATTCCTGCAACCTACCCGCTCAAAAACTGCAACCTTTTCCACTGAAAATTATATTAGACGCGCCTTTGTGTGCAGGACAAAAAGAGCACCTCCTAATTCTGCATGCTACAGCGAAATTCGGGACAGAAGCATCACACAATAAGAGCACACAATGAAAGCACACTTTGCACCCGGAAACCAAAACAGCACAATGGGATGCTTACACACTCACATTGATCACACATGCACACCCACATACACACACATAGGCACAACTCAAGAAGCCCTCGAATCAGGAAGAACGGAGGGAGTACTCTTTATTGCAGCATGTTGATGAAAGCCTCGCTTGTTTTGGATACGATCGCAGAATAACGCTCGACTGTTAGGCGGTTGGACCCTGCGAGATCACCGCAGTCACACTCACAATGGCTCGCCCCTTATTCAGATCATGACGGCACCCACTGTTTTATTGTGCAGCAGCACACATGTACTACGCACGCAAGCACGCACGCACGCGAGATCATACCAGCGTGGCTGGAATTAGCATATACGCCTATGCAATATATCCCCTCCCCCGTAATGACAACACTGCGTGTCAACTGTTAGAATGAGTATTCCATGAGAGAGTGTAATGCCTCCAATGTTTGCAAGCACAAATGACATGTCAAGGCACCCACGCTTGCAGGGGCATTGCTACATGGACAGTTACCTGTGCATAAGCAGAGGCAGGTTTTACAGGTACCCTGTGGGCGCTCGTTAAAAAGGCAGATACATGAGCGGAAGCATGGATGCACAGGAACACGTCCATGCCTGCAGAGGCGCTCACAGACAGGTTGCCATGCAGAGGGATTCAGTGCACAGCCTTTCATGCCTACAAACCAGAGGGAGGGGCAGCCTACCGTGTGCGGCAGCCTTGGGCTCCGTGCACAGACAGCAACCTCATGCACAGACAGCGAGCCTAGGGATCCTCGACAAATACGCTTGGGTCTGAGGACAGGGCATGCGACCAAGCTGACCCAGATACGTTGCTGTTCAGGGGGGAGGCAAAAGAGGGGGGCCCACTGCCGGTCAGGCTCTCAGCGACAGCTGCAGGGGGCTGCACACCACTGCCTGCTCCACCGCCCCCTCCTCCGCCCTTGTTCTCCTGCTGCAGATGGGGCAGGAAGACACCGGTGCCTGCAAGAGGGGGGCGAGCACAATGTTGAGCACTTGCTTGCAACCAGGCAGGGTTGCTGTGCACACACAGGACCACCGGCGCATCTGCTGGGAAATGATGTTCAAGCGTGGGAGGAGCAGCCACAGCAGCTGGTACAGCAGCAACAGCAACAACAGCAATTTGCGTTTGAAGGAGCAGCAATGTTTAGCGAGGGAATGAGCTGTGAGAGCTGCTAGTATGTTTTCCAATGCCCTGCAAGAAGGTGAGGAGCATGATGAATTTTGCTCTGTGTCGTGCATCCAAGGAAGGGACGACAAGCAGCAGGCCCCTCCCTGGATGCCAAACTCCAAAAGATACGGAAGAAAATTTGCACACAATTGCTCAGGTCCAGTCAGCCTTTACGAGCCTGTTTGACATGGTGCCTATATGATGTGGAAGTTCCAGGTCGCACAAAAGAATGAGAGGGCACAAAGAAATGCGAAATGGGCCGCCTGAAATGGCACTGGTCGCAGGCGCCTGTGATCATGCACCCACTTACCCGAGTACTCACACACTCAACACAATCCATTCACACATCCATTCACACACAGCCCACTGCACACATTGCCCACATACAATGCCCACTGCACGCACGCAATCACACACGTTCATTCACACCCAGTGCCCACTGCACAAATTTGCACAGTGCCCACTGCACGCACGCATTCACACAATTTCATTCACACAGTGCCCACTGAAAAAATTTACACAAGGCCTACTAGGTACGTGGCGTCCCACCACCAGGTGCCAGTGGACCTTGCAGATACCTCGTAAAGGGAGACGCCTGACAAGGCAACAAACGTGCCCACTGGACGGGTGCTACAGTTGAAACCTCACATTAAACACACCTGATGATGCAAGCGTGCCCACTAATTAGGGACACTGAATTACACACGCACCCAACATACCTGACGAGGCGACAGATGTGCCCACTGAGCGGGGGTTCCAGTTGGAGCCAGCCCAGCTGGGAGGCTGGGCACGAAGCGATGCGTGTGGGAGTTTGCCAGGAGGTTTGGTGGGTGCACTCATGGGACCACCCCTGCTGCCCATCTGGTTCAGCTGCTGCTGGAACGGCTGGCTGGAGGAGGGCTGACTGCTGCGGCCGGCAGGCATCTTGAAGGGGTCAGGGCGTCTGCGTATGTATGTGTGTGTGTGCGCGTGTGTGTGTGTTTGCATTTATGAGCGTATTTGTTCGTGTTTGTGTGTGTGTATGTGTGTGTGTGCGTGTGCGTGTGTGTGTGTGCGTGTGTGTGTGTGTGTTGTGTGTGTGTCCGTGCAAGCGCGCGAATGTGTGTGTGTATGTGCTCGAATTTATGTGCGTGTCTTTTTGTGTGTGTCTGTATTTTGTATTCAATCAATAACAAGCATGTGTGTGAGTGTGTGTGCACGTATGTGTTTGCGCGTGTTTTGTTTGTGTATGTGTGTGTGTTTGTTTGTGTGCATGTGTGTTCAAGTTCGTGTGTGTGCGCGTGTGTTTGTTTGTTTTTTTGTGTGTGTGTGTGTGTGTGTGTGTGTGTGTGTGTGTTTGTGTGTGTGTGTGTGTGTGTGTGTGTGTGTGTGTGTGTGTGTGTGTGCACGCACACAGTTATTGTGTGTGTGTGTGTGTATGTGTGTGTGTGTGCACGCACACAATTACTTTGACATACCTGTTGTTGTTCTGGGCGATACTGCTCAGCAAGCGCTGCACCTGGGTTCCGGTTTTCTCTTGCCACGGTTGACCGGCTGCCAAGGCCGCATGCTGCTCGTTGGTCAGCACGTTGTTCTGCTGGATCAACAGCTGCTGCTGCTGCTTCTGGATGTGCTGCTGGACGTGCTGCTGCCGGGCGTGCTGCTGCTGCCGGTGCTGCAAGTCCTGTTGCTGCTGCCGGTGCTGCAAGTCCTGTTGCTGCTGCTCCTGCTGCCGACGCTGGAGCTGCTGCAGCTGCTGCACCAGGAATGCCGTGTTTGATGTGGATCCTGCGGCGCTGGAGCTGGTAGTTTGCTGGCCCAGGTCGAGGAGAGGGGCAGGCATCGATTGCGGGCCCAAGTGCTGATGCTGCTCTCCCGCCAGCCCTCCGAAGGCAGCCGGCGCACTCAGGTAGCCAGGCTCACCCCAGGCATCCAGGTCAAGGCCCTGAACGCTCCCCGAGCCGGGCTCGTCAGGCGTGAAAAGGAGGGGGGAGGTCTCGGGGGCAGCAGAGAGCAGCTGCAAGCAAGCGTAAACGCACACAAAGGGAAATGAGAAAACGAGAGTCGTGCTTCAAGAATAAGGTCACATTTCCACGACATTTCTTCACCAGGGTTTGCAAGCTCGAAAAAATCAGGCCCCCCTCCCCCTCATCTTCCTCACCTGTGGGTGCAGCAGGCTTCCGTCTGCTGCAAACAGGGGGGCCTGTGTGTACAAGTGAGCGTACTCAGGGGGTCTGACTGGGCACGATCACAGGGGGCATAAGTGAAGGGTAAACCCCTTGGATAGGCCCCCCCTCACCCCCACCCTTAATGGTTGCAAGCACATTTCAGGAAACGTAAAGTCCCTGCTCACCTGGTCTTGACCTGCAGCAATGTAGAGGACCTGATTTCCTTCTAGGCCGTACTGGTACTGGGGCTCCTCATACTGGGGCTGAGCCAGGGGGACAGCACCCGCTGGGTTGGCAGCAGGTATGATGTAGTACATAAGGGAGAGGGCTGCAACTTATGGAGGTAAGACAAGGGAGGAGATCCAGTTCTCAATAACTGGCCTGTCCTGACCTTGTCCACGCAAAAGATGAAATTTTAAATCCTCTGGTAGTACACGTGAGAATTCTAATTCTGTTTTGAGCTGCCTTTAATCGTGTGTTTAATACATAATGGATTACAAATTATGAGCAAAATTGGGATAAACAGACGCTGGCGAATGATTCCAAGCAGTTTGTAGCCAACACAATGGCTTTGCTTGGCAGCAATAATGCAGCCAGGCAGCAATGTGGTTCTCGGGTGGCAGCTGGGTGGAGCAGCAGGTTAACAAGCCCTTCAGCCCTCATGTACACTGGCAGTGTGCAGAGCATACCGCAGTGGAGGAAGGCTTGGCCCTTACCTGATGATTTTTGCTTGCATCTTGCACCATGCACCACCAGTGGGCAGGCCAGGTCCAGGATGCTGCCAGGTTTGCGTCACTGGTAGAAATCAACCCCCTTTGCAATTTCGTCTGCCTTTCACGTGACCTTTTGTTCCCAATGCAGGAGCTGTGTCCACTGCAGCAGGGTCCTCCTCTCCTAGCCTGTGCGAAGGCGCGTGCGCCACTGGTTATAAATCACTCGTGAAGATCAGGATCAATTTTCTCGTATTTCGCCAAAAACCAGCGCCACACAACACATTCACACTAGCACGTTGATACGCGATATACACGCCCGAATGCACATGCATGCGCATGCACACACGCACACACACTCACACGCACACACACATACACACACGCACACATACACACACACATACACACACACATACACACACGTGCATACGCACACATATATGCACACATATACACAAATACATAAACACGAATGCACATACAACTCAATACAGGTGGCGTGCAAGGGACGGGCACCCAACTCCACAACTCTTTTTTGGAACAGCTGCTGAGTGGGTTACGCATCAGCCATGAGCAGGTACAATCAGTCCCTGAAGTAGGATGTCATGTAAGCACTTAATCTGGTTTAAACGCGTAGGTGTGTGATGGATATATGAGATTATGCTGGATGCTGGATCACTTGTCTGAGAGGCACACAGACTGGAGTCTGCATAATCTTCAAAGAAGGATTATAAACGCCTGAGTTTTTCTTACCAAAGCTCCTCTGCGACGCTCAACCTGCGTAACACACACAGGCAGCAGATCTACTTGTTCAGTGTCCCAGCCTCCTGGAGCTACCGCCCTCGCGTGCTACCTCCCTCATCCACTGCATTTCCAAGATCCTGGGCTGCACCCACAAGTAGGCACAACAGGAGGGTGCCTCCCATTGTGTGCATCAACATCACACAACGCTCTCACTAATCTTCAACATGAGAACATGAGAAGGGCAGCAGCACAATCAGCTGCACCCTCGCTGTTCTCTGCTCTTTGCTGCCCCCCTTCCTCCCTCCTCTCCCCTCATGGCTGTCTTTCAAGTCCAGTATATTCGTAGGGTTGGCCAGAACACGGTGTATTTTCCGTGTATATACGGTGTATATACGGTGTTTTTGGCAGGGAAATCACCAAATATACGGTCATATACGGTGTATACATACGGTTCTGGCCAACCCTATATATTCGTACTGGCTAGATCCGTTTACCTGTACCCTATGAAACCGTATTAACTGAGAGCAATCCCTGCTAAATCACTGTATGAACATCGCGTATGCATTTTACAAACACAGGGTTCTGGCCAACCCTAAGCCCTAAGCACACTGCAACCCAGCAGAGCAAAAACAGGAACTCCGCCTGGCATCCCTTTCATCAACTCTTCCCTGTGTGTCCCTCAAACTCCCAAACAACACAAAATCCACAAATACATCCACACCTACCACCTCATCATATCACATCACATTCATACCCACGCACGCACGCACTGACCCTTGCAGTAGTTCGGCAGGCACGTTCATTTGCACGTTCATTTCTCCTTCATCATCGAGCCTGTCCCAACCCCCTCCCCAACCAGGCGGTCCAGTGCCCTGGTGAGCAAGCAGCGACGCCTGCTGCACACTTCTCCTGTCGAGATCCAACAGCAGATACGGCTTCTGCAGCTGAGCCTGCAGCTGGACAGCAAGGCGGCGGGGGCAGTGGTGCTGGGTCAGCCGAATCTACTGTCTGAGCAGCCCAGTGCTGTGAGGGTTCGAGTGGAGCAGCTGGCCAAGGAGCTTGATGTGCCCATGAACAGGCTGCTCAGGTTAGTGGGTGTATACGTGCACGAGTATGTGTAGCATGTGTAGCATAGGCATGGCTGCAAGCATGCCATCTTGCCGCTTATGCAGTTGATGAAGCCAATCGGCTATTGTGGTATATTGCCGTTTCCTGCTCGGAGAATTAAATTGTGTGATGCATAGACACACATACACACACACGCACACATCCAAACACACAAACACCACAAGCACACAATTGCATACACAGTACACGTGTTTTCAAATTTCCCCCTCACGTCCTTCTCTCTTGTTCACTCCATTCTCTCTCTCTCTCTCTCTTTCCCTCTCTCTTTCTCTCTCTCTTTCTCTCTCTCTCTCTCTCTCTCTCTCTCTCTCTCTCTCTCTCTCTCTCTCTCTCTCTTTCGCCCTCTTTCACCCTCCTTCCCCTGCTTGCACCACATACCAACCAGGTTTACCAATACCATATACCATATGTGACTGTCCCAGCATTTTTATCAGGAACTTATTATAACCTTTGGCAATTCATTGCATCCAAATTATGAATATTCATACACAGTCCTGCACACCATCACCCACAAGGTTAGTTGAACCATGTATGGCACTTTGACGGTATGTCTTGCAGGGAATGTTCAGTATGGCAACGTTCTGAGTGTAAAGCTTATTGTAAGTCATATAGTTCGGGTTGGCCAAAACCATATATACACGGTGTATATACGGCATTTTCGGCAGGGAAATCACCAAATGTACGGTCATATATGGCGCATATACACGGTTCTGGCCAACCCTGCCTATAGAACACAGTCCAGGACAAACCTGTCCAGGGCAACCCTGTCAAGGACAACCCTGCACGCCACACACGTGCTCCCCCTGCGTACATTTGCAGGTCAGCTGTGAAGGAGCCGTGGCTGTTTGTAGCCACCCCCTCTCAAGTACTAGCCAGGCTGGCGAGGCTCGCAGACATTTGGCAGCTGGAGCAGCCTGCCCTTCTGACCCTCGTCCTGCAGCACCCGCAGCTGCTGACCATGTCGCGGGAGACCATCGCTGCTAAGCTTACCAGTGTGGCACAGGTGTGTCAGTGTGCGCGTGTGTGTGCGTGTGTGCGCGAGCGCTTGTGTGCGTGTGTGCGTGTGTGCGTGAGTGTGTGCTTTCGTTGTTTGGGTGCGTATGCACCTGTGTGCGTGCGAGCTTGCTTATGCTTTTATAAGCATATGCGCATGCATGCACGCTTTGTGCATTTCCTTTTTTAGGACAGCTTTTTATAGGTTGTAAAATTGTAAAAGGCCACTTTGGTATTTTAGGAATAGACAAATATGCAGTCCTGGCCAAGGGGTAAAAGCCCCATTATTGACATGGCTGAAAGTTGTGGGGACAAAATTATGATAATTTCAGCAAATACCTTAAAAACGCCATTAAGGAGGCAGCGCAAAAAGCACTCGCTTAAGTGCCGAATGTATACATAATAAAGACAGCTTGTGATGAGGGGGAGACATGCTAGCAATAATAACATTGGCTAGCATGTGACTGTCAATGCATCTTAGCTCGTCGCTCCCATGCGTTCAGCCTGCCCCCCCATTCTCCAAGTAAATAGCTTTATTAATCGCTGCGGACATCAACGTATCCACACACTTGAGAATGGCTGCTGTCTTTCTGCTGACCTACCATGCTGAACAAGCTGACATTGAAAACGTGTGCGGATACGTTTTCCTGGAACGATGTTGGCAACAACACACGTGCTTTGCACTACACGTGGTTTGCACTACACGTGGTTTGCACTACACGTGGTTTGCACAACAAAGTGGTTTGCACTACACGTGGTTTGCACTACTTCTCAGGCGTTGGACCTGCCCCCTAAGGAGGCTGCTGCATTCGTGCTGGCCTACCCTGCAATGCTCAAGTTCTCCCACACAAAGCTGGCCGACCAGGTGGCGGCCCTGAAGAACCTGCTGCCGCTGAACGACAGAGAGGTGAGATGCTGAACGACAGAGAAGATGAGATGCTGATCGACAAAGAGGTGAGATGCAGGGGGAGGGAGGTTGGAGGAAAAGAATGGGGAATGTGGGAGTGATAAAGGTTGAAAGACGCGAAATAAATGTTGAAAGAAGGTGTAAGAAAATGAGATCGAGGGGCAAAGGGGGGGGGGGACGTCGGAGGAAAGGAATGGGGAATGTGGGAGTGATAAAGGTTGAAAGAGCCTACTGCTGCTGAATCACTAAGTTATATGAAGAAGTGGAGAGTTCAGGGGGCAGGAATGGGGAAGCAGAAACACAACGAATAGTTCTATATTTGTTAACAAATCTGTATTCGTCAGTAGGGTTGGCCAAAATCGTACACACATACCGGACATGATCGAAATGTGTGTGTATGGATATATTCCTGCTGAAAACACTGTACATGCGTACATATAATGTAAGTTCTTACACGTGAATGGTTCCGGTCAACCCTATGGAACGTAAAGGTGACACTGAACTTATGTAAGTTCATACGTGTGGATGGTTCTGGCCGACCCTGTGGAACGTAGGGATGACACTGAACTAACGCTCACCTTGCCGGAGCTCCACCCCCTGTTCTCTTCACAAATCCACACAAACACTCACACAAACATACACACACGTGCCTTCAAGTCAGCGTGCTGTGCTGTGCTGTGCTGTCCTGTGCCTTGACAGGTCCGCGCCATCGCCTTAGAGGAGCCATCATTGTTAGCTCGCTCACAGGCCAGCCCGGAGGCCAGCTTCCGCACCCTTCAGGCCTTGCTGAGCTGCTCAAAAGCCCAAGCAGCAAACTTAGTGACTAGGAGACCCGCCTTGCTGACAACCTCTCCGAGGTGAGTGCACGTGTTTCAGTTGTGTGTGGATGTGAAGCTGCTGGGTTGTTTAAAAGCCCAAGCAGCGTGCCAGACGACTGAGGAGACCTGCCTTGCTGACGACCTCTTCAAAGTGGGCGCACGTGTTTCATTTGTGTGTGTGTATGTGTATGTGTGTGTGTGTGCACGCGCGAGGGGGAAGCTGTTCAAAAGCCCAAGCAGCGTGCCAGATGACTGAGGAGACCTGCCTTGCCTTTATAACCTCCAATTGAGTGCCTTGTTGTTGTGAGCATTTTTGCTCCTGAGCTATTTAAGACAGCATCCTGCTTTACTGTTGTACACCTTTTTGAGTGTGCATTGTGATGCACGGCGGTGTGTGGCAGCTGTAGCTTCTGCTTTTTTGTTAGACACTTATTTGAGTGTGTATGACTGTATGACCAACCCTGACTGTGCCGTTCTCCCTACCTCCATGGTAGTTTTCATTGTGTGGGTGATGCATGGCTGTGTGTGTGGCAGTTGGAGCCTCTCCCTCGCCATGTTAAGGCGCTGGCAAAAACCGTTGACCATGTTTTCCCTGACAGCGAATGCCACCCACCTGACGGCACACTTGCACGTATGCACGTGCACACGCGCACCCTAAGCACTGATGTGCGCAAACAGAACCTGAGTACACACAGTTTTTTTGTGGTGGATGATGTTTGTTGCTCCTCTTTAGATAAAAAACGCCAGGTGCTCTGAGTTGCAGAAGTAGACATACACATATATACAATAAACCCACATGTACGCCCACGCAGGTCCCTGCGTCAATACCGCTTGCCGCGCTGTCCATTTGGCGCTTCTCCCTAGACAGCAAACGTCAGTTGTTCACAGTTTGTGTATAAGAACACACATCTCCGCTCATGCCCACGCATTTACGCCCATGCAGGTTACTGCGCCAAATGTTTGCCGCGCTGTCCATTTGGCGCTTCTCTCTGGACAGCAAACGTCAATTGGTCACAGTTTGTGTATAAGAACACACATCTCCGCTCATGCCCACGCATGTACGCCCATGCAGGTCCCTGCGCCAAATGTTTGCCGCGCTGTCCATTTGGCGCTTCTCTCTAGACAGCAAACGTCAGCTCCTGCACTCCCACCCCCTCTTATTCCGGCTCTCTCCAAGGGAGGTGCATGGGCGATGTCGATGGCTGCGCAGCCTCATGATGGGCAATCCTTACTACCACAGGTGTGCTTTTGAGCATGCAATGGTGGCAACCGTATGTCAGAGATTAATGGTGGCAACCGTATGTCAGAGATTAATGGTCCATGCATGCACTCGTCAGCAATTGCTAGCGTGTATAATATTGGTATCGGTGTGTGCATAAAGTGGTGCATGCAAGCACAAGGTTACCATTAAACGCTTGTGTCTGCGACGGTGGTTGCATTGTGCTTAAGAAGATTAGGTGCAGGCTGTGATATGCTTAAGAGGATTAAGTGTTATGTAGGGATTGAGTACTCTGTGTGTGCACATGTGCACTATGCTTAAGAGGATTAAGTACAGGCTTCCCAGCAGTGCAGGGCCTACAGGAAAGGGAGGGCAGGGGTCAAGAGAATGAGTCAAATTAATGTGTGTGAGAGTGAGGAGTGTAGTGGTGTGGTGTGTACTTTGTATAAAGCTGTGTTCCTCGAATCGCAACCTTGTTGATCCATTTAAGTGTGTTTATAAGTGTGATCCAAGTAAGCGTGTGATCTGAAAAATGTGTTCCTTGTTGCAACCTTGTGCAACCTGCCAAATGGTGTACCATCGTTTCATTCCAAATGGCTTTAGCTCATATCGACATACCCAAGCATCAAAGCTGACGCACGCAAGTGATGAAGCTGCAATCTGCACCACGCTCTCTCTCTCTCTCTCTCTCTCTCTCTCTCTCTCTCCCTCTCTCTCTC
>Ga0307963_1003953_pt1 | contig 11813 bp, 12 predicted proteins | sample OrgLakmetagen594_FD_201829 | JGI IMG/M metagenome (GOLD analysis project Ga0307963, IMG submission 201829) | Saline water microbial communities from Organic Lake, Antarctica - #594 | ecosystem: Environmental > Aquatic > Non-marine Saline and Alkaline > Saline | place: Antarctica: Organic Lake...
AGGGGGGTAGGGGAGGGAGGAGGAGGGGGGCAGTGGGAGAGGATGGTATGCAAGATGGGAGGAGAGACAGGGATCAGATGGCATGCACCGACCGGGGGAAAGGGCGTCAGAAGGCACACACCGGTGTGGATGCCCCAAATGGGAGTGGGGGCGGGGGTGGAAAGGGTTTGAAGGGGGTCGAAAAGAGAGGGACTGAGGGTCAGGATAAGATAAGGCAGCAGCAAGAAGGGCAGGAGGGGGGTATTGATGTGGACGTGGACGAAGTGAAGCTCAACAAGCGTGGCAGCAGGAAGGGGACGCGCCACAGCAGCAACAGCAGCAGCAGCAGCAGCAGCGGTAGCAAGCAGGATCTAGAGGTGCGTGCATGTATGCACGTGTATGTGTGTGTGTATTTGTGTGTGTGTGTGTGTGTGTGTGTGTGTGTGTGTGTGTGTGTGTGTGTGTGTGTGGATGTGCTTGCAAAAGTGAGCGAGCGTACTCATTACTCATTGCATACATTGTGCACAGCCTGGTTTTTTTTGTGACTGCCTGTTGACCGCCTGCTTTTTCTGCACGCTGCCAGATCCTGTGATTGTTGCTGATCCTGTGATTGTTGCTGATCCTGTGATTGTTGTTGATCCTGTGATGGTTGCTGATCCTGTGATTGTGGATAGCCTGCATTGCGTGTCTGTGCACTGCCTACCAGCTGCTTGAGTGTCTTGGGTCGGAGCATGACACAGGGACTGCAAGATAACAAAGAGCAAGGATTGCAAGGACTGCAAGATAGCAAAGTTAGGAACTGCAAGGATAGGAATTGCAAGATAGGACTGCAAGGACTGCAAGATAGCTAAGATAGCAAAGAGACTGCAAGATAGCAAAGATAGTAAAGAGACTGCAAGATAGGAAAGAGGCTGCAAGAGACTGCAAGATAGCAAAGAGACTGCAAGATAGCAAAGATAGTAAAGAGACTGCAAGATAGCAAAGAGACTGCAAGATAGGAAAGAGACTGCAAGATAGCAAAGAGACTGCAAGATAGGAACGAGACTGCAAGATAGCAAAAAGACTGCAAGAGACTGCAAGATAGCAAAGATAGCAAAGAGACTGCAAGAGACTACTAGATAGCAAAGAGACTGCAAAATAGCAAAGATGGTTAAGAGACTGCAAAATAGCAAAGAGCAATTGCGCCCAACCGCCTACATGCTGCTTGGGTCCCTTGGATCCTCAGCATGTGATAATTGAAAAAGGATAAGGAAAGCCATGCTGGCAGTGAAAGTTACTCCCAGCATTAATTCAAGGAGTAGGAGCCAATGAAGTACCGTGTACTGGAACGTGGTGATATGTAGGATCAAAGGCGCCTCAATTGCCTTCACACATGTGCAACACAACTTGCGCAAAGCGTAGGACAAACAAAGGCATACGCATACACGAGGCTGGGGAGCTTGAGTCTGAGCATGAGACATGAAGTGCGTCTCACAAATTCGCCTCTGTGGCGTAAATGCTGCTTGGGTCTCTCTTCTCTCAGGTTCTAAACACAAAGTAGGGACGACCTCTCGCGACGTGCGAAGGCACTTAAACTGTCTATATTTCGTCTGTGGATGATTGTGCAGTCGCAGGCTTTGCAGAGAATGGTCACAAAGTAGGGACGACCTCTTGCGACATGCAAAGGCGCTTCAACTGTCTATATTCCGTCTGTGGATGATTGTGCAGTTGCAGGCTTTGCAGAGAATGGCCACAATGGTTAGGGGATAGCCTGTCACAACCTCACACGTGTAGGCACTGCAGAGGAAGGTCAAAATGGTTAGGGGAAGGCCTGTCACAAACCTCACACATGTAGGCACTGCAGAGGAAGTTTAAAATGGTTAGGGGATAACCTGTCACAAATTCACACGTGTAGGCACTGCAGAGGAAGGTCAAAATGGTCAGGGGATAACCTGTCACAATCTCACACATGTAGGCACTGCAGAGGAAGTTTAAAATGGTTAGGGGAAGGCCTGTCACAAACCTCACGGTTGCAGGCATTGAGAATGGTCGAAATGGATAGGGGATGACCTGTCACAACCTCACACAAATAGGCACTGCAAAGGAAGGTCAAAATGGTTAGGGGAAGGCCTGTCACAACCTCACAGCTGCAGGCGCTGCAGGAAAAGCTTGCGTTTCTGGAGCAGCTGCATCAGGAGCAATGTGCCGAGGTGCCTCAATCGCCTTTTTTCTGTCATAAACCTCACAGCTGCAGGCGCTGCAGGAAAAGCTTGCGTTGCTGGAGCAGCTGCGTCAGGAACAGAAGGAGCAGCTGGTCCAGCTGCAGCAGCAGCAGCAGCAAGAGCAGCAAGCTAAGCAGGCCTCCTCCTCTGTGCCAGGCAGGGATGCTCAGACAGGGGGGAGCGACAGAGGAGTAGGAGGAGGAGGAGGAGCAAAAGCGGTTGTGGTGGAGTGCCGTTATTTGGTGCCTGATACAAATGTGCTGATGCACAGGTGGGGGACATCGCGTGAACATGTTCGATTAAAACGGGATATTTAGTTCATATAATTTGTGCCGTGGGCTTCAATCTGTTTTGGGTTCTACACTGGCGCTATCCTTTTCAAAGCAATTATAAACAAGTTACTTGGGGAGGTTGCGGACTATGCATATACATATGCACTGTGTAAGTTTGTGTGTTTGCTTGACAACATGTGCTGGTGCAGAGGTGTGTCTGTCTAGTGTGTATTTGGCTGCTTTTTATGTACAGTGTGTCTGCGCTGTATGGCTGCAGTGTGCTTGTGCTGTATGCCTGCAGTGTGCTTGTGCTGTGTGTTTTAAGTGTGCTTGTGCTGTATGTTTTAAGTGTGCTTGTGCTGTATGCCTGCAGTGTGCCTGCGCTGTGTGTTTTAAGTGTGCTTGTGCGGTATGCCTGCAGTGTGTCTGCGCTGTATGGCTGCAGTGTGCTTGTGCTGTATGCCTGCAGTGTGCTTGTGCTGTATGTTTTAAGTGTGCTTGTGCTGTATGCCTACAGTGTGTCTGCGCTGTATGGCTGCAGTGTGCTTGTGCTGTATGCCTGCAGTGTGCTTGTGCTGTATGTTTTAAGTGTGCTTGTGCTGTATGCCTGCAGTGTGCCTGCGCTGTATGTTTAAAGTGTGCTTGTGCTGTGTGTTTTAAGTGTGCTTGTGCCGTATGTTTAAGTGTGCTTGTGCTGTATGTTTTAAGTGTGCTTGTGCTGTATGCCTGCAGTGTGCCTGCGCTGTATGTTTTAAGTGTGCTTGTGCTGTATGCCTGCAGTTTGCTTGTGCTGTATGTTTTAAGTGTGCTTGTGCTGTATGCTTGCAGTGTGCCTGCGCTGTATGTTTTAAGTGTGCTTGTGCTGTATGCCTGTAGTGTGCCTGCGCTGTATGTTTTAAGTGTGCTTGTGCTGTATGCCTGCAGTGTGCTTGTGCTGTATGTTTTACGTGTGCTTGTGCTGTATGGCTGCAGTGTGCTTGTGCTGTATGCCTGCAGTTTGCTTGTGCTGTATGTTTTAAGTGTGCTTGTGCTGTATGCCTGCAGTTTGCTTGTGCTGTATGTTTTAAGTGTGCTTGTGCTGTATGCCTGCAGTTTGCTTGTGCTGTATGTTTTAAGTGTGCTGTGCTGTATGTTTAAAGTGTGCTTGTGCTGTATGCCTTCACTGCTAGAATGGCCGGTCGGATTCTGGATGTGTCTATGTGACTTGCTTGCTTTACTTCCTGGCTTGCTGCTCTCCAACCTCACACACGCACACACACACACAAACACACACACACACTCTCACACACACTCTCACACAAACACACACAGCTTGGATGTGGTGCATCTGTGGAAGAGTGTCAACTCTAAGACACGGTCACAAACACAGACATGCATACACACCTACATACACAATCACACACACATACACACAGCTTGGATGTGGTGCAGCTGTGGAAGAGTGTCAACTCTACGACACGGTCACAAACACAGACATACATACACACATAATCACACATACACACAGCTTGGATGTGGTGCAGCTGTGGAAGAGTGTCAACTCTAAGACACGTTCGAAGCGGCGACCAATGCTGCTAATTGCCAAGGTGTGAGCTGCGGTTTAGGGAACAACCTCGTGCGCAAACGCACGCACACGTAACCAAGGAGCCATTTTGGTCTATGTTTCAGGACAGGTCATTTGAAGGCCTTCTGCCAACTTCTTGATGACCATTTGCCCTGCGTGCATCTTAATCTTATATAAAGCATGCCTGAAATTTGAGAATTTATTTCAATTGAGTAGGGTTGGTCAGAACTGTATATTCATACACCGTATAATCCGTATATTTGGTGATTTTCCTGTTAAAACCCTTTTATAAATCGTATACCGGCATATATGGTTCTGGCCAACCCTAAAGATGAGAGGTGTTGAACTTCTGAAGATGCTAAAATGCTTGCGCATGCAGACAGCGGGGTATAAATTTGAAAGCGTATATCCCATCTTTTGAAGATGCTATATTGCTTCCGCATGCAGACAGCGGGGTAATGCGTTTGGGAGAGTATTACCCGTCATTTGCATGCATGATAAAAACTCACGTTTAACGCAGGCTGTAATGTCAGAACTGGATGGCTTGAAGAAGAACAAGCTTGTAGGCCCCCTTGCACGCGAGGCGGCTCGCTTGCTGGAGCAGATCCAAGGGGAGAAGATGCTGCAGCTCCAGGTCAGTCAAGTAGTAGTAGTAGTAGGGGAGAAGATGCTGCACCTCCAGGTCAGTCAAGTCGTAGTGTAATTTTCGCGTCATTTGTTGCTTCTCTGTCATCCACTTATATACTGCAGCAGTTACAAGGGGATGATATGCTGGGGCTCCAGATCAATTGAGTGGTCTTGTTTTATGTACCGCTGCTCTGTGCTCCACTTATATACTGCAGCAGATATAAGAGAATATGCTGGGGCTCCAGATCAGTTGAGTGGTCTTGTTTTTATGTACCGCTGCTCTGTGCTCCACTTATATGCTGCAGCAGACATAAGAGGATATGCTGGAGCTTCAGGTCAATTGAGTGGTTTTGCTGCTCTGTAGAGTGGTTTTGCTGCTCTGCAGAGTGGAGTGGTTATGCTGCTCTGTCTATGCTCCACTTGTATGTTGCTGTAGGTATGTGGGGAGAAGCTCCTGCTCTGCTTTCCGCTTATATTTTGCAGTAAATTAAAGAGGTTGCCGCTCTAAGCAATTCTATTGAAAGAATGTTTGTACGCAATGCAGTAGTAGCGCCATAATGCAATGCAGTAGTAGCGCCATAATGCAGTAGCAGCGCCATAACGCAGTAGTAGCCATAAAGCAGTAGTAGCGCCATAACGCAGTAGTAGCGCCATAACGCAATGCAGTAGTAGCGCAATAACGCAGTAGCAGCGCCATAACGCAGTAGTAGCCATAACGCAGTAGTAGCGCCATAACGCAATGCAGTAGTAGCGCCATAACGCAGTAGTAGCGCCATAATGCAATGCAGTAGTAGCGCCATATTGCAATGCAGTAGTAGCGCCATAACGCAGTGGAAGCCATAATGCAGTAGTAGCGCCATAAATGAACAGCGTGAAGAAAGAGAACTACCACCACACTAAGTCATACATGTAATTTAGATTACGTTTAATCTTTTGCTTTCTTCTTGTTTTGGGTGTTTAGCTTAAGTACACTGCAACCTAGGTAAATTGGTTTTTTGCTGCAAGCAAGGACCTTGCGCTGGCACACTCGCAGGAGCACAATTACTATCAGGGACACCGCCTCTCAGATCGTACCTCTTACACGCATCGCCTACTGTAAAACTTACAAGCCTGCTCGAGCTTCTGTATCATTGCAGGCTTCTTCCTTTCATCTTTTCATGCTTTCAGTCTTCCCCAAAAAAACGATTGCACCAAGGCAAGAGCCTGTAGGCATAAACAAAAACATTCCGCTCTTCCCTGCTGTCCCGTTTTGCAGCGTGATGAGCAGATAGACACAAAAACAGCTAAACAATCCCAAGCTAAACTGCATTACGAATGTGGAACATTTCGTTTTGTTCATACAACTGTAGCTCCTCTTTTTTCTCCTCGTGCACAAGGCTGCTTTATTAGGCCACAGAGTTTTGTATGAGCCTTACTGCTGTCTCTTTTGCAGCGTGATGAGCAGTGCGATACGCACAGCAAGAAATCACTGTATGCAAGGCTGCTCGACTAGGCCACAAATGCTCTACTAGGCCACACATCAATGTACAACTTTTACTGCTGTCTCTTTTGCAGCGTGATGAGCAGTGCGATACGCAGCTGGTACAGGTCCTTGCGTGTGATGCTGTTATTTTAGGCCACTTAACACTGTACAGCTTTTACTGCTGTCCCCTTTTGCAGCGTGATGAGCAGTGGGATACGCACAGCAAGAAATCCTTGTATGCTAGGCTGCTCGACTAGGCCACTAAACACTGTACAGCTTTTACTGCTGTCCCTTTTGCAGCGTGATGAGCAGTGAAATACGCACAGCAAGAAATCCTTGTATGCTAGGCTGCTCGACTAGGCCACTAAACACTGTACACATTTTACTGCTGTCTCCTTTTGCAGTGTGAAGAGCAGTGGGATGCTCACAGCAAGAAATCCTTGTATGCTAGGCTGCTCGACTAGGCCACTAAACACTGTACAGCTTTTACTGCTGTCCCCTTTTGCAGCGTGATGAGCAGTGGGATACGCACAGCAAGAAATCCTCGTATGCTAGGCTGCTCGACTAGGCCACTAAACACTGTACATATTTTACTGCTGTCCCCTTTTGCAGCGTGATGAGCAGTGGGATACGCACAGCAAGAAATCCTTGTATTCTAGGCTGCTCGACTAGGCCACTAAACACTGTACAGCTTTTACTGCTGTCCCTTTTGCAGCGTGATGAGCAGTGGGATACGCACAGCAAGAAATCCTTGTCTGCTAGGCTGCTCGACTAGGCCACTAAACACTGTACAGCTTTTACTGCTGTTCCCTTTTGCAGCGTGATGAGCAGTGGGATACGCAGCTGTCTTCCAGAGGTGGTGTGGGCTCAACGCCTGGTGACTGCTCTGTCATTAGCGTCCATGGTGAGTTTGAGGCTGAATGAGGCAACTCAACCATGACTCAGTCACCATTGTTTTTGAAATCCGGGTTACAAAGCGCATGCAGGCACAAATGTGAAGTGTGCACCAAAATACAAACAGGCAAACAGGTTGGTTCTGTAAAGCTTGTCTGATGCTCAGAAATTCGACGAGTGCTGATGCAGGCTTTGTTGTCTGTAAGCTGTAAATTAGGGGCAATGCGTTGTCTGGTGTAGTGAATGCGAGATGCCTCTAATGGAACGCATCCGCAAGATGTATTTTTATGGAATGCATCCATATGTCCAGCTGTCTGTTCGACTTCCCCACTCTGTTTCTCCTAAGCCCCTTCATTCTAGGTATGAACATAGAAAAGGGTCAGTTTAAGGAAATATTTTAAACAAACTTGCTAGTACACCTTGTAGGTGCCAGTTTGAGGAACTCGTCGGTAGGATTGGCCAAAACCATGCGTCCACATCAGCAGAGTTGGCCAGGCCCATAATTATGTAGTGTATACACAGTCTTTTGTCTTTTAAAATACGGTGCATCTGTATACCTGCATAATGTAGCCTGTAATGATCAGGGTTTGCCAGAGCCTTGTGTACACGCTCGTACATACGGTGTAACGATGAAGTGTGTAATAATGATCGGTGTTCCTAACAGAGAAACCACATACATAAAGGCACATGCAGTGTGAATATGGCTTGAGCCCCATGATATTCTTTTATAATGTAATCTATGGTGTTCTTTTATAATGTGATCTATGATGTTATTTTATAAAATAATTTAAACATGTCCATGGTGTTCGTGTAATGTGATGCACGTCATAACCCCTTAAAACCCAACCCTACTCGTCTCGTTGTGCCTGGGCAATTTGCCATCCATGCCTACCACAAGCACATCTAGTCTGCAATCAAGCAGGCAGAGCGTCCTAAATTTGGCATGCCACTCTCACATTCCAACTTGTCGTCTCCCTCAACTCACCTCTCCCGCAGCCCCCACTGCTTTTCGTGGCAGCCTGCTGCTCCTGCTTCACTGTCCACTCTCTCACATTACAATTTGTCGTCCTCAGGAAAAGAAAAAGAAAAGAAAAATCTACGCAGGCAGTGAAAGCCACTCCCCACAATAGTTAAGGAAAAGGAGTTACTTTGGTACCGAGTTGGGTTTAGTTGTCGTCCTCAACTCACCTCTCCTGCAGCCCCCACTGCTTTTCGTGGCAGCCTGCTGCTCCTGCTTGAATGTACACTCTCACATTCCAACTTTTCGTCCCTCAACTCACCTCTCCCGCAGCCCCCACTGCTTTTCGTGGCAGCCTGCTGCTCCTGCTTCACTGTCCACTCTCTCACATTACAATTTGTCGTCCTCAAGAAAAGAAAAAGAAAAGAAAAACTACGCAGGCAGTGAAAGCCACTCCCCACATTAATTAAAGAAAAGGAGCCACTTTGGTACCGAGTGGGTTTAGTTGTCGTCCTCAACTCACCTCTCCTGCAGCCCCCACTGCTTTCCGTGGCAGCCTGCTGTCCTGCTTGACTGTCCACTCTCTCACATTCCAACTTGTCGTCCCTCAACTCACCTCCCTTGGAGCCCCTGTTGCCCAATACATCAGTAGGGCTGGCCAGAACCATAAATATGTAGGGTTGGCCAGAACCGTACATGGGATTTCCATATACTGTATATACGCCGTATATGATTGTATTTACGCCGTATTTCCGTATATACCAAATACGCGGTGTATTTACGGTATGTTTGGCAGGGACACCACCAAATATACGGTCATATACGGTGTATATATACGGTTCTGGCCAATTCACGCATCAGGCTAATCATTCTAGCTGCTGCTTGTCTGGAGGTCCTACACTCATTAAAATTGTTGCTCCCACCATAAACCGACAGATGTACCCACCTCAGCCCCTTGCTCTTGCTACTGCTCGTCTACAGCTCCTATACTATTTCAAATGTTCATTCCCACCACAAACGGAAACGTGTACCCTCCTCAGCCTCTTGCTCTTGCTACTGCTTGTCTGTAGCTGCTACACTCACTCAAATGGTTGCTCCCACCAAAAACCAATATACGTACCCTCCTCAGCCTCTTGCTCTTGCTACTGCTCGTCTGTAGCTCCTACACTCACTCAATGGTTGCTCCCACCGACAGGCACACCTCCCTCAGTCCCTGCTGACCCATACGGCAGGCCCCTTGCACCTATGCTAGGAGGTGGCCATAACAGCAGCGCCTATGGGCTGCACAAGTCCAGACCCGCAGTTGCCCTCAGCACGGCAAGTGCCTACAGCATCAGTGGTATGGCTGCCATTCCGAGCATGGCCACTGACCTCAGCAGGAACGCCAGTCTTGGCTATGCCCATAGCAGCAGCAGCAGCAGTAGTGTTGATGATGCCAGACGCGCCGCTGCTGTCGCGCCTGCTGGCGCGGGCAGTGCAGCTGTGCCTGTGGGCTGGCCATGGCAGCAGCAGCAGCAGCAGCTATCAGCCTACCAGCAACAGCGGCAGCAGGTGTTCTGGGGGGCTGCCACACACAACGGGCACGGGCACCCTCATGGGTACGGCAGCGCAGCGAGCACGGCAAGAGTGTGGCAGCAGCAGTTGCAGTACCATCACGGCAGCGTGCACCGTGTTCACCACGGCAGCGTGCAGCAGCGGAGGGAGGTGGAGGCCATGCGGAGGGAAATGGAGAGGTGAATGTGTAGGGCTGGCCAGAACCGTGTATATACACCGCATAAATGGTGATTTCCCTGCCAAAAATACCGTGTATACACCATGTAATTTTTTTTCTGGCCAACCCTATGAGTGTGGTATGTGGCTGTGGATGTGTGGACGTGGGAGTGAATGTGGGTGTGGGTGTATTTGTTTGTTTGCTTCAATCTGTGCAGGTGTGGGTGCGCGCATGAAAGCTCTATGTCTCTCACTTTTTTAGTGTGTAAGTGTGCATGTTTTAGTGTTGAAGTGTCGAAGTGTCGAAGTGTATAAGTGCTGAAGTGCTGAAGTGCTGGAGTGCTGAAGTGCTGAAGTGCTGAAGTGTTGAAGTGTTGGAGTGTTGAAGTGTTGGAGTGTTGAAGTGTTGAAGTGTTGAAGTTGCACAAAGTGTGCAGCGCATTGCTCATAACTCACAATTCAAACATTGTACAGCTGTAGAGAAAAGTTGAGGTGAAATGACAAAGTATGAAGTACAGGGTATGTGTTGCTGCATTGCCTGGTAGAGAAAAGCGGAGGCAATGCGGAGGTGATATGACAAAGTATGAAGTGCAGGGTGTGTGCAGCTGCATTTCATGAGAGTGTGGGGTGCTCCCCATTGAAGTGGGAGCATGTGGTAGAAGAACAGAGAAGGGTGGCGTCAAAGACTGGGTGCCTTTGCGCGGGCAATTGTTGCAAAATGTGCTTTGTGTCTGCAAACAATAGGGCTCTGAATGGCAATCGTAAGCTAAGCAAGCTTGCTTTTGCCTCCTGAAGCTCTGTAGCACCGCCCTCTATACCCTTCCCAGCAAAGAAACGAGCCGTCTCTCTATAATTGACCTATAATGTGCTCTATAATTGACATATAATGTGCTCTATAATTGACATATAATGTGCTGTCGCTTGTCGTTTCAGGTTGGAAGCCCGTTTCCGCTACATGCCTACAGGGGACGATGGGGTGCTAGCTTGCTGCAGGTAGGGATAGGCACCAAAGAAAAAATGTTTTGCTAAGATGGGGTGCTCGCTTGCTGCAGTTAGGAATCGGTACAAAGAAAGAGTGTTCGTCTAAGATGGATTGCTAGCTTGCTGCAGGTAGGTATGTGTACTAAAGAAAAGTGTTCTGCTGAGATGGGGTGCTAGCTTGCTGCAGTTAGGGATCGGTACTAAAGAAAGAGTGTTCTGCTAAGATGGGGTGCTAGCTTGTTGCAGCTAGGGATCAGTACTGAAACGTTTGTTGCTAAGATGGGATGCTAGCTTGCTGCAGCTAGGGATTGGTACTAAAGAAAGATTGTTCTGCTAAGATGGGGTGCTAGCTTGCCATAGGTAGGGATCGGTACTAAAGAGTGCTCTGATGAGCTGGGATAAAGGCTTGCTGTAAGCTCTGGTTTTGCCAATTTAATTGCACGAGTGTGAAAACAATACATGCATCTTGTCAATGTCTAATTGATTACACGCATCGACAGTCATGTTCCATCAATTGCAGTTCCTTACACTCCCTTCTCCAATTATCTGCAGAGACAGCCCAGCATTGCATGAACAAAACACAAACAAGGCTCTCCCCCGCTTTACTAGTTTGTTTGCTAAACAGCATTTGTACGTTCAGAAATACTGGCTGCGCTTTGTCTTGGGACAGGTGTTTTGCTCATCAACCTGGGGAAAGACAAGACTTTTTGGACATTGCAAAAAACCGGCTGCACTGTGTCTTGGGACAGGTGGTTTGCTCACACCAACCTGGGGAACGACAAGCTCACAAGATTTTTCACATTCAGAACAATCGGCTGCACTCTGTCTTTGCACAGGTGGTTTGCTCACACCAACCTGGGGAACGACAAGCTCACAAGATTTTTCACGTTCAGAACAATCAGCTGCACTCTGTCTTCGCACAGGTGGTTTGCTCACACCAACCTGGGGAAAGACAAGCTCACAAGATTTTTCACGTTCAGAACAATCAGCTGCACTCTGTCTTCGCACAGGTGGTTTGTTCACACCAATCTGGGGAAAGACAAGCTCACAAGATTTTTCACATTCAGAACAATCGGCTGCACTCTGTCTTTGCACAGGTGGTTTGCTCACACCAACCTGGGGAACGACAAGCTCACAAGATTTTTCACGTTCAGAACAATCAGCT
>Ga0307963_1003958_pt1 | contig 11805 bp, 13 predicted proteins | sample OrgLakmetagen594_FD_201829 | JGI IMG/M metagenome (GOLD analysis project Ga0307963, IMG submission 201829) | Saline water microbial communities from Organic Lake, Antarctica - #594 | ecosystem: Environmental > Aquatic > Non-marine Saline and Alkaline > Saline | place: Antarctica: Organic Lake...
GCAAGCAAAAATTCAGAGCACGGCCGACCTCCGGGTGCCAAGATTAGAGCTTGCCCGTTCCGGCGCACGTGCTCAATTCACATTTTAAAAACACCCTTTTTTTTGGCTCAGTCAGCCCCCTCTGGTGATTTCCCTGCCAAAAATATTGTAAACACACCGTATATGACCGTATGTATGGGGATTTCCCTGCCAAAAATACCGTAAACACACCGTATATACCTATAAATGTATGGTTCTGGCCAACCCTACGCGTGTGGCACGCACATGAGCCATGTTTATCAACCTTATGCGCGTGCTCCTGCCTGCAGCTGACCAATCACCCCATGAAATGTATGGTTCCGGCCAACCCTACGCATGTGGCACGCACATGAGCCATGTGTATCAACCTTATGCGCGTGCTCCTGCCTGCAGCTGACCAATCACCCCATGATACGCCCCAAGAGCATCCACAACCCTGACATACTGGAGGAGTTTTCGAAAGAGTACCTGTACCTGGAATGCGTCCGATTTGTCAAACTGGTGGGAATCTGCACAGGCTAAATCTGCACAGGCTGAATCTGCACAGGCAACAGGCGCCTCATATATGCTGTATGCTTACCTGGAATGCATCCGATCTGTACAATTGGTTGGAGTCTGCGCAGGCTCCGCGATAAGCACTCTCTTGCATGCTGTATGGTCACCTGGAATGCATCCGTTTTTTTTAAGTTGGGTGCAGTCTGCACAGATTCAACAACAGGCGCTCTCTTGCATGCTGTATGACTATCTGAAGTGCGCTCGTTTTGTCAAATCAACTTGATTCTGCAGAGAAGAAGGCACACGGTTTTATAATAATAACAGTGCACATCATCAATATCGTTTGTTTGCTAGCAAGGAGTCAAAGCTGCTCTTCAATCTCTTTCCACTACTCTGGCCCAGGCAGTGCCCATCATCAATATCGTTTGTTTGCTTGCAAGGACTCAATGCTGCTCTTCAATTCCTTTCCATTACTCTGGCTCACACTGTGCCCTTCGTCAATGCTGCTTGTTTGCAAGGACTCAATGCTGCTCTTCAATTCCTTTCCATAACTCTGGTCCAAACAGTGCACATCATCAGTGCTGCTTGTTTGGACTCAATGCTGCTCTTCAATTCCTTTCCATTACTCTGGTCCAAACAGTGCACGTCATCAATGCTGCTTGTTTGGACTTAATGCTGTTCTTCAATTTCTTTCCATTACTCTGGTCCAAACGTTGCACATCATCAATGCTGCTTGTTTGGACTCAATGCTGCCCTTCAATTCCTTTCCATTACTCTGGTCCAAACAGTGCACATCATCAATGCTGCTTGTTTGGACTCAATGCTGCTCTTCAATTCCTTTCCATTACTCTGGTCCAAACGGTGCCCTTCATCAATGTCGTTTGTTTGCTTGCAAGGAGTCAATGCTGCTCTTCAATTCCTTTCCATTACTCTGGTCCAAACAGTGCACATCATCAATATCGTTTGTTTGCTTGCAAGGACTCTATGCTGCTTCTCTTTTACTCGCCATTACTCTGGCCCACACAGTGCCCATCATCGACCTCATGCTCACAGAGAGTTAAGTGTCCTCCTGCTCCCTTGTCTGTGCACAGTATTGTGCACAGTATTGTGCACAGGTGTGCACACACACAGGTGCACACACAGGTGCACACAGGACACACAGGGACACATACACACACAGGTGCACACACACAGGTGCACACACAGGTGCACACAGGCCACACAGGGGGACACACACACAGGTGCACACACAGGTGCACACAGGCCACACAGGGGGACACACACACAGGTGCACACACAGGTGCACACAGGACACACAGGGGGACACACACACAGGTGCACACAGGTGCACACAGGCCACACAGGGACACACAGGGACACACAGGGACACACACACAGGTGCACACACAGGTGCACACAGGCCACACAGGTGCACACAGGACACACAGGGACACACACACAGGTGCACACACAGGTGCACACAGGACACACAGGGACACACACACACACGCAGGTGCACACACACAGGTGCACACACAGGTGCACACAGGCCACACAGGGGGACACACACACAGGTGCACACACAGGTGCACACAGGACACACAGGGGCACACACACACAGGTGCACACACACAGGCGCACACACAGGTGCACACAGGCCACACAGGGGGACACACACAGGTGCACACACAGGTGCACACACAGGTGCACACAGGACACAGGGGCACACACACACACACAGGTGCACACACGCACACACACACACTAACAGGTGCACACACACACATACACACACAGGTGTGTACAGTTGAAGTGCACAGGTGAACTGCACAGGTGAAGAAAGGCAGGCCCTCTGCTCCCTTGTTTGTGCACAGGTGAAAAAAGGCCCTCTGCTCCCTTGTTTGTACACAGGTGAAAAAAGGCCCTCTCCAGGAAACCTCGCCGATGCTATGTGATATAAGCCACGTTCCCAATTGGGCCAAGGTGCGCAAGCATGTGTGTGTGTCTGTGTGTGTCTGTGTCCGTGGGTGTGTGTGTTTGTGTCTGTGCATTGTTGAGGTGCATATCGAAGGACTCACACACCATTGGCAAGCAAAATAGGGAGGCCAAGTGTGTGTGCATGCTAAATGCGTGTATGCGTGTGTTTTGTGTGTGTGTGTGTGTGTGTGTGTGTGTGGGCTCGTGCATTGAGTGCGTTGTCTAGGAAGCGGTTGTTCATGCCACACCACATTTCCAGTGGTGCAACAGACAAAAGAGTTGCCTGATGTTACGTGGGTAATAAGTACCCAGTTATATAGAGAATTGACATCCAATCGATAACCCTTTTCCCGATGTAACACCTGAGGTGCATTGCTCCCTCAGTCGTCTTCCAACAGTCCCAACAACTAAGCAGTCCCGACGACAACTCAACAGTTTCAATAACCAAACAGTTCCAACAGAAATTAACAGAGTAAGCATGTGCTGACAAGGATCTGTGTGGGGCGTGGCTGCTGTGGTTCACAACATGCCTCTCTCCTCTGTTACTTAGGGTAAGGTAAGGTTACATTGCTATTATGTACTGCAATATAACACAAGCAACAACGATTCGCTATATATGCCTCTGGGGGGCATCTGAGCGGAAGCTTGGAAAAAGCTGTAACCAAACCAAAGAGGCGCTAGAAAAAATAAGGGGGAAAGGGCTAGGCACTCAGCCACAAATTGGCCACACCATATATATCTGGTTGGTCAAAAAAATTCCTCTAACGTGGCTCTCTCCTCTCTGTTACTTGGACCCTCATTGTGTACCGCCATGCATCAAGGGTAGGCTCCAAAGTACCTCAAGCCTACACACACACCTTCACACACACACACACACACACACACACACACACACGCATACACACACGCTGGAGGCCCACCAATCTCCCTCTCTTCCTGCACACATTCACCCTTTCCAAAATCATGCTTGTTCAGTCATCTCTGCTTGCATCATTGACTGCTTGCTCCTTTTTTTCCATCTGCACTCCCTTGCTCGTCCATCATCTCTGCTTGCATCATTCACTGCTTGCTCTTTTTCCCCCCACCTGTGCTCCCTTGCTTGTTCAGGTTAACTCCGGCATGATCAAAATGTACCAAGCCGAGGTGTTGTCCAAGTACCCAATCATGCAACACTTCCTGTTTGGCAGCCTCATACCCTTTCACAAGGGCTCTGAGTAACGATGGATGTGTTGTCCAAGTACCCAATCATGCAACACTTCCTGTTTGGTAGCCTCATACCCTTTCACAAGGGCTCTGAGTAACGATGGATCTGTTGGTGGTTAAACACCAGCACCGCACAGCTCCAAGCAATGCCTGGTCGTTGCCAAATCTACCGAGCTTGCTTGTGTGGCTTAGGCTTTAGAGTAGATGTAGTTATTAGGTGCAATTTCTGTAGCTAGCAGGTGCTATGATATTAAAAGGTAGTAAAATGTACCAAGCAGGTATCGCAGGGCCGACCCTTGCACGTGCATACAAGAATAATTGTGAACAACTACAAGTGTGCTGAAAAATCATGATACCTCTGTAAACGCGTGTGCGCAGTTGCTGGTATGAGCTGCAGTGCACTGTTAAAATTGAGCTGCAGTGCACTGTTACAACTGAGCTGCAGTGCACTGGTATTAGCTAAAGTGCACTGTTGAAACTGTGGTGATGGTGTCCTACGTTCAGGTTTTGTACAATAGATACAGATACAGTTATACAACGATCTATAATAGTTGTGCACAATAGATGTGTGCATCCACAACTGGATTGTCACCTCCCAGTGAGCTTAGGGCTGGCCACGATTGTCTGGGGCTCCGTTTCCTTTCTTGTTGACACATTTTTTGTATCAGAGAAGATTTAATTCAACTTGTTATGCTTGTTGTGCTTTACTTCTGGCAAGGTGTACAAAGGGCTTCTTATGATGGGATCGCTCAAGAAGCAAAACTTTGTTTTGGCCGTGCCAAAAAAAAGCAAGAGCCATCATGGCTCAGCCATGGCACTTAAGCAGGGAACTTGGATACTTAGTGAGCAAACATGGTGGGTGCTATAGATTTTCATAAGAGGTGAGAAAAGTCTACGAGCCAAGGATTACTGAATTTATTTGGTATCAGACACTGGTGCCTGAGTTGTGAACAGGAGGCGGCGTAGGCAAGATCAAGGCAGGCACCATCAGCCGACTTCAAGCTTGGCTTGAAGACACCAGTCTTGCTCACCCAATGCCAAACTCGCCAGCTTCAGTTTGTTCTTCTAGGCAGGTGCACATTTTACCAGCAGTAATAGTAGCAGTATAATCGCATAGCCAACTGTTTCAGGAAAGAACTAGTTAGTTACACTTGTTTCCTTTTGCTTTTAAGATCGACCACTCATCGATCGAGGAAGCCACAAGCGAATCCTCATTAGGTTTTCAGGAATAAGCCTGCTAGCTCTCACGCCAGTAGCCCAAAACTCTTGAAAAAAACCCTCATAGTAAGAGCACATGTCGCAGCAAGAGTTTTTCTGTTTTTTTGTCATCGATGCTGGTTAGTAGCATATGTTCAACACGTTTACATTATTGAAAATGTTCATGCAACTACACCAAGTGTCAAGTTGAGAGGAGAGTCACACTTAGAGAGAGAGTTGAGAGTCACACTTAGTGAGAGTTGAGAGGGGAGTCATACTTAGAGAGAGTTAAGAGGAGTGTCCCTGGCAGGACGACTCCAGCAGTTCGTGGAGCTCTACACCAGGCAGCGAAGCCGGCCCCCGCTTCAATTGAGGAATAGGAGCCAAGACTGAGATGAAGGCGACACAAGCAACAGATACAATTTCCAATTTCTTTTTCACACTTATACACGCTCATGCAGCACGTCCGCCGCTGCTTTTGGCCATCTTCAAAAAATTCTGCAGCGCGTGTAGTCTGGTATCAATGTCCGCGATCTCTGACGTGGCATCGTCAAAGACCTGAGGCGGGTGACCTGGCTGCTGCTGTGGTTGGCTTGATGCTGCGCGAACAAGAAAGGAAACATTGCGAGGTTGATGGTGACACAGCCAGCGAATAAATTTTTTTTTGGAAGTTGCTGTGATTGACTTGATGCTGAGCGAACAAGAAAGGAAACATTGCGAGGTTGATGGTGACACAGTCAGCGTGTAAAACATATTATAAGTAAGTTGCTGTGGTTTACTTGATGCTGAGCAAACAAGAGGAAAGGAACATTGCGAGGTTGATGGTGACACAGTCAGCGTGATTTAGGGAGGAGGCTCTGTGGGTGCCCTACCAGGCGACCCCCACTGTGCTGACAATCAGAGAAAGTGACGTGGCATTTTCTTTCATAGTGTGGCGCGTGGTTTTGCTGCCTGCATGGTTTTCTACCTCTTTAAGGGCACAAGCAGGGTACGTCTCAAGTCGAGCACATGAACCACACTGCATGTTTGTCAGGGTGTGCTAAATACGGATTGGAGGGCAGACGAGAAGACCCTGAGATTTAACGTAGGTGTCAGATCAAATCAGCGTCTGAACCAAGCATCAAACGCAGAACATTAAACGACTTTCAGTGTGTTCGTGTGCGTGTGTGTATGTGTGTGTTTGTGCGATAGGGGGCACCTGCACAAGTCGCCTCAGGCAATGCACCCTTTAAAGCATGTTGAGCGATGCATGAGTTGTGAGTAATTACTGAGTACGGGTGCATTCACCAGTGTGTGTGTGTGTGTGTGCACCAGCGTATGTCGCCTCGCAGGCGGTGCGCTTCTTAAAGCAAGTTTATTAAAAAATGACCTTCGAGCTGTGGGTAGTTACTGAGCATGTGTGCATTCACCAATGTGTGCATTCACCAATGTGTGCATTCACCAATGTGTGCATTCACCAACGTGTGCATTCACCAATGTGCGCATTCACCAATGTGTGCATTCACCAATGTGTGCATTCACTATTGTGTGCGAAGAGGGGTATCAGTGTGAGCTGCCTGACAGGTGGTGAGCCCCTTCAAGCATGTTGAGTGACGCAGGAGTTTAGTTGCGAGTAGTTACTAAGTATGGTGCAAGTCACTAAGAATGTCTCACTTGGCACAGGGGAAAATTGGGGCCCCAGATAAGGAAGCAAGTCACTAAGAATGTCTTACTTGGCAGAAAGGAAAATTGGGACCCCAGATAAGAATTTTTGACGTTTTAGATACTAGATTGCTTGAAGTAAACCAAGAGCAGTGCAAAAGAAATGTCTGGACTGGAAAAACCACGTGGAGCGAGATGAAAACTGATGTGCCACGTTCCATGGAAGGCAACTATTTCGGGTGTTGGAGCCCCCTGCCTGTGCATTGTTAGGGTTGGCCAGAACCATATATATAGGGTGCATATACGGTATTTTGGGCAGGGAAATAACCAAACATACCGTCATTTACAGCCAATCCTATGCATTGTACATGTTGTGCTGTCAATCTGTGTATGCAGGGCGAATGATTTAGGTCTGAGCACATGTTCTGGTAGCATGTAATGCCAGTTTCAGTTTGAAGCTATAAATTGAGTCCCAATGATGCAGAGGCATGCGTGTCGCTGCCCTTTGACTGCAAAAATGGCAACATTTTTGGGATTTTGCGCAGGCACCCCTCATAGTTACGCTCTATCTATGTAGACACGAGGCCTGCTTTCGTCAGTGCATGACCAGGGTTGGCCGTATAGAGCCGTATATATGCACCATATATGACCGTATATTCAGTGAATTCCCTGCCAAACACACCGTATATAAATAAGTAAATAAATAAATAAATAAATAAATAAATAAATAAATAAACAAATAAATAAATAAATAAATATATTGGTTCTGGCCAACCAACAATTGCTCTCACCTGCATGTTGAGGTGCAGGTCGTGAGGCGCAGGTACAGATTTAAATGCAGACACTACAGCTTGTCGCGGACGGTCATGTATATTATCAATGCAGACACAACGGCTGTTTCCCTTGGTGCATGTATATTATCAATGCAGACACAACGGCCGTTTCCCTTGGTGCATGACCGCTCTCACCTGCATGTTGAGGTGGCAAGGCTCCTGCTCCTTGTTGCGCTGACTCAGATCGGTAGACGGAGGGCAGAGTGGGGGGCGGATCGTCTGCGGTGTATGTGTGTGTGTGTGTGTGTGTGTGTGTGTGTGTGTGTGAAAGTTGTGAGTGTGTATATTTGTGTTTTTGTCTGCAGACTCAGATCGGTAGACCGAGGGCAGAGTGGGGGGCGGATCGTCTGCAGCGTATGTGCGTGTGAAAATGTGTGAGTGTGTACATTTGTGTTTTTGTCTGCATGTGTGTGCATGTATATGAGCGTGTGTACGCGTGTGTGATTCTGTCATGGTGTTAAACGATGTGCAGTCACGGAAGCATGAAAGGGGAGGTGGACAGCCAGTAAGGTGCACAGGTTTAAAGAAGTAGGGATGCGATGGCAAAGAGTGAAGCAAAGGGTGCAGAGTCTAGCCACGGTCCAATATCCAAAACACAGGGCATCTGCATCACACTTTTGGTGCCACCTAGACCTGCTTACTTGGCCATCTGCAAGTCCGGTGGCTTCAAAGGTGACCGACAGAGACGTGGACAAGTGAAGATGTAAATGAGCGAAGGAGGGTATGAGGGTGCTCGGTATCATTGTACGACAGATGATATATTCACGGTTCTGGTGGATTTGAAATTTGATACATGAGTGTAAACAATTTGACAATGAAATGTAGGTGCTTCTGAGGCTTGCAAGCATATATGAAATAGGATTTGCCAACGAGCGAGAGAGAAAAGAAACGAGATTGAAATACACATATAAGTGCGCACATGCAGACAACACAGCCATTTACGCGCGCTTATACACACTAAAGCACGTGTACATGCACAAACACAAACACATACATGCACACAAACACACATAATCAAGCACGTACCAGCACTGCCGCGCGAGGTCATGTACGAGCTTAAACGGTTTTTGACTTCTTGAAGCGCCCGCCCTGGAGATGTGGAGCGCTCAGCTGAATCCGGCCGACCAGTCGGCTTCCCTGTATGTCGCACCATAATTTTACATGTTTACCTTCCCTGTTTGTCGCACCATAATTTTGCATGTTTACGACGCACCAGATGGTGGTGTGCACAATAGATTGTAGAAGAAGGCCGTGGAAACGCAGCAGCAGATGTCAAGTGCGTGTGTGCGTGTGTGTGTGTGTGTGTGTGGTGTGTGTGTGTGTGTCTGTGTGTGTGTGTGCGTGAGAGTTGGAGCAGCATGCTTGGAGCAAGACATGTTGTCCTCGCGCCACTGCAGATGTCGAGTGCGTGTACGCGTGCGCTCAAGGGAACACTGTTTCAATGTGTGTGTGTGTGTGTGTAGAAGAAAGACCTTGGAAACGCAGCAGCAGTAGCAAATTAAAGAGCTATGTGCCGGCATGATGGAATTCATTGGGATTGACCAGGACAATACGCATTCATTTTTTGGCAGGGGATGGAAAAGGACACACTACGCTGGAAGTGAAACTCATTCCCAGCATTACTTAAGGAACAGGAGCCACGTTGGTACCGGGTACCGTGGAACTTCCTCACCAAATCTAAATCTGAGTTATTCAGGTCGTCTACAAGGTTCAAACACAGTTCAGGCCAGCCCAGCAGCATCGATTTGGATTATTCAGATCGTCTACAAGATACAGACACAGTTCAAGCCAGCCCTGCAACAACGATCTGAGTTATTCAGGTCGTCTACAAGATACACAGTTCAGGCCAGCCCTGCAGCCTCGATCTGAGTTATTCAGATCGTCTACAAGATACAGACACAGTTCAGGCCAGGCCTGCAGCAACGATCTGAGTTATTCAGGTCGTCTACAAGGTTCAAACTCAGTTCAGGCCAGCCCTGCAGCATCGATCTGAGTTATTAAGGTCGTCTACAAGATGCAAACAAGGTTCAGGCCAGCCCTGCAGCATCGATCTGAGTTATTCAGGTCGTCTACAAGATACAGACACAGTTCAGGCCAACCCTGCAGCATCGATCTGAGTTAATCAGATCGTCTACAAGATACAGACACAGTCCAGGCCAGCCCTGCAGCATCGATCTGAGTTATTCAGGTCGTCTACAAGATGCAAACACAGTTCATGCCAGCCCTTCAGCATCGATCTGCAGAGCCTGATCAGCTGTCGATGAAGTGGGTTTGCACGGCAATAAACATTTGACGACAAAACAGTAAGGTTGGCCAAAACCATACATACATACGTATATATGGTGTATATACGGCATTTTTAACAGGTAATTTACCATACATACAGTCATATACGGTGTACATATACGGTTCTGGCCAACCCTACAAAACAGCATAAAACCCTCTTGCTTATTCTTATGATCTCAATGGCATAAACTTCCAATTGCATTAATAAGATCATACTGCGCAAAAGGGATACAGTTCAAGGGATCAAGCAGGCTTGATGCGTATGCATACAGAGTCCACTCTTTGCAAAGCCTAGTCAGCCATTTAGAGTCCACCCTTTGCAGAGCCTGGTCAGCATATTGAGTCTACCCTTTGCAGAGCCTGGTCAGCATATAGAGTCCACCCTTTGCAGAGCCTGGTCAGCATATAGAGTCCACCCTTTGCAGAGCCTGGTCAGCATATAGAGTCCACCCTTTGCAGAGCCTGGTCAGCATATAGAGTCCACCCTTTGCAGAGCCTGGTCAGCATACAGAGTCCACCCTTTGCAGAGCCTGGTCAGCCATATAGAGTCTACCCTTTGCAGAGCCTGGTCAGCCAAGTGGCTCCCTTATAAAGAGGTTTTTTAAATCACGCATTAGACAAACAGGGCTGTGACCTTGTTTCCTGCACAAATAGTATTCCTTTAACGTACAAAACGAAATTTCACGTGCAGCGACAAACACTTCCGACGTCACCATCCACCTCAGACGCTCCCCAGACTAGCTAGCCTCATACAATGTTAAACTACACATCACCTCATACAGTGATGTTCTACACATCACCTCATACAGCGTTGATCTACACATCACCTCATACAGTGTTGATCTACACATCACCTCATAACGTGCTGATCTACACATCACCTCATACAGCGTTAATCTACACATCAATCACCCTCAGCACCCTCACAGGGAACCTGATTCGTGCATGAGGACAAACGGATATTTAACCTTGTCTCCTGCAATGATGCACCCACCCCAATATTGAGGTCTTACACACCATTGGCAAGCAAACGCGTCTGCTTGCAAATGGTGTGTAAGACCTCCGATATATAAACCTCAACAAAAAGGGAGGCCAAGGATACGCGGCTAACTGCTAGACTGCCTGATTTTCCTAACACCCAATATTTCCATGATCATTTACCTGCTGACAGCACGTTCCTATTTTGCTCATTACACGCTGCCACTCACCCCCAGCTCCCTTGGGCGCAGGGAACTTGGAATACGCGTCTCCAGGGCCTGAGGCCCACGCACTCCGTTTTGAGCCTACATTGCTAGAGCTGGGCGAGCCTGCATGCGTGAATAATTCAAAATCCATTCACAAGTTCGAACGCATCACAACGCTTCAAAAACACGCTTCACAAATTTAAACGCATCACAACGCTTCAAAAACACGCTTCACAAGTTTGAATGCTTCACAACGCTTCCAAAACACGCCTCTCAAGTTTGAACGCTTCACAACGCTTCAAAAACACGCTTCACAAGTTGGAACGCTTCACAACGCTCCCAACACACAACCAGTGACTGGACATACAGACATACAGCATACTTAGGGTTGGCCAGAACCGTATGTGCACACCGTATATGACCGTATGTGTGGTAAATTCCCTGCTAAAAATACCATATATACACCGTGTATACGTATGTATGTATGGTCTTGGCCAACCCTAAGCATACTACACAATGGCTGTGAGTTGAAACCAACGTTTGCATGCGATGCAGGCAGAACGCCTCAAAGGACGTGCATGTTAAAACAGCACGATGTCTCACATCCTTCTCATCATAGCGCAGCGCTTCCTCCTTACTGCCCTAGTATGGAAACACAGCACAATGTCCCACATCCTTCTCATTATAGTGCAGCGCTTCCTCCTTACTGCCCTTGTATGGAAACACAGCACAATGTCCCACAACGTTTTCCTTGAACTGCAGCGCTTTCTGCTTCTTGCCCTAGAATGGAAACACAGCACGATGTCCCACAACCTTCTCATTAAAGTGCAGCGCTTCCTGCTTCTTGCCCTTGTATGGAAACACAGCACAATGTCCCACATCCTTCTCATTACAGTGCAGCGCTTCCTGCTTCTTGCCCTTGTATGGAAACACAGCACAATGTCCCACATCCTTCTCATTACAGTGCAGCG
>Ga0307963_1003960_pt1 | contig 11801 bp, 10 predicted proteins | sample OrgLakmetagen594_FD_201829 | JGI IMG/M metagenome (GOLD analysis project Ga0307963, IMG submission 201829) | Saline water microbial communities from Organic Lake, Antarctica - #594 | ecosystem: Environmental > Aquatic > Non-marine Saline and Alkaline > Saline | place: Antarctica: Organic Lake...
GTGCAATGGCATCACTCTGTGCTCAGTGCAATGGCATCACTCTGTGCTCAGTGCTCAGTGCAATGGCATCACTCTGTGTTCAGTGCAATGGCATCACTCTTTGCTCTTTGCTCAGTGCATTGGCATCACTCTGTGCTCAGTGCAATGGCATCACTCTTTGCTTTTTGCTCAGTTCAATGGCATCACTCTGTGCTCAGTGCAATGGCATCACTCTTTGCTTTTTGCTCAGTTCAATGGCATCACTCTTTGCTTTTTGCTCAGTGCAATGGCATCACTCTTTGCTCTGAGCTCAGTGCAATGGCATCACTCTGTGCTCAGTGCAATGGCATCACTCTTTGCTTTTTGCTCAGTGCAATGGCATCACTCTTTGCTCTGAGCTCAGTGCAATGGCATCACTCTGTGCTCAGTGCAATGGCATCACTCTGTGCTCAGTGCTCAGTGCAATGGCATCACTCTGTGTTCAGTGCAATGGCATCACTCTTTGCTCTTTGCTCAGTGCAATGGCATCACTCTGTGCTCAGTGCAATGGCATCACTCTTTGCTCAGTTCAATGGCATGGCCGCAGGCACACTCACGTAGGCCTCCAGAACAAAACCAAGTCGTCGAGCCTCATCTTGAAGTCAGTGAAATGAAATGACTGCAGCTTCACCTTCGTAGGCAGAGGACTGGCTACACGGAATAAAATGGTATATACAAGGCTGCGATATACACAGGCCTGAGGGATGGTATGGCTGCAACCTGGAGTATATTTTTATGCCTGCAAGCTTGTTGATCGCTGCACTACGCTGCACATACTGAAAAGGCACTGCAGCCATGTCTGAGCCCCTCAATGGGCGCTGTCACAAGTGCTGATGGCCCTCATCTCCAGAGTGCTGTACCTACTATGCAGATAGAACCTACTATGCAGATAAAGTGCTACCTACTATGCAGGTAGAGTGCTACCTACTATGCAGATAGAGTGCTGTACCTACTATGCAGATGGAATTACAGAGTTTGAACAATCACTGAGCACATCTGTCACACACACTCTCTTTCTCACACACACACACACACACACACACACACACACCTGGAGCAGTGCCTGTGCCTGGCGTGCAGCCAGCAAGGCATCGTGCAGCTGAGCAGACATGGCCTCCTGGAACTCAGCGCCAGCCTCTCGAGGATCGAGCGTGGAGTCAGCGCCATCCCTGCTGGCCCTGTTTCTGTCAGACCCAGCACCTGAAGATCTCTTCAGCGCCTGCAGCACGCAATCACAAAAGAAAAATATTGATGCGGGGCATGTAGTCAGGCTGTGCGTGTCAGTTTGCGTGCATGTGTTTTTCTGGAGCACCAGCCTGCACTGTGTAGCAGTTAAGCTTCCAAATTGTCACCTGCAGCTGGTCAACAATGCGACGGAGCTCCTCATTCTCCTGGGCTAGGTGGCCAGACAGCACTTGCAGCTCCTCATTCTCCTGTGACGCATTAAAAATATGGCATTAAGTCTCACACACTTTTAATTGAGTCGTGGTGACCACACATTGAGCACTTATTGGCCAGAGTTCCACAGAGAGATAGGATGCTTCACACACAGGCACAGCAGCTCCTTACGGCCGACAACATACCAGACCATACACCGCTATACTGTTGGGCCCTGACCTCAAATTTTGTGAGCCCAACATGGTGTATATAGAGAAGCAAAAGCTGTCAAACATAGTCACAAGTGCTCCACGCACCTGTGTGATCTGTGCCACCTCTGCCTTTGCAGCCGACACCTTCATGGCTGCGGCCTCCCGGGCTTGCGCCTCTGCCCCCCTCGTCTCTAGCTCCGCAACCTCCAACTGTGTGTGCGGGTATGTGTGTTTATCTATGACGCATGAATGTGTGTGTGTGTGTTTATCTATGAATCATGAAAAATGTGTGTGTGTGTGTGTGTGTGTGAATGCGCGTGAGAGGAGGGAGGCAGCAACAGCATAAGATTGAGCATGCAGATCATCAATAGCAAGCAGAAAGCAGCTTGCACCAACACAGCCGTCCCCCCATGAATCTCAGCCCTTGTACCACCTACTTGAGCACGGCCCATCCATCTAACAATAATTCCACGCTCTCCATGTCAACATGCACACAAGCAAACAAGCACAACATTTCTTGCTCCGCACTCTTACGCACGCACCTCTGCCCGCGCTTTCTCAAGCTCTGCAGCCTTGGCCGTCAGCTGCTGCATCCCTTCTTCCAACCTCACTGCATGGTCTTCCAGCTCCAGCACACGCGCCTGCAGCTCTGCTTGCGCTGCTTCAGCGTCAGCACAAGCAACAGCGTGGTCTTCCTCCAGCCTCACCGCATGGCCTTCCAGCTCCACCACACGCGCCTGCAGCTCCGCTTGCGCTGCTTCAGCGTCAGCACAAGCAATAGCGTGGTCTTCCTCCAGCCTCACTGCATGGCCTTCCAGCTCCAGCACACGCGCCTGCAGCTCCGCTTGCGCTGCTTTAGCCTCAGCACAAGCAACAGCGTGGTCCTCCTCCAGCCTCACTGCATGGTCTTCCAGCTCCACCACACGCGCCTGCAGCTCCGCTTGCGCTGCTCCAGCGTCAGCACAAGCAACAGCGTGGTCCTCCTCCAGCCTCACTGCATGGCCTTCCAGCTCCAGCACACGCGCCTGCAGCTGCGTCTGGGATGCCTCAGCATGAGCAGAAACGGTGGAAAGGTGCTCCTGCTGAGCTGTCGCTTGATCTTGCTGTGCTGATGCCTTGGCGGTCAGTATTTCCACCTGTGTATGTGTGTGCGTGTGCGAGTGCTTGCATTCGTGTGTGTGTGTGTGTGTTTGTGTGTGTGTGTGAGTGAGTGAGTGAGTGTGTGTGTGTGAGTGAGTGCTTGCATTCGTGTGTGTGTGTGTGTGTGCATGGGGAATTGTGCTTGGTAAACAGAAAGTGCACACTGTTTGCCTGTGGCGTGTGCCTATTCTTCTAAGGACATAACACAAAAATGCAGTGCCTGCTACCGGCATTCAGAAAGGCGTGCACGGCTTCTGCATGTACACAGTGCACAAGACATTATAGAAGTCTACCTTCAAGCTGTACATACCTTACAATGGGTCAGGACAAAGAGCTCACGGTTGAGCAAACGCGAACATACACACTCACACTCACACGCACACGTGCACACACACATACAAAATATACACACCTCTTCCTGCAGTGCCTGCGTGAGCTCTGCCTGCTTTTGATGGGCAAGCTCTGCCCTGGCTCTGGCCGCGCTCTCTTCACGCATCAGCTCCAGACGTAGCACCTCCCTGCTCGCACTGCCGGCCAGGAGCTCCATCTCCAGCCTATCTGCACGCGCGTTGGACTCCGCCAGTAGCTCGTGCAGTTGCAGCTCGTCTGTGCTGCTGAGGCTGCTGGGCATTGCCTGCGTTTAAATGCAATGTCATACAAGCGTACATAGGGAGGCGAGCTTGTTTTCCCACCTCGCCTCTGATTGTGCCCAGGAGTTGCTGGTGCAATCGATGCACAGTTTTGCATCGGCAGATGGCGTGTGGCTTAAGTATGGTTATGCATACATCACTCTGCATGAGTGCATGCATGGGCGAATGCTAGAGGGGGGAGACTGAGGCTAATAATAGGCTTACTTTTTGCATGCTCATGTAATGTAAACTGCAACTGACACACACCTGCGGCTCCTGCTCCCTGGCCTGTGCCGCCTCCAGCAGCTTTGCCTCCAGCTGAGAGCATCTGTCAGCAGCCTCCTGCAGCAAAGCCTGCTGCCGCACATGCTCTCCCGCCGCAGCCTGCTCGCGTTGCAGCTGCTCCTCCTGCTGTGCCGCTACTGCTTCAGCAGTTGCCTGCCTTTTCAGCTGCTGGTGCTGCTGCTGCACGTTCTCCTGCTGCTTGGCTGCATCATCCTCTGCAGCCATCCTCTGGTTAAGCAACAGCTCCAGGTGCACAGTCTGGGCTGCCAGAGCTGTGACGAGCTCAGAAAAACCCTGCTCGTCCAAGCGTGTACGCTGTAAGTGCGCCTGCTCTTTGTCAGCAAGCTCAAGCTGCAGGCACACCACTGTGTGCTGGGTGCTATGCAGCTGCTGCTGTGTGGTCACGACCTGCCGCTGCTGGACAGCCATTTGCATCATCAGCTCAGAGGCCTGGCCCTCGTTAGAAGTCAACTGCTGCTCTGCGTCTGCTGCACGCTGTGAGGCTGCTGCTGCTTCCTGCTGCAACGCTGACAGCTGAGCATCTGAAGCACTGATGTGCTGTGCACTTGTGGCCAGCTGCTGCTCTGCGACTGCCTTGTGTCGAGCTACTGCTGCTGCAGCATCGTGCCGCAACGAGGCGAGCTGGCCATCTGTCGTGCTGCGCTGTCGCTCACTAGTTGCTAGCTGCTGTTTGAAGTCGATGGCACGTTGCGATGCGGCTGCTGCCTCCCGCTGGAGGGCAGTTACCCCTATGCCATACACAGTGCCCTGTTGCCCACTTTCTGCCAGCTGCTGCTCTAGGTCTGCTGCAAGCTGTGAGGATGCTGCTGCTTCCTGCTGCAACGCTGACAGCTGAGCATCCGATGCGCTGCTGCGCTCGACACTGGTGGCAAGCTGCTGCTCTGCGTCTGCTTCACGCTGTGAGGCTGCTGCTGTTTCCTGCTGAAGTGCCAACAGCTGAGCATCCAATGCGCTGCTGCGCTCGACACTGGTGGCCAGCTGCTGCTCTGCGTCTGCTGCACGCTGTGAGGCTGCTGCTGCTTCTTGCTGCAACGCTGACAGCTGAGCATCCAATGCGCTGCTGCGCTCGACACTGGTGGCCAGCTGCTGCTCTGCGTCTGCTGCACGCTGTGAGGCTGCTGCTGCTTTCTGCTGCAGTGCGGACAGCTGAGCATCTGAAGCACTGCTGCGCTCGACGCTAGTGGCCAGCTGCTGCTCTAGGTCTACTGCACGCTGTGAGGCTGCTGCTGCTTCTTGCTGCAGCAACGACAGCTGAGCATCTGAAGCACTGCTGCGCTCAACACTGGTGGCCAGCTGCTGCTCTAGGTCTGCTGCTCGCTGTGAGGCAGCTGCTGCTTCCTGCTGAAGTGCTATCAGCTGAGCATCCAGCTTGGTGACCTGCTCTTTGCTAGCTGCCAGCTGCTGCTCGGCTTCCTTAGCACGTCGAGTAGAAGCTGCAGCAAAAGCTTGTTGTTGGCCAGTAAGCTGAGCTGTGAGGGCAGCAATCTGGCCGTCCAACTTGCCCACTTGCTGAAGGCTTTCAGCATGACCAGCTCCAAGATCCAAAACCTGAAAAGGACGCGATGAGATATTGCATGTAGGCACCTAGACAATACAGTAATAGTAGAGTGGACACAGCTTGTTTAGAATTTGCAGCTGGGCATACACCCTTACCTGTTCTTGCAATGACTGCCTTTCTGCAGCAAGCTGATCGGCCTCCCGCTTAGCACCAGCAGCGATTTGCGTGGACTCCTGGCTTTGCTGCTGCAGTGCCTCCTGCAGCTCAGCAATCTGACCTGCACTCTCACGCTGAGCTGCTGTGAGGGCAACATGCAGGGCGGCTGCCTCAGCTGACAACGCATCACGTGCTGCACCAGCTGACTCTGTCTCCTGCCTGTGTTGTGCGACCTCTTGCTGAGCAGCTGCCAAGGCTTCTTGCAGGGCGGCTGCCTTAGCAGATGACGCTTGACGTGCTGCACCAGCTGACTCTGCCTCCTGCCTGTGTCGCACGACCTCTTGCTGAGCAGCTGCCAGGGCTTCTTGCAGGGCGGCTGCCTCAGCTGACAACGCTTGACGTGCTGCACCAGCTGACTTTGCCTCCTGCCTGTGTTGTGCGACCTCTTGCTGAGCAGCTGCCAGGGCTTCTTGCAGGGCGGCTGCCTCAGCTGATGACGCTTGACGTGCTGCACCAGCTGACTCTGCCTCCTGCCTGTGTCGCACGACCTCACGCTGAGCAGCTGCCAGGGCCTCTTGCAGGACCACTAGCTCAGCTGACAGCGCATCACGTGCTGCGCCAGCTGACTCGGCATCTTGATTGAGCTGGGCATTTTCAGACCTTGCTGCGGCTAGTTCATTCCAAAGCTGTGCAACCTCCGCTGACAAAGAGCTCGATGCCGACCTGCCCTGATCATGGAGCTGCTCCGCCCACTGACTCGTCGCTACAAGCCGCTGCTGTGTGTCTTCCAGCCCTGCATCTGTGGCTGCTGCAGAGGCTGCCCATGCTGCACGAGCCTGAGCATCAGCGTGCTCTGCCTGCTCAAAGGATGTCGCCACTGCTCCTGCTTGCTGTGTCAGCACTCGCAGAGCGTGTTCTGCAGCAACGACTTCCCGATCCCGTGCCCTGAGCAGGGCTTGCAGCGAAGACACTTGTGCCTGCAGCTTGCTGGCTGCTAGCGAGTCATCCTCGCGGTCAGCATCAAGGTCAGCCACCTGTACGTCAGAGCAGGGATCAGGAATTAGTGGGACATTAAGAACGAACTTGTCCCCCTGCTGGATTTGAAATGCACTGAGCACCTGCACTGTTTCCACTTCCGCACACGGTGTTGCCACACAGCAGTGTATGGCCCCCATACACTCACCTTGGTGCGCAGTGCCTCTGTCTCCTGTGCAAGCCCCCGCAGCGTCTCCTCTGCCTCTGCCTGTGTGGCTGCTAGCTCTTTCAGCAACTCCTGACGCAATGCCTCTCTGCTTGCACTGCCAGACAAGAGCTGTATCTCCAACTCCTCAGCACGCGCATTGGCAGCAGCCAGCTGCTGCTGGAGGAAGTGGGTGTCAGCCACTCCAACGCTGTCCAGGAAGACCTGTATGCAGAAGGATGCAACATGTTTCAGCACACACATAAATGTACTTGCAGCCATGAACAACAAGGAGGGCGCTATGGCGGGGGTAACCAAAGGCTAGCACAGTGGTAAGTTCATCTACTCCCTTGTCCTTACCAGCCTCATATTATCTCCATTCTACAAAATTGAAAAAAATAGGTCAGCCATTGGAAGGTTTACTCATGAGCTCTGCAAACATGCACGCCTCTCCCCTAGATCATTGCACCGAGTCCATCCCCCCTTCCAATTCACCCACCTGCATCTGTTTGACCCTAGCCTCTGCTTCTACGGCCCTACTTTCCAGCTGTGCGCACTTCGCAGTCACCTCTTGCAGCAAGACCTGCTGCTCTGCACTGTTAGCTGCAGCGCCTCGCTCTTTCTGCAACAGCTGCTCCAGCTGAGACACTTGGTCTTGAAGTTGTACCACTTGCCCCTCAAGTGCCTGCCTCACTGACAGGTCAGGCTCAGCAGCTTGCTCTGGCTGGACTTGCCGCTGCTGCAGCTCCTGCTGCTGCTGCTGTTGCTGCTGTGATTGCTCCGCCTGCTGCAGCACCAATTTCAGCTGTGCAATCTGAGCCTCCAACTGTGCAGCTTGCTCTTCAAACACCTGCCTCTCTGACCGAGATTGCTCCAGCTGCAGCTGCCCTTGTGCCAAATGCTCGCTTGCGCTTTGAGCAGCCTGTGCATAAGCTGCACGCAGCTCTTCCTGCTGAACCTGCTGCTGCTGCTGCTGCTGCTGCTGAGAGCACAAGGCCGAGTACTGCTGCTGCATTGCCACTAATTTCTGCTCGACAACTACAACACGCTGTGAAGCTGCTGCGGCTTCTTGCTGCAGTGCTGACAACTGAGCATCCGAAGCACTGCTGCGCTTGACACTGGTAGCTAGCTGCTGCTCTAGGTCTACTGCACGCTGTGAGGCTGCTGATGCTTCCTGCTGCAGTGCTGACAGCTGAGCATCTGAAGCACTGTTGCGCTCGACGCTAGTGGCCAGCTGCTGCTCTAGGTCTACTGCACGCTGTGAGGCTGCTGCTGCTTCCTGCTGCAGCACCGACGATTGAGCATCTGAAGCACTGCTGCACTCAACACTAATGGCCAGCTGCTGCTCTGCATCTGCTGCACGCTGTGAGGCCGTGGCTGCCTCCTGCTGCAGTGCTGACAGCTGAGCATCTGAAGCACTGCTGCGCTGGACACTAGCGGCCAGCTGCTGCTCTAGGTCTGCTGCACGCTGTGAGGCCGCGGCTGCTTCCTGCTGCAGTGCTGACAGCTGAGCATCTGATGCACTGCTGCGCTCGACGCTAGTGGCCAGCTGCTGCTCTAGGTCTACTGCACGCTGTGAGGCCGCGGCTGCTTCCTGCTGCAGTGCTGACAGCTGAGCATCTAATGCACTGCTGCGCTCGACGCCAGTGGCCAGCTGCTGCTCTAGGTCTGCTGCACGCTGTGAGGCTGCTGCTGCTTCCTGCTGGAGTGCCGACAGCTGAGCATCCAATGCGCTGCTGCGCTTGATACTGGTGGCCAGCTGCTGCTCTAGGTCTGCTGCACGCTGTGAGGCTGCTGCTGCTTCCTGCTGCAGTGCTGACAGCTGAGCATCTGAAGCACTGCTGCGCTCGACGCTAGTGGCCAGCTGCTGCTCTAGGTCTACTGCACGCTGTGAGGCTGCTGCTGCTTCCTGCTGCAGCACCGACAATTGAGCATCTGAAGCACTGCTGCACTCAACACTAATGGCCAGCTGCTGCTCTGCATCTGCTGCACGCTGTGAGGCCGTGGCTGCCTCCTGCTGCAGCACCGACAATTGAGCATCTGAAGCACTGCTGCGCTCAACACTGGTGGCCAGCTGTTGCTCTGCATCTGCTGCACGCTGTGAGGCCGTGGCTGCCTCCTGCTGCAGTGCTAATAGCTGAGCATCTGAAGCACTACTGCGCTGGACACTAGCGGCCAGCTGCTGCTCTAGGTCTGCTGCACGCTGTGAGGCCGCGGCTGCTTCCTGCTGCAGTGCTGACAGCTGAGCATCTGATGCACTGCTGCGCTCAACGCTGGTGGCCAGCTGCTGCTCTAGGTCTACTGCATGCTGTGAGGCCGTGGCTGCTTCCTGCTGCAGCACTAACAGCTGAGCATCTGATGCACTGCTGTGCTCGACACTTGTGGCCAGCTGCTGCTTTGCATCTGCTGCTCGCTGTGAGGCAGCCGCTGCCTCCTGCTGCAGCATTACCAGCTGAGCATCTTGCTTGCTGCAGAGCTGGTTGCTTGCTTCCAGCTGCTGCGTTAGACCTGTAACACGCTGTGAGGCTGCTGCCACATCGTCTTGCTTTTGGCTTGACAGCTGGGCTGTGAGTGCCGCCACCTGGCCTTCCAGTATCCTCTGTTGTTGCAAGCTGTCATCGTGACCAGCGTCAATAGCTTCAACCTGTATTTGTGTGTTTCCAGTGTTAGCCAGGTCATGTCAGACCCAGGGAGGCTTTTGGTAGGGAGCACGTACACTCCTCTGATACGGCTCTCTGCTAACAGACTTGTGAACAATAGAGAACATATAAGGAAAGTATGATGGGTGCAGACGAATGTAATGCCTTTACCTTATCTTGCAGTGACCTCTTGTCCACAACCAGCTGCTCTAGCTCAGCTTTGAGTTGCTGAGCACCAGCTTGCGTCGCTTGCAATGCAGCAAAACGTGCTCGTAAGGTGCAGACCTCATCAGCAGCCTGAATGGCAGACAGTAAAGTGCGAGAAGGGAACATGAGAGGGCACTACATCGTAATTTTTCCTTACGACTAGCTCAGTCAATTCCAAGGGATGGCTGTGTTTGAATGATTTACATCTGCATCACAAAGCGAGGACACGCACAATAAAAGCACTGCATGCATGTATTACAACCCCGTGCATGCGGACCTGTTTCAAGCGAGCCTGCATTACTTCTGCTGCATCTGCTGTGCTCGCTGTGCCGGTCTCAGAAACAGGTGGAGGCAGGCCTCTATGTCCTCCCAGGCTCTCCTCTTGAACCAGTACCCCATCTCTGGCTGGCTCGTTGGCTAACGCGCTGACTTTCTCGCACAGGTGCACCATCTCTTGCCTGTGCAAGCAGGCATAAACCATATGCACTGTCATTAGTACAAAAAAAGCAGGTTTCTGTTTCTGCAAACCCTTGAAGGTGTGGAGTCAAATCACTGTTCGCCTGCAAGCTGCCAAAAGCGAAGCTAAGCCTAATAGATTCTTCCAATGCCTCTGTGGACATAAAGTGCATTTAGCATTGGATGCAATGCATAAAGCATAGAGGGCTGCATGCAGGTAGACAGGCCTAAAAGTACACAGCCCAGCTGGACACACTGTAGAAAACCACACTGCCACTGCACAATCTGGAAAATTGCGCACCTTAGCTGTTGGGAAGCAGCGTCTGCCGCATCGTGCGCCTCCTGAACAGTGGCTGCCCTCTGCTTTGCATCACTCAGTGCCTCTTGTAGCTCAGCGATCTGGCCTGCACTCTCACGCTGAGCTGCTGTGAGGGCAACATGCAACGCAGCTGCCTCAGCTGACAACGCATCACGTGCTGCACCAGCTGACTCTGCCTCCTGGCTGTGCTGCACAGCCTGACGCTGAGCAGCAGACAGGGCTTCTTGCAGGGACGCTGCCTGCTGTGCTGCAGCTACAGCAGCTTGCTGAGAAGCAGCTGAACCCGCCATGCCCTTTTCGAGCATTGACAGCTGCTGCTGTAACTTATGACACTCATCATGGGCCTCTTCCAAGTCTGACTGAAGCTCCTCTTGCACAGCCTCATTGCTGGCACACACACCTGCCAGCTGTGCACGTGCCTGCTCCGCAGCTGCTTGCTGCCCTTGTAGCTCCTGCAATGCCACTTGCAGCTGCCGCTGCAGATCCCCCAGATGAACAGCAGTTGTTGCTTGCTGCTCTTGCATGGCTGCCACTGCCTCTTGCGTTGCAGCCTGTGCTTCAAAAGACTTGGCGTCGGCAAGCTGTGCCTCTCTGACTGCTATTTCCAAGGCTACTACCTCTGCTGACAGGGCATTGTGTGCTGCTGTTGCCTCCTCGTGCGCTCGGGCATGCTTGGCTTCTGACTGTTGTGCTGAAGCCAGCGCCTCTTGTAGCTCAACAATCTGACCAGCACTCTCACGCTGAGCTGCTGTGAGGGCAACATGCAACGCAGCTGCCTCAGCTGACAAAGCATCACGTGCTGCACCAGCTAACTCTGCCTCCTGCCTGTGTCGCACGACCTCTTGCTGAGCAGCTACCAGGGCCACTTGCAGGGCGGCTGCCTCAGCTGATGACGCTTGACTGGATGCACTGCTGCGCTTGACACTTGTGGCCAGCTGCTGCTCTAAGTCTGTAGAACACTGAGAGGCTTCTGCTGCTTCCTGCTGCAGTGCTGACAGCTGAGCATCTGAAGCACTGTTGCGCTCGACACTGGTGGCCAGCTGCTGCTCTAGGCTTGCTGCATGCTGTGAGGCTGCCGTGACTTCCTGCTGCAACGCTGACAGCTGAGCATCCAATGCGCTGCTGCGCTCGACACTGTTGGCCAGCTGCTGCTCTGCGTCTGCTGCACGCTGTGAGGCTGCTGCTGCTTTTTGCTCTAGTGCTCCCAGATGAGCATCTGAAGCACTGCTGCGCTCAACACTGGTGGCCAGCTGCTGCTCTACGTCTGCTGCTCGTTGTGAGGCTGCTGCTGCCTCCTGCTGCAGTGCTGCCAGCTGAGCATCTGAAGCACTACTGCGCTCCACAACAGTGGCCAGCTGCTGCTCTAGCTCTGCTGCACGCTGTAAGGCTGCTGCTGCCTTCTGCTGCAGTGCTGACAGCAGAGCATTTGCAGCATTGCTGTGCTCGGCACTTATGGCCAGATACTGCTCTAGGCTTGCTGCATGCTGTGAGGCTGCTGCTGCTTCTTGCTGTAGTGCTTCCAGATGAGCATCTGAAACACTGCTGCGCTCAACACTGGTGGCCAGCTGCTGCTCTGCATCTGCTGCACGCTGTGAGGCCGTGGCTGCCTCCTGCTGCAGTGCTGACAGCTGAGCATCTGATGCACTGCTGCGCTCGACGCCAGT
>Ga0307963_1003964_pt1 | contig 11796 bp, 15 predicted proteins | sample OrgLakmetagen594_FD_201829 | JGI IMG/M metagenome (GOLD analysis project Ga0307963, IMG submission 201829) | Saline water microbial communities from Organic Lake, Antarctica - #594 | ecosystem: Environmental > Aquatic > Non-marine Saline and Alkaline > Saline | place: Antarctica: Organic Lake...
ACCACTGCCACGACCACCAGAGAGCCCACACTAGCTGCCAGGGCCCAGGCAATGGGCTACATGGAGGAGCATGTGTGTAAGTGCATGTGTGTGTTTGTGTGTATGAGAGCGCATCTGATTTGTGTGTGTGTGTGTGTGTGTGTGTGAGTGCGCATCTAAGTGTGTGCGTGTGTGCTGTGAGATGAGTACGCAGACGCAAGCCAGAGCCGCAGTAAGGAACAGAGGTCAAGCAGGGTAAAGAATGGGTCATCCTGCTGGTCTGTAAGAACCAGTCAAATGCTATTAATGATCTTCGCACCACAGTTAGCCCATTTGACTTAAGCCGCAGTACAGGCCTAACAACTTGCCAAGATGACCTAACCCCCTAAAAACCTGAAAACTAGTCCATGCAAACGAGTCAGACGATGTTCCTTAAGCATCAAGCATGCCGCTTCTGTCACTGTTATGCTGCCACTTTTCAGTTCTACACAAACTTGCCTGTGCGAATGGGTCAAACGTCTGGTAACTGATGGGTCCCCCCACAAGCGCAAAGAAGAAGGCAAACACCGCGACTAATCTCTTTACGTAATCCTGTATGGACAATGTTGCCTGCAGACATCGGCAGGTGTGTGTGCGTGTGTGTGTGCGTGTGTGCGCGCGTGTGTATGTGTCTACTTGTGCATGTATATATGCATGTGTGCGTGCGTGTGCGTGTGCGCCTGCATGTGTGAGTTTGTGCAAGAGTCCCCATGTGTGCATGGCAAGTTGGGAATAAAGTGTAATTGTGAAGGTCTGCATGCATGCATGTGCGTGTGCGTATGCGTGTGCGTGTGCGTGCGGGTGCATGTATATATTTGTACGTGCGTGTGCGCGACGTCCATCTAACACGTACCCACGAATATAACGAGGCTCCTTTTAACGTTTGAAGCTCATTGACAGGTCTCTGCATGGGTGAGCGTGCACGTTTGTGTGGTGTGAGTGCGAATGTGCATGTTAGCGTGATTTGTGTGTGTGTGTATGTGTGTGTGTTTGTGTGTGTGTGTGTGTGTGTGTGAATAAGATGTGTGTGTGTGCGTGTGTGTACATGTGCGTGTATGTGTACATAATTGCGTGCCTAAGTATGTGTGTGAATGTGTGTGTAAGTATAAGTGTGTATATTTGCGTGTGTAATATGGGCAAAACTGCCATAAGTCTTGATCATTGGCCTCTTGGATTATATCAATGTGAGTATAAATGTGTGTGTATGCGTGTGTGTATGTGTGTGTGTGTGTGTGTGACTAAGATGTGTGAGTGTGTGTGCGTGTGTGCGCATGTGCGTGTATGTGTACGTAATTGCGTGCTTAAGTATGTGTGTGAATGTGTGCGTGTGTGTAAGTATAAGTGTGCATAATTGCGTGTGTAATGTGGGCAAAACTGCCACAAGTCTTGATCATTGGCCTCTTGGATTATATCAATGTGAGTATAAATGTGTGTGTATGCGTGTGTGTATGTGTGTGTGTGTGTGCGTGTGTGTGTGTGTGTGATAGCCTATATGCTCTGTGACCAATGGGGCCTCACGCAAAGCACCTGGTCACTGGGCACTGCATTCTCCAGCCTGGAGGGATCCTCCTCGCTGCGCATGAACGAGCTGGCCTCTTCCTGGCTGTCTCCCTTGGCCCTGGCTCTGACGCAGGCTCTCTGCCCACATATGTGTGGTTGATGTCTCTGGGTTTGATTTCTCAGGAGTGTGTGTCTAAGCAGGACTGGATGGCGCAGCAATTGGGGGGTAGTAGACGTACGACCATGCAAAGCACGCGCAGTGTGAGACTTGTCCAACATGGCAGAGCGATTAATACCTCTTAATATATTTTTTATCTTGAAGAAGTCGAGTATTTGCATGTTGTATGCGGGTGAGATTCCACCCATTGTTGTCTTTCCATTTATTATATATACCTAGTATAGCGTCAAGTAACGCAATGAATCTAACAAATCTGCGTACGCACACATGTGCAAATATGCAAATCTGCCACGCAGCCAAAGGCTTTGGACCTCCCACACAAAAGAAAACAACTTTATTGTGAGTGGTTTACATACACACAAACACACACATGCATGCACACACACACACACACACTTAAACACACACACGTACACACACACGCACACACACGTACACAAAACACACATGCACACGCATACACACACGCACACGCAAACACACACACACACACACACACACAAAACACACATGCACACATACACACACAAAACACACGCACGCAGACGCACACACGCGCGCATAAAAAAAAACACAAATACATACACACACAAGCACACACACCACATGCAAGCACTCAACTCTGCCATCCCCCCTTTCCTTATACAAAAACATTTGTACACAAACACACACATACACTTCCATACATATCCGTATTGATATCGATACACGCTTACCCCGCACAACATAGCATACACACATAAATGCACACACCTTTATTGGAGTCACTTGCGATTACCAGGGGCCACGCTTACAGTGCAAAATGGACAATTAACTACGTGACTGTGGATATATCCCTCAGCAGTGAAGGATCCTGGATTAACGTCCATTGATTAACGTCCATCACTAAACAACAACACGCCTCCTTGTCCCTAGAATTGTCAGGCTAAACCCTAAGGATTACAGCGTGCACTTGACAATACACCCTCTCTCCCATTGTGCACAAAAGCACAACCCCTTGTCTTATAAATTTCGCAGGAACGAGCGTGAGCTCAATAGTACACCCCCCCTTCCACTCTGCACTTACGCGTGCCTCCTTGTCCTATGCATCCAGGAGGAGCAAGCGTGACCTGCTGAAACCTCGCCAGATCTCGCCCATGCTGCCGGTCCCTGAGCACATCCCCCGTCCCTCCTACGCGGAAAGTGGGTCACCCCCACCCTTTAGGGAAAAGGACCCCATAGTAATACATAGCCCTGAGGTTTGTGCGAGTGTGTGCCTTAAAATGCGTGTGTATATCTATGTGTGTATGTGATGTTTGCACGTATTGATAACTCAAAATGTAAGTGCATTATGAAAACATTGAAGAGAGCTTATCCAGCACCAAAATAAGGGCAAAATGATGCGTGTAATAATACGCGCGCAGGCCATTCAAAAGATGAGGGCGGCAGGTAATTTGGCTGCCCGAGCCCTGACTTACGGAGGCAGCTTGGTACGTCCAGGAGTCACCACGGACGAAATAGACAAAGCGATGCACCAGTGAGTGTCTGGATTGTGGTCTTTTGGAGTGGGTAGTGAGTGCACTGAAAATGAGAGGCGGCTTGCTGTGGTGGTGGCTTTGGACAAAGTGTTGCACCAAAGTATTGGCTATGGTTGGCTAAGTATTGGCTATGGTTGGCTAAGTATTGGCTATGGACAAAGTATTGGCTATAGACCAAGTCTTGGCTACGGACAAAGTATTGCACCAAAGCATTGTGTGTGTTGGAGTGTGGTCTTTCGGAGTGGGTAGTGAGTGGATAGAATATGAGAGGCGGCTTGGTGCATCCAGGGTTGGCGATGGACCAGGTTGACAAAGCGATGCACGAGCGAGTGCGTTATTATATTTTGTGTTTGGAGCGTGGTCCTGTAGATGAAGTGGAAGAGGATTAGAGGTAGTTTTGTCCAGGGTTGGCGATGGACCAGCCTAACAAAGCGATGCACGAGTGAGTGCTTCAATTGTGGTTTTGTCAAGTGAGTGGTTAAAAAATTGGGTCAAGTGAAAGGCAGGGTATGCTGAAGGGGGATGCTGGGTATGCTCTGATTTAGTGAAGTGAAAGGCTGGAATTTGTGGGTTCTATGGTGAGCAAGCTCTGGTCAGACATAGGTTTGGCCAGAACCAAATGTAATGGCCAGAACCAAATGTAATGGCCAGAATTAAATGTAATGGTCAGGACCAAATGTAATGGCCAGAACCCATTGTAATGGCCAGAACCAAATATAATGGCCAGAACCAAATGTAATGGCCAGAACCAAATGTAATGACCAGAACCAAATGTAATGGCCAGAATCAAATGTAATGGCCAGAACCAAATGTAATGGCCAGAACCAAATATATCCGGCGTATGTGCGGTATTTTTGGCAGGGAAATCACCAATTATACGGTCATGTACGGTGTGTATATACGGTTCTGACCAACCCCAGTCATATACTAGTTACCTTAGTGAGAAATGAGATCATCTGCTACTATTTGAGAAGCCCTGTAGTAATGGCCTGCCAAAATACATGTCTTCTCAGGTCGACCCTTTTAAAGCGAGTACTTGCGGGGCAGCTACTCGTCCCACAAACCCAAATGATAACATTCTCTACTAGCCCCTGCAAGCTCGAATCAACCCCACAATTGCAAACATTAGCAGGCGCTATATTTTCACAAGTTCAGCTCGCCTTATCCACGTATTTTGTTCTGCAGGATCATCACAGAACAACAACGCGTAGTAGCCCTTGTGCTCGAAGCACGGCAGGCCAACCGATCTCGTGCTCTGAACAACAAGTTTTGCTTAACAGCTTCATCATCAAAACACAACGCGTAGTAGCCCTTGTGCTCGAAGCACGGCAGACCACCCGATCTCGTGCTCTTAAAAGCGTATTTTGTTCTGCAGGCTCATCATTGACAACAACGCATAGCCCTTGCACTTGAAGCACGGCAGGCCAATTGATCCCGTGCTCTTAACCACGTGTTTTGCTTAACAGGTTCATCATCGACAATGACGCGTACCCCTCGTGCTTGAAGCACGGCAGGCCATTCGATCTCGTGCTCTGAACAACATGTTTGCTTAACAGGTTCATCATCGAAAATGACGCGTACCCCTCGTGCTTGAACTACGGCAAGTTCCCCAAGAGCGTGTGCACGAGCGTGAATGAGTGTGTGTGTCATGGCATCCCGGACAGCAGGCCTCTGCAGGTGAGTGAGTGCGTGTGTTGTGTTGTGTGTGTCCATGTTTCTGTGTGTGAATGAGTGTGTGTGTCATGGCATCCCAGACAGCAGGCTTTTGCAGGTGAGTGAGTGAGTATGTTGTGTTGTGTGTGTCCATGTTTCTGTGTGTGAATGGGTGTGTGTGTCATGGCATCCCAGACAGCAGGCCTTTGTAGGTGAGTGAGTGAGTGAGTGTGTTGTGTGCCCTTTCCCAGGTGTTCACGTGCAGGGTTGGCCAGAACCATATATATATACATGGTGTACATACAGTGTTTTTGGCAGGGAAGTCACCAAATGTACGGTCATATACGGTGTTTATGTGTTTATACACGGTGTTTTTGGCAGGGAAATCACCAAATATACGGTCATATACGGTGTTTTTACGCGGTGTTCTTGGCAGGGAAATCACCAAATATACGGTCATACACGGTGTTTATACGCGGTGTTCTTGGCAGGGAAATCACCAAATATACGGTTATACACGGTGTTTATACACAGTGTTTTTGGCAGGGAAATCACCAAATATACGGTCATATACGGTGTTTATACACGGGCCTGGCCAACCCTATTTATGTGTGTGCACAGGTTTGAGCAAGTGTTTGTGTGTGCATGCTTTGGCATCCCTTGTTTTCATTTTCACCTCATTTTGTTGAGGTGCGCACACAAGCGCTAACAAGTGCTGAGTATGCAGACAGTGAGCCATTTCCTGTAAGCTTGAGCCTGAAACTGTTACGATAGGGTTGACCAGAACTGAGCACCATCATTGACCTTTTTCTCTGCCACTTAAAATCGTATATGCACTGTGTATCCATGGATTTGGCAGACACCACGATTCACGCACATAGCAGAAGTTACTTTTGACTTGTTTTATCTGCCTGAGCAGAGACATCTTGTACAAATCATAGACGCCACAGGACGCTCTTGACACACACACACACACCTGTTATGACCATGCAATGCAGCACAGTTGTTTTGTGCGTTCTATGCATTTGCACAGGATGGTGACCTCATCAACATCGACGTGACTGTATACTTAAACGGCTATCATGGGGACAACGCACGCAATTTTTATGTTGGTGAGCTACCTGTATGTGTGCCTGCGTGGGTTATTTGTTTTTGTGTGTGTACAGGTGTGTGCGTTAACTTGTGTGTGTTAACATGTGTGTGTGTGTGTGTGCGTGTGTGTGTGTGTGTCGGTGATCATGGGGACAACGCGCACAACTTTTATGTTGGTGAGCGACCTGTATGTGTGCGTGTGTTTGTGTGTGTAAATATATGTGTGTGCAATTATGTGTGTGTGTGAGCGTGCGTGCTCGTGATGCTTACATTGGTACCAAATGATGCGTGTTTCTAGCATGGTTAAGTAGGTACCTTAAAACCGAAGAAGAGCTTATTGCATCGTAACGTGGATATAGTTATACTTCGAAAGTAGAGCTTAAGGCTCAAAGTGCACTTAGTTTACACTGTGCGCGCTGAATTTCCCTGCTGAAAAGGTTGCACTGTACATGCTTATATATGTGTAGTTCTGGCTAAGCCTGTTTGTGAACGCAAGTATACAGTGCGGTCAGCAGGGACATTTCGTTTATGCCATATCCTGTGTGACTAGCCACCCACTTACTGTAATGTCCTAGGTGAACATCCACTCCCCTGCATGTACGTTGTGTCTCAGGCCAATCCTAGTCGTACACCGTGTGTTTATGGTCGTACACTGTGTGTTTATGGTCGTACACCGTGTGTTTATGGTCGTACACCGTGTGTTTATGGTCGTACACCGTGAGTTTATGGTCGTACATCGTGTGTTTATGGTCGTACACCGTATGTTTATGGTCGTACACCGTGAGTTTATGGTCGTACACTGTGTGTTTATGGTCGTACACCGTATGTTTATGGTCGTCCACCGTGTGTTTATGGTCGTACACCGTGTGTTTATGGTCGTACACCGTTTGTTTATGGTCGTACACCGTGAGTTTATGGTCGTACACCGTGTGTTTATGGTCGCACCGTGAATTTATGGTCGTACACCGTGAGTTTATGGTCGTACACCGTGAGTTTATGGTCGTACACTGTGAGTTTATGGTCGTACACCGTGAGTTTATGGTCGTACACCGTATGTTTATGGTCGTACACGGTGTGTGTATGGTCGTACACCGTAAGTTTATGATTGTACACCGTGTGTTTATAGTCGTACACCGTGTATCTATATACTGGTGTGCTTGCACAGCTCTGGAGCATAGTCATATACCGTGTATTTATATAGGTGCGCTTGCACAGCTCTAAAACCATAATCATACACCGTGTTTTTATACGGTGTGCTTGCACAGCTCTAGGGCCCACCGTGTGTTTATGGTCGTACACCGTGTATCTATATACTGGTGTGCTTGCACAGCTCTGGAGCATAGTCGTACACTGTGTTTTTATACGAGTGTGCTTGCACAGCTCTAAAACCATAGTCGTACACCGTGTTTTTATACGGGTGTGCTTGCACAGCTCTAAAACCATAGTCGTACACCGTGTTTTTATACGTGTGTGCTTGCACAGCTCTAAAACCATAGTCGTACACCGTGTTTTTATACGTGTGTGCTTGCACAGCTCTAAAACCATAGTCGTACACCGTGTTTTTATACGGGTGTGCTTGCACAGCTCTAAAACCATAGTCGTACACCGTGTTTTTATACGGGTGTGCTTGCACAGCTCTAAAACCATAGTCGTACACCGTGTTTTTATACGGGTGTGCTTGCACAGCTCTAAAACCATAGTCATACACCGAGTATTTGTACGGGTGTGCTTGCATAGCTCTAGAGGCATAGTCATACACTGGTGGAGGAGCTTTACGGTACTCGGTACCAAAGTGGCTCCTTTTCCTTGATTAATATGGGGAGTGGCTTTCACTGCCTGCGTAGTTTTTTCTTTTTTCTTTTTCTTTTTCAAACTTGTGTGTGTGTATACGGGTGTGCTTGCACAGCTCTAGGGCCCACAGTGGCCAACAAGGACCCAAACCAGGCAAAGACGGGTGTGCTTTGCCGCGGTGCTGGTCGTGGAATTGCTTTGCTTCTATATACCTGGCCGCCTTGTACAGAAGACTGTATGATGCATCACACTGTATGATGCTGTATGTATGAATCACTGTATGTACGGTCTATATATACTGTGAACTATACATATGGACTATTTATACTGTTGACTATACATATGGACTATATATATATACTGTGAACTATACATATGGACTATACATTCTGTGTGCATGAATCACTGTATGATGCTTTCCTTATGACTCACCTCGCAGGAAAATGCCACGCCAGAGCCTAAGGAGCTGCGCGCAAACTCATGGGTGCCTGCATGTGCTTGTCTGGAGCTGACAACATTTGCATGTATCCGTGATCGCAGGCTTAGTTTGCTGCTTACATATTCCTCACTCACACTCACACAGGCAACGTCTCGCCGGAAGTTAAGAAGCTGGCTGAGACCTCATCCAAAGCGTTGCAGAGCGCCATCAATATATGCAAACCAGGCGTGGCCTACAAAGAGATTGGGAAGGTGCGTGTGTGTGTGTGAGCACGCGTGTGCGTGAGTGTGTGTATGTGTGTGCTTTTGTGTTGCATGTTCGTGAGAGTATGTATACGTGCGTACGTGTACGCGTGCACGTGTGTATGTGTGTGTGTCTGTGGGTGTGCATGTGAATGTATATATGTGGGGGGGGCGGAGGGAGCAGTCCATGACAAAGTTTGGTCGTCAAATTGTTGAGTAACCACCAATAACAGCGCATTTTGTAGGTTGTGTGTCAGTTGATGTGTGTTTGAAATAAAGTAGTACAGCCGCAAGGTACATAAAGGGTTCTATTCCGGCTTGTATCCACCGAACTGCTGGAAGGGGATTTTACACTTGTGCCGACACCAAGCATAAAAAGGATGGTTAGCAAAGCGCAAGCTGTGCCAAGAGAGTACTAACTGACGTTCGGTTGCACTCGCCTCCAAGAACTAGAGAACTTCTGCATGCTGCAGAGTACTCAGGTTCTGCTGCTTCTTGTCTACTGGTCTTTTGCTGTGACAGTGATCTTCCTGCTTGTCTCATTCCTTCTCTTGTTGCTTGCCCCTATCTTGACATTTCTCTTCTGTTAAGTCATGAGGGACGCACCACATGTTTTTGCGTACTTGCTGCTTTGATGCTTTCCCGTTGTCTCTCTTCTCTGCCAGCAGAGGACAGACATTGCAAATAAAAAAGGAGTGTGTCCCTCAAAGCCAAAGACCTTCGTGGCCGTGGAGCAGTCGCAAACCTTGGACACCACTTTCTTTCGTTCCTCATTTGCAGCTAGTGGAGGGCATTGCGAAGGAAAATGGCTTCAATGTAGCCAAAGGCTTGTGTGGCCATGGAGTGGGCAAAAACTTCCACATGCAACCCACCATCTTGCATTTCAAGAACGACGAGCCAGGCGTGATGCAAGCTGGTCAGACGTTCACCATTGAGCCCATCCTGGTACAGGTGAGCACGCAGTAAAACACACACACATACACACACAAAAACCACGCAGGCAGTTAAAATTACTGCTCGCATAATAAACAATGGAAAAGGAGCCACCCTGGTACCGGGTACCGCATGACTCCTCCACAAATGCAGTATCACATTGCTCCCTCCCTGGGTCTTTCCTCTTAGAAGAGTGTAAGTTATAAACCGGATAGTGTCCATTCTGTTACAGGTGAGCACGCAGTGACCAAAAAAACAAAAACATAGGGAGTTAAAATTACTGCTCACATTAACTAAGGTTAAGGGCCACTTTGGTACCGGGTACCGCATGACTCCTTCACAATTGCACAACTCATATTGTTCCCTGGATCTTTTATAGAAGAGTGTAAGTTATAAACCAGATAGAGCCCATCTGCTGCAGGTGAGCACACAGTGATACAGCATTACATTGCTCCATGAGCCTTTTGTAGAAAAGGATTTGCCGTGAGCCATGTTAAAAATACAGAGCTCATCCTGCTGCACGTGCAATATTATCGCAGCTTGAAAAGGAGGCAATATATTTTGTGTGGGGAGCACTTAAATCATAAGGAGTCGACCAATGCAGGCAGGCAAGCATCGTAATAATGCAGGCAGGCAAGCTTGTCAGACGTCCTCTGCAGAGGCCATCTCAACCCTAGCGTGGGGTTCGGTAGTCAGGATCCTCCTCAAACTAAAGCAGGCACGGGAGCGCCTCCGCAGAGTCCATCTCAACCCTAGCGTGGGGTTCGGTAGTCAGAATCCTCCTCAGACTAAGGCAGGCACGGTGGGAGCGGTGTAATGCTGAGGTAGTGCAAGCAGTGTTTGCTTAGTAGACCTTTCTATAGGCTAGCACTGAGTGACTGTGTGGTGGAGAGCACGCAGGTTCAGTGCTGTAGGGCTGGCTATGAGACACGGTAGTTTTTGTGGATTGGCAGTGGCCGAGATGGGTGGTCATCCCTGTAGACCCATAGCTTAGCTTTGCAATGTCTGTGCCTGGTGCTCTTGCTTGTTTGAGGCTGGTACTCCAGTCTCTTTGTGACTTTTTTCTGTTAGACCTCTCTGACTTGGCCTTTTTTGTCTGCTGGTAAAGGAGTTTTACGGTTCTCGGTATTAAAGTGGCTTTCTTTTCCTAATTCAATGTGGGGAGTGGTTTTCAATGCCTGCATAGTTTATCTTTTCCATCTCGACCTGTTGAATTAATAATTCTTCCTGATAAGGCTTGATTGGTCAATTCGTCTGGGATGTGGAGCTGACATTGTGCTGGGTAGTGTAAAAAATGAAACGCACACCTTTAAATTAGGCCAACCTTTGAATTGCCTGTGCAGGGAGCTGACACATCGAAAACATGGGATGATGAGTGGACAATGGTGACCAGGGATGGAGGCTTAACAGCTCAGTGCGAGCATACAATCCTCATCACCGACACGGGAGCAGAAATTTTGACGCAGTGTTGACATGCATCCTGCGTCTCACGTGTTATTTTGCCTTGTTGGTTTGTTACTTGGTGAACCGCTATGTGCACAATAACAAGCTGGCCACTGTCATTCTTGGTTTGCCATACCTTTTTCTAGTAATGAACGATGAACATATGCCGACTACTGTACCACAGCATTTTTATCTTGATCTATCCAAGCATGCTATGTGCAATGTTAATAGGTTCCGTTTGCGTGTGCATACTTTGAGAGTGGAGGCAGCAGCGTTGCTGCAGGGTACTTCTTTTGTGTGTGACCAATGCCCTGATGAAGCTGAACTTGTTCAGAACGAGGAGCACGTTCTTCTATTTTGCCACGATCTTCAGGTCTGTGACTTCTTTTTGATTGCACCTTATTATGAAGACTTCTTGGCAGCCCGACCTGATTTGCGGCAATAAGTCAACAACCAGCTGTACCTATTGTCAGTTTTCAGCAGCTTTTTCTTGTAGCTCGAGCTCATTGTTTTTTAGTGGCTGGCCAAAACCAGTCAGCCGCCAAACAACCTGGCTGATGGTCACTCCCTAACACCATATGTTATGTGATAACTTGTTTTAACTTGCTAAGCTGTAAAGCAATGATCACGAAGTATAATCTCAGTGGAATCTCATGATGTGTCCTTTGTTAAGCACAACATCCTCTTGTCTAATCGGTTAGTAACAAACAGGTTGACTAACACGAATTCAATGCTGTATTACAATGGTTACAATGGTTACAATTGGGGGTGACCTTCAGCCAGGTTGTTTGGCTGATCGGCTGCTGACTGGTCTCGGCCAGCCACAAATAAATCCATAAGCTCAGAAAGAAAAAGAAAAAGTCAATTGTTCTGCTGAGAAAGGAAATCATGAACAAGTTGGTTGTTGACCTGTTGCAGCAAAAAGGGTTGGGTTGCTGAAAAGTCCTCAAAAAAAGGCGTAAACAGGAAGGAAAAGTGTTTCCTCAGCTC
>Ga0307963_1003966_pt1 | contig 11791 bp, 13 predicted proteins | sample OrgLakmetagen594_FD_201829 | JGI IMG/M metagenome (GOLD analysis project Ga0307963, IMG submission 201829) | Saline water microbial communities from Organic Lake, Antarctica - #594 | ecosystem: Environmental > Aquatic > Non-marine Saline and Alkaline > Saline | place: Antarctica: Organic Lake...
GCAAAGCACTCTGCCGTACAAGAAAATTCAAGGCACCCTGCTGAGCAGGAACCCCAAGGCACTCTGCCGTACAAGAAAACCCATGGCACTCTGGCCGTTCAGAACATTCAAGGCAAAACACTCTGCCATACAAGAAAATTCAAGGCACCCTGCTGAGCAGGAACCCCAAGGCAACCTGCCGTACAAGAAAACCCATGGCACTCTGGCCGTTCAGAACATTCAAGGCAAAACACTCTGGCTGACAAGGAAATTCAAGGCATCCTGCTGAGCAGGAACCCCAAGGCACTCTGCCGTACAAGAAAACCCATGGCACTCTGGCCGTTCAGAACATTCAAGGCAAAGCACTCTGCCATACAAGAAAATTCAAGGCACCCTGCTGTGCAGGAACACCAAGGCAACCTGCCGTACAAGAAAACCCATGGCACTCTGGCCGTTCAGAACATTCAAAGCAAAACACTCTGCTGTACAAGAAAATTCAAGGCACCCTGCTGAGCAGGAATTCCAAGGCACTCTGTCATACAAGAAAACCCATGGCACTCTGGCCGTTCAGAACATTCAAGGCAAAACACTCTGGCTGACAAGAAAATTCAAGGCATCCTGCTGAGCAGGAACCCCAAGGCACTCTGCCGTACAAGAAAACCATGGCTCTTTGGCCGTTCAGAACATTCCAGCAAAACACGCTGCCATACAAGAAGATTTAAGGCACCCTGCTGAGCAGGAACCCCAAGGCATTCTGCTGAACAAGGAAATTCAAGGCACTCTGGCCGTTCAGAACATTCAAGGCAAAGCACTCTGCCTTACAAGAAAGTTCAAGGCATCCTGCTGAGCAGGAACCCCAAGGCACTCTGCCGTACAAGAAAACCCATGGCACTCTGGCCGTTCAGAACATTCACGTCAAAACACTCTGCCTTACAAGAAGATTCAAGGCATCCTGCTGAGCAGGAACCCCAAGGCAATCTGCCGTACAAGAAAACCCATGGCACTCTGGCCGTTCAGAACATTCACGTCAAAACACTCTGCCGTACAAGAAGATCCAAGGCACTCTGCCGTAAAGGATATCAAAAACATCCTGCCATGCAACACTCCCCTTCCTATCTTACCAAGCACAACCCCGGCCGCGCACCTGAAGCTGCGGCGGCTGCGGCGGAGTCAGCAGTGGCAGCCCCCTTGGCCCCCTCCGCTCCACGGTCTGCTTGTGTGGGTGGATTGAGAGAAGGATCAACGACGGAATCACCCAACGCACCACTCCCACTCCCACTCCCGCTAGCGCTGCCTCTGCTGCTGCTGCTGCTGCCGGTGCTGGTGCCGGTTTCGCTTAAGCTGCCACTGTGGCCTGTGCCAGTGCCCCCGTCGGCGTTGGTACTGACACCCTCAGTGTTGGTACCCACACCCACACCCACACCTGCAGCACTGGCACCAGCACTGCCAGCAGCAGCATTACTATGCAGAAAGTCACTAGCAGAGGGGGTGCTGCCCTCGTCCTTGCTTCCACCAGCGGCAGCTGCAGCATTTCCTGGGCCTACGTTTGCACCACCACCGTGGATGCCAGCGGTCCCGGTAGCGTCGTTTGACTCTGGACTGGGCTCCATGGTTGAGGACGAAAGGGGAGGGGGAAGCCTGTGCGGAAGTGAGTTGGCACGTCACGCTCTGTGCGAGAACACTGATGGCAGTGGTGTAAAATACTGGACCGGCCTCTGTGGTCGTGGAAAAAAAGGAAGGAGGAAGCTTGTGAAGGAGTGGGTTGGTATGTAACGAATCTAAAGTTGGCCTGAACCTTATACACACATTGTATATGACCGTATATTTGGAGGTTTCCCTGCCAAAAATACCGTATATATATTTTATATATGGGGCCAAAAGTACGTGTATATGACTGTATGTATATGACAAACCTTGAATACGTCTCATTCAATCCATGCTTCAGCAACATGTACAAAGCCACACACACGCACACACACACGCACACGCACACGCACACGCACACGCACACACACGCACACACACACACGCACACGCACACGCACACGCACACACACACACAAACGCGCACACGCACACGCACACACACACGCACACGCACACGCACATGCACACGCACACGCACATGCACGCGCACACGCACACACACATGCACACGCACACGTGCACACACACACACACGCACACGCACACGCACACGCACACGCACACGCACACGCACACACACACGCACACAGACATACGTAGCACCAAATGCAAACACATCACTGCTTTTAGTCACGCCGTTGCCAGTGCACGCTTTGCTGAGACATGCTGTTGCCATACTCCTAGGGTTGACCAGAACCATAAATATTTACGGTGTGTATACGGCATTTTTGGCAGGGAAATCACCAAAAAAATACGGTCATGTACGGTGTATACATACGGTTCTGGCCAAACCTACATACTTCCCTGCTTTGCGCAAGCGTGGCATACAGACGCATTCCCTACCTTGCCTCTTAGAAGACCCCTCCCAACACAGAAGCTTGCTTCTTGGGAGCAAAGCGGCTAGAGGCGACCAAACAAAACATGGGCATGCTCATACGCTGGGCGCTCAGGCCAAAGTGCACACAGCACGCAAGCACACACTCACACACACACACACACGCAGCAACATACACACACAAACCCACGCGCGCGTGCAAATGTGCAAATGCACCGCTCCTAACTTTACCCAAACCACCACGCACACCACCACTCACGATGTGGACTGCTCGCTTTTAAGGGCAGCGATGGTCGTGTCTACCATCGACACGATCGTGGCCATACTGGCTCGCGTAGCGCTCATGCCTGAGTGTGCACTTTGCAGTAGCGCGGATACGCGCTGCAGTGCTTTGCCCTCGGACACGTACTGGGAATGGCCCTTTGGTTGTGAAAAGTAAGTGACTGAAAGTAAGGGTTGTTCTACGTTTACGTTGATGCACGTGTGTGTGTGTGTCAGATGCAGGGTTATGATTCAGTGTGTGCTTTGCTGCAGCACAGATACGCAGATACGTGCTGCAGTGCTTTGCCCTCGGACACGTACTGAGAATGGCCCTGTGGGTGTGAATAGGAAAGTAAGTGCTGTTTTATGTGTATGTGGATTCGTATGTGTGTGTCAGATGCAGTGTTATATTTCTGAGTGTGCGCTTTGCAGCAGCGCAGAAATGTGCTGTGCAGTGCTATGCCCTCGGACACGTACTGGGAATGGCCCTGTGGGTGTGAAAAGGAAAGTGAGTGCTGTTTTTATGTGTACGTGGATGCGTATGTGTGTGTCAGATGCAGTGTTATGTTTCAGAGTGTGCGCTTTGCAGCAGCGCAGACATGTGCTGTGCAGTGCTCGAACACGTACTGAGAATGTCCCTGTGGGTGTGAGCATGAGTTTGTGCTGGGCTCAAATGTGGATGCGTGTGTGTTTGTAAATGACAGCGAGTTCCCTTTATGTATCCGAGCATGCACATGTGTGTCAGATGCGGTGCGATGATTGGCGGTGCCATTCGGAGTGATCTCCAACGGTGCCACGCGGTTCCGTGTATGTATGCAAGCATGCACATGTGTGTCATATGCGGTGCGATGATTGGCGGGGCATTGCGGAGTGATGTCCAACGGTACCACGCGGTTCCGTGCATGTATGCAAGCATGCACATGTGTGTCAGATGCGGTGTGATGATTGGCGGTGCCATGCGGAGTGTGGTGTTTGGCGGTGCTATGCAGTACGTTTGCAGTGCTTTGGTGTTTGCTTCAGAATGGTTTGTGTCCTCCTACAGGTGAAGATAAGCATGCATCACATCAAAAGTGTTTGCCTCAGATTTGGTTTGTGTCCTGTGAGCAGCGATAGATCCAAAGGTGTTTGCTTCCAATTTGGTTTGCGCCCTATAAGTAATAAATCGAAAGGCATCTGCTTCAGATTTTGTTTGTGTCCTGAAAGCAGTAATATATAAATTACTGAAGATGTTTTCTTATGGATTGGCTTGTGTCAGTGAAGTTCACCCTGCACGGGGACCGCAATTAAATAACTAAAATTTCGGGGGAAATCCGGGAAAACCGGAAATAATTTCCCGTTCATCCCAGGCTACCCACAACTAATTTAATTTTGCTTCCGGGCTGCGGGCAGGCTGAGCCAAAAGCATGAATCCGACGAGAGCGCATGTCAGGCACGCGCCCAGGGAGTTAACCCAGCCACTCCACCTCGGCTGCCTGTGTACTCTGCAAGCTCAATTGGACGCACGTTTGATGCATGCATTCATGCTGTTGGATGATGATGAGGGCAACTTCGAGTTTGAAGTGCATGGGGCTGGGCTGCTGCAAGTGAGGAGCCTACTGGAGGAGGCTGGGCTGCTGCGCGTGAGGAGCCTGCTAGAGGATGCTGCTTGGGAGGCTGCAGCTGCTGGGGTTGGCAGGGGGAGAGGACTTCCATGATGCGAGGGCCCCCATTCAAAGGACCCTGCTCCCCCCTAGCGTGCTCCCTTAGCACTACCTCCCCCTCCCAGCTGAGCCTGCACCAGCAAGCTCAAGCTCTGCATGCTCTTTGATGTTATATGTTATGTTAGTGTCTTCCGTCCTGAATATGAGCTCCCTTGAAAACCATAACCAAAACGCGCCTGGGGCGTTAGCTCCAGGCGCAAAAAATGTTTCTGCCTAAAAACCCGCATACATTTAAATAACCCTGTGCAGGCAACCCGCATTCAACCTTGCTTGCGAGGCACCTGCAAACATTAAAAAGCTCCTGAACTTCACTGGTTTGTGTCCTACTGGTTGATTAGAGCATGCCTCCAGATCAAAAGGAATCCGCTTCAAATTTGGTTTGTGTCCTGTAAGCAGTAATAAATTGAAAGGTGCTTGCTGACAGAAAGGGGATTTGGTCCTACTAGGGGATGCAAGCATGCATCAGATTACAATGTGTAGGCTTTACATTTGGTTGTATCCTGTGAGCAGTAATAGGTTTCTGAAAGAAAAGAAAAAACTCACAGACGTGAAAAAACACTCCCCTGCCCCTCCCCACACATTAATTAGGAAAAGGAGGAAAGATATTTGCTTTGGATTTGTTTGCATCCTATTAGTAATAAATTGGAAGGCATTTGCTTATATTTGCAAGCTGAAACAGATCAAAAGGTGCTTGCTTCAGATTTGGTTTGTGTACTACAGGTGAATGCACGCATGCATCCAGATCAGGAATACACTTCATATTTGGTTAATAGGCACATTCCAATAACACATGTTTGTGTGCAGCAAATGTTGATCATATATGTGCACGTGACTCACTTTGCACACACTTGTGTTAAGCATACCTTGATCATGGCTTCAATTCCCCACAGTTTAGGTCCCTTAATTTACATAAGCATCCAACCCTCGACTAGATCTGATTGCATGCCGCATACCTTGATCATGGCTTCAATTCCCCACAGTTGATGTCCCTTGAATAATGTAAGTTTCAAACCCTTGACTAGATCGCATTGCATGCAGCATACCTTGATCATGGCTCCAATTCCCCACAGTTGATGTCCGTTATTAAGGTAAGCTTCAAACCCTTAGCTAGATCTGATTGCATGCAGCATACCTTGATCATGGCTCTGATTTCCCACAGTTTATGTCCCTTTATTTACGGAAGCTTCAGACCCTTGACTAGATCTGATTGCATGCAGCATACCTTGATCATGGCTCTGATTTCCGACAGTTTATTATGCCCCTTAATTTACGTAAGCTTCAAACCCTTGACTAGATCTGATTGCGTGCAGCATACCTTGATCATGGCTCTGATTTCCCACAAATGCTGGGGTGAAATGTTGGGTGCCTGCGCCACACGGTTCAGCTCCCAAGCAGCCTGTAGGTATATTTGCATGTTGTATGAGCATGTGTGTGTGTATGTGTGTGTGCGTGTGTGTGTGAGTGTGTGTGTGTATGCGTGTGTGCAATTCCGTACTTGCGTACCCACACAGAAGACACAAGCGCAAGTTTATTTAGTAGGCCTGCACATGCTTGAGTGCATGCAAGTAAGAAGTAAAGCGTGCTCGCACTTGCATGATGTGCAGGCATGCCTTTGTGAGTCCCTCCTCACTCATCGCACACGTCTAGGGTGGGCCATATATTTATGTGTTTTTACAGTTACATATATTGACGTGTTTATACAATGTACATAGTATGTACTACATACGGTAAAAATAGCAGGGAAATCGGTCAAATACAGTGTGTAAATACGGTTATGGCCCACGCTACACAAGTCAAAAAAAGTTAGTGCAGGCAAAGCTGAAAAGGTCTTGCATATCAAGCAGCTCATAACAAAGATCAAGCAAGTCCTTGTGGGTTTTCTCACAGGCTTGTTATAACCATTTTGTGTGGTGCCTTCTCTGAGTTTGATGTGGGGAGTGACTTCAATGCAGCAGCTTCGATGCTTGTGTGCGTTTTCCAAATATTGTTTGTTAATTGTCCATTCCCCTCTCCAAAATAAAGAGATAAGGCCGACCACAGACACATACAAAAGTACACACATGTACATTTATTTTTAGGGTGTGTGTACGTTGTAATTTAGAAAGGAAAATTCTCGCAAATATTTTTTGATTTTGCCAGAACCAACTACATGAAATGTGTATACAGAAAGATTGGCAGCAGATTTTATCAAAGAAACAGAGATTGCACACATATGGTTTGAGTTGGCCTGAAACCAATGCAAGCGATAAGTCCATCCATCATTCCTTTTCCTGCCCTCCGGTTAAGAGTGCTTTTGAAGGCTCACCAAAACCAAGAAACTGTGTGCACTTCATGGCTGAAAGACCAAGAAAAAGTACTGCTGTGTTTGCAAAATTCAGGCAATAAAATAAATGCAGCGCTCACATTGTGCAGTGTCATCATGGTTTGGTTAGTACCAAGCCGCGCCCCCGAAAGTTGGCCTGCTGCTGCTTGGACGACAGAAACGGCCGCCACCGCATCTTGGGCTTGCTTCTGTGCCCTGCGATGCAATTATTGTTCATCAAAGACAAGGAATAAGGAATGCGCATTTGGTCTCCATTTAAGTGAGCTGCTGCCTGGATATCAGAACTGGCAGCCACCGCATCTTGGGCTTGCTTCTGTGCCCTGCGATGCGATTATTGTTCATCAAAGACAAGGAACAAGGAATGCGCATTTGGTCTCCATTTAAGTGAGCTGCTGCCTGGATATCAAAATGGCAGCCACCGCATCTTGGGCTTGCTTCTGTGCCCTGCAATGCGATTTTTGTTCATCAAAGACAAGGAATAAGGAATGCGCATTTGGTCTCCATGTAAGTGAGCTGCTGCCTGGATATCAAAAATGGCAGCCACCGCATCTCACCTAGATCACTCAAACTCTGACCCACCTAGATCACTCAAACTCTGACCCACCTAGATCACTCAAACGCTGACCCACCTAGATCACTCAAACGCTGACCCACCTAGATCACTCTACTCTGACCCACCTAGATCACTCAAACGCTGACCCAGCTAGATCACTCATACTCTGACCACCTAGATCACTCATGTCAGATGCACACACATGTCAGATGCGCATCTACCCTGACCCACCTGGTGGGGGAGACTCACAGCACTTCAGGCCAATGTGTCTCCTTTTACTTAATTGATGCAGGGAGTGTTTTGCTGCCTGCATAGATTTTTCTTTTCTTGTCTTTTCTACCCTGACCCACCTGGATGACTCTTCAACAACAGCTTTGTGAGCCACCAGCTGCTGAGCTAACTGCACCACGGTGTTTTCTTCCTTCACGGCACTCAGTATGGCGTTGGTGCTGCGTTTTTAAAAGGTTATGGTGTGTGTTTGTGCGTGTGTGTTGCTCCCTTCCTTCACGGCACTCAGTATGGCGTTGGTGCTGCGGATTTAAAAGGTTGTGGTGTGTGTTTGTGCGTGTGTGTGTGTTTGTGTTTGTGTGTGTGTGTGTGTGTGTGTGTGTGTGTGTGTGTGTGTGTGTGCTCCCTTCCTTCACGGCACTCAGTATGGCGTTGGTGCTGCAGTTTTAAAAGGTAATGGTGTGTGTTTGTGTGTGTGTGTGTGTGTGTGTGCTCCCTTCCTTCACGGCACTCAGTATGGCATTGGTGCTGCGGTTTGCCTAAGGTGGTGGAGTGAGGCATGCATACATCTGTTGTGTCACACCATCGGGCATGGACGAACATGCGCGCGGTTCGTCACGGCACTCAGTATAGCGTTGGTGCTGCGCCTGTACAGAGTGGTGGAGTGTGGTATGCATCTGGTATGACAAGCACACTGTGTTTGCAAATTTGACAGCACACGCAAAATGCGACAACTTTACCCTGGGTAACGTAGACACAAGAAAGTATGCTAACTACCCCAACCTCCTTGGCCTGAGTGAATACGTAGGCATTGTTAATCACTGATTATTAATTTATCGTTGATCTCATTAGTCAACCCTACACTTTCCAGTCTGATCCCGCTTGGCATTGCTGCTTGGGATACGGACAGGTGCAAGTCATTCAATTCTGTGGTTGCTGCTTGGAATACGGACAGGTGCAAGTCGTTCAATTCTATGGTTGCTGCTTGGAATACGGACAGGTGCAAGTCGTTCAATTCTATGGTTGCTGCTTGGGATACGGACAGGTGCAAGTCCTTCAATTCTGTGGTTGCTGCTTGGGATACGGACAGGTGCAAGTCGTTCAATTCTATGGTTGCTGCAAGTTCTTCCGCAAATTTTTATACAATTCCCCTTGGCATGTTGTGTTTGTAAGAGTTCTATTCGGTGCAAATAAACACACACACACACACACACACACACACACACACACACACACACAGACACACACACACGCTTGTTCCTCCTGGAAATGCTGCTGACGTTGCCTTCAGGAGCAGGACTCGAGTTCGTCTGACGATACGAAAAATACCTCTCACAATTTTGCTCTGACAGGCATTGTGATTCGTTAGGAATGCATGACACCATTCGGCATCATCATCTGCAAGGAGCGCATGTTCGCTGCCATTTCTCTTGCAGCTTCTTATCCAAGGCCTCCTTGCAGTATGCATCCAAGCGTTGGAAAACACGGGGGACAACCCTTTCTAGCAATGCTGCAGAGGATGCGTACAAGTTTAGGAAATGACACTCTTCTAATTTCACAACTTCCGTTGCGTTTGATGGTCCAGAGCGCCCTGGAAATTCGTGATGATAGCCATATACAAACGGGTGCTCAACCCATCTAGCAATGCTTCTGAGGATGCGTACAGGTTTAGAAATTGCACTCGTATAAATTCGCAGCTTCCGTTGCTTTTAATGGTTTAGAGCGCCCTGGAAATTCCTGCTGCTAGCCATATATAAACGGGTGCTCAACCCATCTAGCAATGCTGCAGATGATGCGTACAGGTTATGGAAATTGCACTCGTCTAATTTCACAGCTTCCGTTGCGTTTGATGGTCTAGAGCGCCCTGGCAATCCCTGCTGCTAGCCATATATAAACGGGTGCTCATCTCATGCGTTTCTTGGTTAAGTGCGCTCTGGCAATGCAGCACGTGCTGCTACAGATATTAATATATTAACGGTTACTTGCCCCACCTGGCAATGCTGCTAAAGATGCCAAAAGCGAGCAGGAGGTATGCAAGCCGCCTGCGCCAGATCCACTGTGTGCGCACCTGAATCAGGGGAATCAAAAATTAGATACAATTGTGAGCAACTTTGCCAAAAGCAAGCCGGAGGTATGCAAGCCGCCTGCGCCAGATCCACTGTGTGCGCACCTGAATCGGGGGTATCAAAATCAGTTACAAATGTGAGCAACACTGCCAAAAGCAAGCTGGAGGTATGCAAGCCGCTTGCGCCAGATCCATTGTGTGCGCACCTAAATCAGGGGAAATTCAAAATTTAGTTACAAATGGGAGAAACATTGCCAAAGGCAAGCAGGAAGTTTGCAAGCCGCCTGCGCCAGATCCACTGTGTGCGCACCTGAATTAGGGGGAATTTCAAAAATCAGTTACAAATGTGAGCAACATTGCCAAAAGCGAGCAGGAGGTACGCGAGCCGCCTGCGCCAGATCCACTGTGTGCGCACCTGAATTAGGGGGAATTTCTAAAATCAGTTACAAATGTGAGCAACATTGGCAAAGGCAAGCATGAAGTTTGCAAGCCGCCTGCGCCAGATCCACTGTGTGCGCACCTGAATTGGGGGATATTAAAAATCAGTCACAAATGTGAGCAACATTGCCAAAGGCAGGCAGGAGGTACGCAAGCCGCCTGCGCCAGACGCACTGCAAGTGCAACTAAACCGAAAAGGAAGACTCAATCATCAGGTTTGAACCAAAATCCCAGAGGCTGGCTAAAAAACTGAGAGAGATGCTAGCCAAGCCTTCTGGAAATAAAACGACCTTAAGAAGAAGGAACCTTCATATGTATAGTTTCAAGGTGGGGGGGCATTCAGGTGCCTGCACCTTGATGCTCTGCCCCTTTTTCACGCTGGATGTATTAGCACTATTGACGTAGTCCTTTTTTTTCGAGAAATAGTCGCTATACTACAGTTCCCATAGTTTTGTGTTACAGTTCCTATAGTTTCAAATCCAACCTCATAGTTTTGGTCCCCTAACCCCCTAATCCTAACCCTAACCCTAAACCCTAAAACTATGGCCCTAACCCCTAAAACTATGAGGCTGAATGGAAAACTATAGCCAAAACCATGAGAACTACAGGTATAGCGACGACTATTGTTTTTTCCCCTCAAAGCTAGCCAGCAGAAAGTGTCTCCGTCTTTTGTTGCTTGGTCCCAAGCAGCAATGCAAACTTTAAAGGCAAGAAGGCACAGAAGAAACACCCAAGCCGCCTCCACAACACTGCTTGGGTGGACTGCAGCCGTATTTCTAAGTTTGTGTGTGTGTGTTTGTGTGTGTGTGTGTGTGCGTGTGTGTGTGTGTGTGTGTGTGTGTGTGTGTGTGTGTGTGTGTGTGTGTCCAACGTTACAAGCACGCACACATTCACAAACCACACGACGGACGTTGTCAACAATTTCTCCAAACAACTGAAGCGTGCCTACCTCTTCCACTGCCCCCCTAGATGTAAGGTCAGGATTAGCAGCGAGGAGCCTGACAAACGTGAGCGAGGGCATGACGTATGCCAGCATCACAGACGCAGTTGCGCCTACCAGACCTGTGTGTGTGTTTGTGTGTGTGCATGTGCAATTGTAAAAGGTAATAAATAATAAAGCATGACGTAGGCCAGCATCACAGACCCAGTTACGCCCACTAGACCTATGTGTGTGTGTGTGTATTTGTGTGTATTTGTGTGCACGTGCAATTATGATTATAGGTGACAAATAATAAAAAATGATTTAGGCCAGCATCACAGACGCAGTTGCGCCCACCAGACCTATGTGTGTGTGTGCATGTGCATTTGTGTGCATGTGCAATTATAATTATAGGTGACAAATAATAAAGCATGATTAAGGCCAGCATCACAGACGCAGTTGCGCCCACCAGATCTATGTGTGTGTATGTGTATTTGTGTGCATGTGCAATTATAATTATACCGTCTTGCGCTTTTAGTATTGCGAGGCCTCCTTTTTGCGAGGGGCCGAAATAATTAGAATAATTAATTTGCGAGCATTAAGCTTTTGCGAGGCCCCTGAAAAGTTAAGGAAATTTGCGAACTTTGCGAATTTGGGGATTTCTTGTGCTCTCCTCTCTGTATCTAGTGTTGGTTTACATTAAAGTCTGAGACGAGTTTTATGGCTCCTAATTTCAGCCTGAGGAGTTCCTCTTGCATTGCCTCCCCCCCCACCTCCTCCCCCTCGTCCTCCTCCGTGGTGGTCTCTGAAATCTCCAAGGTTTCAAGGCCCCTGCCCCTGCCC
>Ga0307963_1003970_pt1 | contig 11787 bp, 8 predicted proteins | sample OrgLakmetagen594_FD_201829 | JGI IMG/M metagenome (GOLD analysis project Ga0307963, IMG submission 201829) | Saline water microbial communities from Organic Lake, Antarctica - #594 | ecosystem: Environmental > Aquatic > Non-marine Saline and Alkaline > Saline | place: Antarctica: Organic Lake...
AGCGCTCCTGCCAGTATGATATGAAGATTGTACTTGGTAGTTCTCCTGCCAGTATGAGCACTTTATGAGGATTGTACTTGATAGTCCTCCTGACAGTATGAGCACTTTATGAGGATTGTACTTGGTAGTTCTCCTGCCAGTATGATCACTTTATGAGGATTGTACTTGGTAGTTCTCCTGCCAGTATGAGCACTTTATGAGGATTGTACTTGGTAGTTCTTCTGCCAGTATGAGCACTTTATGAGGATTGTACTTGGTAGTTCTCCTGCCAGTATGAGCACTTTATGAGGATTGTACTTGGTAGTTCTCCTGCCAGTATGATATGAAGATTGTACTCGGTAGTTCTCCTGCCAGTATGAGCACTTTGTGAGGATTGTACTTGGTAGTTCTCCTGCCAGTATGAGCACTTTGTGAGAATTGTACTTGGTAGTTCTCCTGCCAGTATGAGCACTTTATGAGGATTGTACTTGGTAGTTCTCCTGCCAGTATGAGCACTTTATGAGGATTGTACTTGGTAGTTCTTCTGCCAGTATGAGCATTTTATGAGGATTGTACTTGGTAGTTCTTCTGCCAGTATGAGCACTTTGTGAGGATTGTACTTGGTAGTTCTCCTGCCAGTATGAGCACTTTGTGAGGATTGTACTTGGTAGTTCTCCTGCCAGTATGAGCACTTTGTGAGGATTGTACTTGGTAGTTCTCCTGCTAGTATGATATGAAGATTGTACTTGGTAGTCCTCCTGCCAGTATGATCACTTTATGAGAGAGTAGCACTTTATGAGGAGTGTATTTGGTAGTTCTCCTGCCGGTATGATCACTTTATGAGAAAGCTCCCTTCATGCCACGCTTACTTTTGACTGCTTACTTTTGACTGCTTACTTTTGACTGCTTACTTTTGACTGCTCATTTTTGACTGCTTATATTGACTGCTTACTTTTGACTGCTTACTTTTGACTGCTTACTTTTGACTGCTTACTTTTGACTGCTTACTTTTGACTGCTTACTTTTGACTGCTTACTTTTGACTGCTCCCTTCATGCCACGCTTACTTGTGACTGCTTATGCTCACACGCTTGCGGTGTAATGCTACTGAATAGCAGGTTGAGGTTATTATATATTTGGTATTCCACCCACCAAAGTATGCCTCCACTCCGCAGTACTTCGTTTCCTCTGTCCTGACCACCCCGCCTTCCCCGTCCAATTGGATGTCCAAGAACTCGTCAACCATTACAAACATCTTGATCTGGGGTACCTGCAAATTAAGATGGTCAGGCACGCGGTATGTGAGTAACTATGCATAAAATTTTAAAAGCAGGGCATTCAAACTTGACCTTATGAGAGCAACATTTGGTAGATCGAAAACAGTGTCACGCCCAATCGTTGGCAGCGACGAATCGTGTGACAGGGCAGTTAATTTGGTTGGCAATTGAGAGTTTCTTTATGTCTTGTTCAATAAGTCTGAGTCATGGGTCCCAGCTCCGGAGAAGGAGCAGCAGTGTGGCAACCACGCTAAGCTGAGTAGACTCAGAGTAGTAGATACACACACACATGTGTGTGCAGAGAGCGCACAAGGGCATGGGCCAGAGAACTGGTAGAAGCATTAGGGACCAGCGATGCAAAGTACAATCACTCCTCTGCTGGATGGTTTTTCCACCTTGGAGGCCTTTCTTGGTCCGAAGGCGCAACCATATCAGTAGATGTGCTGAGTCTTATACTTTGCAGTGACCGTAATTTGACCTGACAACAGTATACAAATGGTTGTCATCTGCAATTGTAAAATAACTTTTGAGGTAAAGGGTGCCGTCAACAATTAACAACCATGCACAAAGCGCCATTTCATTCTAGGCCACGGCAGCTTTGCTGTACCTAAATTACCAAAACCACTCATTACTCACATCGCCTGCTGGTGATGCGGTAAATTCCGGATTATCCAGGGTGCCGTTAGACTTGATGCTAAAATGGATGGCTTGGACCCCGTCAAATGGCTGGAACCCCTCTTGACTGCATTACAAATTGTAGTTTGTTAGGTCAAAATTGGCCAGAGCGACAAAAACCAATGCACTTCCATGTTACCTGCAGTTGCGGCATCGAAATGAAAGCCCTCCCCCTTCTGTCAGGTGCACGCAAGTTGCAGTGGGTGCGTATTTCACAGGCACGTCATAGGGACTATCTTCTGTGACATCCTTGGGCAGATCCGGTGGCAAGAATACCCCTGCAGTAGAATGATTGCAACCCTGTTTTGCTGTGCAGTTGCTCTTGGCTTCTTACTGCCTCTAATTATACTATAGGTTTATAGGCTTATAAGTAGATCAGGCAGTAGTTTATAGGCTTATAAGTAGATCAGGCAGTAGGGAAGGTTACACTATGACACCTCTGCAGTATCATGGTAATACTTGAAAGGCAGAAATCATTAAATACAAAATAATGTCGTGGAAAGTTTAATAGTCTTATGCATCTGCACTTGGGAAAATTGTTTACATAGTGCTGGCATGACAACATCTTTAAATGCCGAGATCCTTCTAATGGCAGATTTGAACAGAATGAGTAATGGCTTTGCTAGTATCTGGCTAAATGGTCAGTAGTGCGAATCGGCTGAAAAGTTAATGGAAATGTAATATAGACTGGCTCTACCACAAAATCTTGATACAGCAGTTTGAACCTTTTCTGCACTGGCAAGAGAAGCTTAACAAAACGCCACACCCTCTATGCACAAACCTGGGCGAGGGTTGGGACACGATGCTTGAAAAAAAGTCGGGGGACCAGCGCCCTCACCAGCACCTGCGTTTTCATCCAGCTACGTCGTTTATTACAATACAATCTTCATCAAGCCACGCAGCCCTTTTTACTGATTGTTTCACCTGTGTTTTCATCAAGCCTTTTTCCTTTTTGCTTCACTTGTGTTATCATCAAGCCTCAAAAACCTTATACATCTCCCACCCAATAATGGCTAAGATTGATTAGCAAAAGCACATGCACCATTAACAAAATCTAGACCAGGACCTCCTAAGCGTCAGTGCTATCTGCTGTAAAGGAGTGCCGTCCTTGGGGGGCCTTATAAAACAGCAAGTGTGGTGGTGGTGTCGCTTTGCATTTTTGAACAGGATGCTCAATACATGCTTTCACTGCTGCCTGCGTGGCTTGAAATTCCTCTTTCTTACCTTGGACATGCAGAGTTGCCTCCCTTGCAAAGTAAGGAAACCAACTCCATCCTGTAGATCATTGAAAAGGACGTCTTTCGTGTGTTGCTTGCCTGCTAAGCTCTGCTTGCACATTCAAAATTTGCATCAGTTTTACAGAGAAAGAACATCTGAGTTGTAGGCACAATTTGGGCAAGACATTCACAAGCTCCCTGCAATTTGGCAGCGGCTGTTTGTGTTCGTACCTGGCTCGATGCCCCACCTAAGTTACAACACAATATGGCAGGGTGTAAATGAGTGTAAATGACGTGAGGGTTAGAGTGTAAATAAAGTGATGTGAGTTTAGACAAATGACTTAAGGGGCAGAGTGTAAATAAAGTGACGTGAGGGTTAGAGTTGAAATGACGTGAGGGTTAGAGTAAAGACATGACTTAAGGGTCAGAGTGTAAATGAAGTGACGTGAGTTTGGACGTGAGTTTGGACGTGGATGACATGAGGGTTAGAGATGAAGTGACGTGAGTGTAGAGATGAAGTGACGTGAGGGTTAGAGTTTAGACAAATGACTTAAGGGTCAGAGTTTAAAATGATGAGAGGGTTAGAGTTAAACATGATCAGTTCTTCTCTCAAATTGATGCATGAAGTTCTCACCATTTCCTGCATTAAAATCTAGGGCCGACACAAGAGCATGAGTGCATTAACAACAGGCATAGCTTACCTCCTGCTGTAGATCACTTTGCTGACATAGTTGTCAACGACCAAGTTCTCGTTTGTTTCACAATCTCTGCACCGTTATGAGCCAACGCATGCGCATGTGAGCGTTAGCTCGACTTAACAAAACGATGCAACCTGCTATGCTTGCCACTTGCATTCTGCAACCTATCATGAATCTGTACTAACTTGCACTGGCAGATATTCCTATCATGAATTTGTACTAACTTACACTGGCTGCTAGTCTATCATGATTTTGTATTAACTTACACTGGCTGATAGTCCTATCATGAATCTGTACTAACTTACACTGGCTGATAGTCCAAGTTAATAGCTGGGTACAGTGGATGGGCCAGTATCTCCATTGCCTTCCACGAAATATCAAAATGGCTTATTGGTCCACCTTCTCAACAAAAAAAAAGATAGGACGGCTGGGAAAGTGGAAATGTACTACATTTTGGCATCACACAAAAAGGTGCCATCATTCCTCATGCCCTGCCTTGCATGCACTCCAGCTGATGATCGGAAATAAACACAACACCACAAAAGTCAAGCCGCTGTGTGGGTTGCACTATAGCTAATAACACCAACCCTCCACTTTCACCTGGTGCTGTTGGTCCACAGCACCACTCCTGACGTCTCACTTCCCCTCCCGGCTTCACCCCGGGAGCAGTCTCAGCAAGCACCTGGTTTGAAGTGTTGTGACACACATACACACACGCACACGCACACGCACACGCGCACACACACACACACAGAAATGTTGAACTTCAAAAGATTGGTTTGTTGATTTTTGTAAAGCATACTTTGAGTGTCGTGTTGGAGTGTTGTACAACACACACTGAGTCTGAAGGTAAAAGAGGAAAGAAGAAAATGTTGGCACAGATAGCATTGGGGATTCGTACAAATGTACAAATTAAAGCCTGCTTGTCAGCTAAGCAAGATGGTCACTCTGAACGCTGACAACATTCTGACGGCACCTGCACCACTTAAGGTGCACAATACACACAACCAGCACAGCTGTACGGTCGCTTTAAACCTGCGCCACTCAAGATGCACGTTATACACAACCAGCACAGCTGTACGGTCGCTTTAAACCTGCGCCACTCAAGATGCATGTTATACACAACCAGCACAGCTGTACGATCGCTTTATTGCTGTGCTCAGATGTGTGCTATTGAGGGACTGTACCTGTTTGCAAGGGCAGCTGTCAGCAATGATGACAGTAAGTATGATGGACGGATCACACTGCACGTCCACGATGCCTCCGTATTCGCTGCCGTTCACGGGACCGGTGTGACCTGGGTTTCCCGGGAAGCTCCTGTGTTTGTTTTAAATGGTGTGTCACAGAGACATTGTGCGTGCTCGTTTTCTGGATTTCGTGGTCTTGAATGTGTGTTATAAAAGGATATAAATGTTTTTTACTTTGTTCCTCTATTCTTTTCTTCAAGGGACATGGATTGAGATGGCCGTAGCTGCGCCATCAGCTCTCTGGAATACAGGTAGGTGCTGCAAGCACACGTATATGTGAAGGAAAGCAGCATAAACTGAGGGCTTGGCTATGTGCATAATCACAAGTGTAAATGTTAAGGACAAAGTGTTGCTGGACACTGTGTGCATGTGTGCATAATCACGTGTAAATTACAAGGACAAAGTGTTGCTGAACACTGTGTGTTTGGAACAAGTGCTAATGACAAGAACGGTTTCCTTTATTCTATGAGTCCTCTGCCACAACACACAAGTGCTCAGCAAAAATGTTTAAGCATTAGGTATATCAAAAGAACGCGATCACCTTCCTTTGGAGTCTTTCACTGTGTCGTTAATGCTCGGCAGGTACGGCCCGTAGCCATCAAGTAGTCCCACTTTACTTTGAGTGCCATCAGCTGCAATGGGGTATACGATACGGATGGGCCGGCCATCGTTACCTGTGCACAAGGAACATGTGCTTGATACTCTTGTTTGCGGCTTAAAACAAAATAACTTGTAACAAAATAACCTGTAACAAAATAAATTGTAACCTGTTACAAAATAACTTGCTTGCTGTAACAAAATAACTTTCTGCCACTGATCTGCAACAGGCAGAAGAGCAAGCCTGCCGTGTTGTGGTGGCTTTAGAGAAAAATGCAGCTAATATATTTATCTGCCACACAGATCAGGGGGCCGGGTCTGCACTTACTGCGCAACGAACTGTCTACAAGATCATGAAGCATCGTAACTACCATCTGCTGCACCGATCAGGAAGCTGGGGCCGCATCTCACTGGGTAGAATTGTCTACAAAATCATGAAGCACCATAACTTTCACATTCATCTGCCGCACCAATCAGGGGGCCGGGTCTGCACCTCACTGCATAGCATCGTCCACAAGATCCGGGATAACCTGGTGCCAGGCGTTAAGAATGATTTCTTGTGAGGGTCAATGAGCAGTTGTGAAATTCACTTACTGCCCGCACAATGCGAGCAAACTAGAACTGCTGAGGTCAATGTGAAACCCTTTCTCTCTAGCTGAAAACTAGGCACTCTTGGTTTAGTGGGAAAGGTAAAGTAACGCCAATCAAAAAAGACAGTTATGAAGTTAGCGGAAATGTGTTAGAAAAGGGTGTCAATGCACATAGGTAAGAAGCCCTTCATTTATCCATACCGGGATTGACATTGGCGGAGGCTGCCATTTGGAAGGGCAAGAATGGAATGTCACCATTCTGCAAGGATGGTGACGTGCCAGCGCGGTCAGAAAAACTAGTGCCCGCATGTGTGTGTGCACAAACGTAACAACGTTGTTTACAGCACGTTGATGCAAAAAGCTGGAACATTCTCATCACGTGATGCGGTTAAAATAGAATGGAAAAGTGATGCGAATATGTGTGTGCGGCTCCAACGTATCAGCACCGCACCGGCACGTTGGTGTAACCACAGGCGCCATATGCCAAAATACCAAAGGAGCCTTCGCCTCTCAACGGATCAAACTGCATTTTGGCAGTTCCCAATAGTTAAGTACTTGTGCACTATTTATTAAGAGGAGTCTAGCAAGAGCTCTAGCAAGAGCAGCTTCTGCGCGTGCGCCATTTGATTGCTAGCACTCATATTTAACAGTACTCACTGCTTCTGAGACCTGAGGCGCCGCGCCATAGTACCTGGAGTAATATAATTACCAACCAGTTGGTGTGTGCCAAAATAAAGTTGGATGCTGAGCGCTTGCAGTGTCAATCAAGGCACACATAAAAAAAACAGCCTTACGTGGCTCTTCCGTTGGACCAAAAATTGTTTTCGACGGAACCTGCTGCTGCATCGATTAATATCTGCGTGATAAGCAAGCACAAGCATGACGCAAAAGGCATCCTGTCGTCCAACAAATTTTTTACTCAATGAAAAAGAGGTATCAAGCTTCCGGCACCTATCAAAATTTGTTTCTTCTAACACAGATTTAAGAAGTTTATATCGGTAAGCAAGTTTAATCAATATGTCGAGGTGGTATAGCACATTAAGTGGTGAACTTTCATAGCGTACGCATGCCGTACGCATGTGGTACTGCGCAGTACCTGCATCATCTGCTCCTTTCCCTCCTGCTACATACGACAGTAATCCCAAAGAGAGCCTGAGTAAAACTCGAAACTCTGACTCCCCCTACCTTTATTAATCAAAGAAGGGATGAAGGCTTTGTCCTTTACTGATCCTTCGGAGCCTAAGCCTTGTCGCTATTTAATTAAATCTCGAGCGCTTGTGCTCTGCAAAGCGCTTGGTCGGAATTGGCGGAGGCCACTACTAGTTGACTTTCTGGATTATAACTAAAGCTGATGGCACTTTTTGCAGCAGTTGCTAGTACTTGCTGTGAATTTGTTTTGCAAGAGCTCACGCGTGGTGACAGTGTGACAGTTGCATGTGGTCCAGCCTCAGGCACAACTGCACAAGTGCTTGCCCCTTGCGCTTGCGCAATGTAGCTCGTGGAATTTGTCCCTGGCGCGTTTACAATTACCAGGGACAAAAGGAAAAGAGAGAGAGACAAGAAAACCACTCCCACCATTATGAAGGAAAAGGAATTACTTTGGCGCCGAGTGTTGTAAAAGTCCTCGACTCCAGATATTCAAGAAAAAACCGATGGGGATCAGAGGGATCAGGCGGGTTTTAGGCAAAGCCAGAACCGGCTTCTCATGATATTTGTACCAATACTGGAAAGAGTGCTTCTTGTATGGACATTTAGCAACATGGTTAACGAAGACCCACCATGGAGCTCAGATGAAGCCTTGGCTTTCTCTTAGAATGAACACATAAGTCCTTGCAAGACTTCATCAAGTGAGTGTTCGAAATGGTGCCACCCAAAGGTGTGAATTGGGGAATTATGTAGGCTCCTTCAAAATGAAGCAAATATATGTGTGCTGCTTCTTTCACACTTAAGCAACAAGCCTCACTGTTCTATGCTGTTGCTCAACAAACAATATTGTACTGTGCTCAACAAACAATATTGTACTGTTAACAACCCTCATTAAGCTGCAATCAGAACATTTGTTATGATGCTTTGCTTAATTTGATAATTGTTTGCTAAACATGTTATACGAGGCCGCTTCTTTCGTTTTGTGGTTTCAGCGGAAATCCATTATGTGAAAAAATTTTCATTCTTTCTGGTTTGAAGTGACATGTTTGGTACATCTGACTTCCAAATGTGTTTCCCTCCAAACAATCCCATCCGTAACCAGTTCCTTTATTGCAATCACAACATTAAAACCAGTATGTAGTTACAGCATAGACATGGTTCCTGCTAGATCTAATCTACAGCTACTACTACCCGTCAGTGTGCTGCGCAGCAATCCTTCAAGACAGCAGCAGCTTAGGTGCGAGGGCAGTGATGATCACCCAGCGGACGGGAGCCAGCCAGGGCATGATGGTGTCAGTGATGAGGGTCTGCGTATGATCAGAGTGCAACACGCAGAAAGGAGCTGAGATCATGAAGTGGAATGAAAAGTTGAACAAAAAGTTGCAGCGATGCAAAGCCACTCTAAACATGCTGCTGATCAGGGAACTGGATGCAAAAGTTGATAATAACAGCGGGTATTCCAATGAGGGGTTAAAGCAATCTGCAAGTTTTTACTTGCCAACGTCCACAAACCAGTGCACAAATGAAATTACATGACAAGCGTTTCCTTTTCATGGTGACCAAAAGAAGCAAAACACATCTTCCTTTTGTTGAAGGCAGCGGATGATGCATAGACAGGAAAAGCAATGAACAGCAAGGCTGTACCAAGAGGAGGATACTCACGCAGACAATGCACCAGGTGGTGCACCACCACTTGCACAGGAAGCACAGAGGCCACAGCAGAGGAGTGAACACTGTCCAGAAGGAGCACAGCACGTGCTTGACCGTGCACAGGAAGGCGAGGATGCCTCCGACGGGGATGGCAATGGGCAGCGTGACCAGGATCTGCACGAGAAGAGCAGGTCATTCAAGCAGTGCTTTGTTTGCTGCTACAACTCAAAATAAGGTAAACGATTATAATTGCAACAAAACTTAATTCAACGTGCCAGTCATACAAAGTTGGCGCAGAAATACACGGAATTCATATGCTAGCTAATTTTATGCACTGAAAAGGACAACTGTAATTCAACATTTGCCTTTTGTGTGATCTCACTCACATTTCCACTATCGAGGACGACAATATGTACTGACCTTATTGTGTGGCTTTGTGATGTCTTTAATTACACTCAACTGCTATCGCCCAAACCCCTCTTGTGCTGAGCACGCAATAGAAACACACGCACCACAGGGCTCCACAGAACGACGATGATGATGTGCTTCACAATTAGTAGAGGCACGATGATGGGTGTGGAGAGCAGGCCCACGACCGCGTACACGGCTGTGGCTGGGAGCGAGGCAAGCGTCACCAGCTGCAGAAGGGGAAGGATCCTGTTGTGTGTCGTGTGGTATGTTGTAAGGCAGAAGAATGAGTGGGGAGGGCAAGTTCACATTCGTGATATCATGATCTGCAGCACGATGCAATTGTAGTTTTATTTCAGCACGCTGATGGCTGCCACAAAACACCTAACTAGAGTGTAGGCAACATCAATTGTTTTAGACTAACAAGCCGCGACGCATGCACGCAGCACTCACAGCGGTGCAAGGATGAATCCCATGCTGGCTTAGACAACAAGCGGTGCGAATGTACTGTTTATAATTTAAAACGATATCATACAGCGTGAATTCGCCTTTTACAAATAGGTGGTCACGTCTTTACTTTACACGTAATCAGCATAAAATTACATATTACTTATATTATTTATATAAGACTTAATAATGCCAGACTGACGAGTGCCTGTTCGTCTTCTTGAAAATTACTTCCACCGCTGATCATCAAGGCCAGATTCTGGCCACGCCGGCTGAATTGTTTTTTAAGGTTTTTGCTTAAAGTATGGAACAAGATCTGAGGCGCAGACCTTAGCGCAGAATTAAGTCCAGCGCACCCTTCAGCCAGCACACGGCGCGTGCCCCTTGGGGTGTTTTATGTGTGCAATGCATAAACAGGTTTTCATGATGATATGTATGCTCACTGGCGGTATGTGTTTGTGCAATCAGGAATGAAAGCCACCATTCCTGACTTGCTTGCATGTGCTTGCTTTTGACAGACCTGTAGAGGAGGAAACGGGACGTGCAACAAAGACACAAGGAGAGCAGCAGATGATGAGAGCCCGTGCACGTCCAGTGGGACTAGAGCAGGTATGCGTGAGTACTTTTTCGCTTGTCGGTGTCCACCGTACAGGTGTCGAGAATGACATTTTGCACGCACGCATGTGCATGCACACACCAAACATACACACACATACACACATACACACACACGTACACACGCGCACAAACACCGACACATACACACACAGACACACACATGTGCGTTCACACCCATACACACACATTGTATATTAAAAGTGCGTAAGCAGCCTAGCCACGTGTCCAAGTGCACGTCGATTTCACTTTGGTGCTGGTGAAATCAGGATCTGGTACACATATTGCGGGTGCGTAAGCAGGCTCGCGTCCTAGCAATGTAGTCTCTAGTTTCACCTGATGATGCCAGTAGGGTTTTAGAGTTTGGGGTGACAGAAACGAAACTGCCACCATACAAAATTGAACTGCGCAAGGGCCGGACATAATAGCATTTTTTACCATCCCTTAACTTGTTGTATGCCTGAAGAAGTAGCACTCTCCCTTCAAACCTGCCTCAGGCGATACTAGTAGGGCTTCAGAGTGTCTGGGGTGGCAATTGCAAGGCGGCCAACGTTACAAAATTGAACCATGCTATTCCAAACCTCGATGGTGGCATAGAGCTCAAAGTGTAGTCCAAAGCGTGAGTAATGGTATCATTTGAGGTAATGCAAAACCATCCAAGGGGGTATTTCTAACCACCACCACTGTGATGTTGAACAAAACCGCAGCCCAATGGTGAGGGGCTTCATTCCAGCTCATCAAAATCTTTACTTAGGACACGTATGTTAATCGCAAAATATGCCAAGTCAGCTAACACTTTGTTGCACTTGCCTCCCGGGATCAAGAACATTCTCCGCTGGGTACTTAGCGGAATCCTCTTTCTCTCAGCATACTCAACTCACTTAAAAGTACCCCCCTTCCTCCTCCTCCTCCTTCTCCTCCTCTTCCTCCTCCTGCTCATGTTCCTGCCAATAAGAGCCGGGGTGGAAAACACATGTGCATGCACCTATGATGTAGGAACTGACTAAGACATTATGTTTGCAGCACTTTGAACATCTCCTCATTGGTCAGACTGAGATTGTACACTGTAGTCACATTTGCTGATTGGTGCTTGGCTAGTTGTGTCTATCATAAATTAACACACCAACAAGCAACAATCACCTAGCACCTGCCTGCTCATTGGTCAGACTGAGATTGTACACTGTAGTCACATTTGCTGATTGGTGCTTGGCTAGTGTGTCCATCATAAATTAACACACCAAC
>Ga0307963_1003971_pt1 | contig 11782 bp, 16 predicted proteins | sample OrgLakmetagen594_FD_201829 | JGI IMG/M metagenome (GOLD analysis project Ga0307963, IMG submission 201829) | Saline water microbial communities from Organic Lake, Antarctica - #594 | ecosystem: Environmental > Aquatic > Non-marine Saline and Alkaline > Saline | place: Antarctica: Organic Lake...
CGGCAAGTCTGCAAGTCAGATCCAAGCGAGCTCAGATGCGAACACCCACAATTCAAAACACAAACTGAGGGGGGGGGGCGGGAAAAACAACCCGAGCAAAAGCAAGGCATAAAAAGAATGCCTAAAACGAGAGTACACAGCACTTTATGCAAAGTGCCTGCCAGATCTCAGCCTACGCTCACTACGCAAGAACTCCAGTTCTACAGCTGAAGCAGAGAACTGATGATTTCTCATCCAAATTTCACCAATTCTTTTGTCTTCAGATAGGTTTAGTGTCTAAGAATTTCCATTAAAGCAAAAAAAGCAGAAAATCTGCCTCCAGGGACTTGGTGCGTGGGCCTGTTTACTAGGCAACAATGGTGCATTTCTGGAAACCCTGGAAACACGCTTTCTGGTCACCACCTGAGTGTCAGAAGCCCTTTAGTATGCTCCCAATGCATGCCCTGTCAAGTATCATGGTCTGAATTGCTAGGATTGGGCCAAAATGGGCAGCAACCAGAGCGCCGGCCAGAGCTGTCCCAGCGCTAGTCATTCTTTTCTACAACAACAAAAAAGTGTCGAACTGGTTGCAAAAAACGCGCTCAGACTCCGTCAAGTGGTAAAGCCTTTGCATTTTGTAGCTTCCCTGCCAAAAGGGGTCAAAAACCGGACCTCCACCCCAGACCCGCGGAACTTCACCAAAATGTCCCCAATATTAATGCAAACACCATAAGGTTAAGGTTGCAAACACCATAAGGTAAGGTAAGTTAATGGTACCGTGGAGGAGCTTTTGGAAATCTGCTTTCTGGCAGAGAATTTCACCCTGTTCCACCCTGCCCACCTGGGCACCTCCTGCCACAAACTGAGTGTGCAGGGATGCTTGGATATATCTAACCAAGGTTCCTACATACTTAAATGTACTGTTATGCATTGGGGCAAGAACTCACACAGAAGTTGGCCGACCCGACACAGGGGGACCGTTTTCATTGTATCCTGAAGACAGCACACTAAGGCCAGCACACGTAATTCAAGATTTTGAAGGACTTGCACACACACGAAGCCATGTAAGCAACTTACTTTGAAGGCTCCCAAGCGCACTTTCTTTAAGGCAGAGACACAAGCAGACTTCTATAGGTCCACGATCAGTTCAAACATTATGGGCTGAAGACGAAAAACTTTAATTCTCAGAGCCTTCTTCATACTGAATCTGAAGTAGTAATAATTTTGGTAATTTGGGGTAAAAATGTAGCCTCCCAGCGTGCCGGTGTGAACCCCTGGCCCTGTTCTTTAAGCCCTCTCAGCAGCAGCAGCAGCAGCAGCAGCAGGTTCCCTCATAGCAACACCCTCTCCAGCATCAGCCAGGAGTGCTAAACACTAACGGATTGAGAAGTTAAGGCTGTCCCCGTGACCAGCCCACCCCTTTGCAAGCCAAGCAGTCCCACTTAACTTTGCGTCACCATATCTCTGTAACCCCTGCACTGTTTTGAGACCTGAGACATGCGTTCGATAGCTAAATTTTTTGCTCCTTCAGCAAATGCTTGGCGGTTGGGCAAAGGTGTACTGGGGTGCTGCATTACTCAAAAAATCTCATCGTCTTTCACACAGTACATCGAATGGCCCCATTCAAATTCCATTTGACGCATTTTAATTGCCCGCACTTCTGAGAGCAAAAACCAGGAACTTGCAACAGGTATAAAGCGATAGAATTTCTGTCTTTTCCCCCTGTGTCCCTTGTGTGAGTGCCTCCCACTCGCCAGCATTCCCAGTACCTCTGCCCCAACTTCGACATTACTGCATTGTTGTAAAACATCATATGCTCATATCCTGAAGCGGAGGTTGACCAGTGCAAATTTAGAAATGCACCTTTTCCCTGCCAAAGCGGGTGCTAAATACGCACCGGGCCCCACGCAGCCCCCCAGAATGCCAAATTTACAGCAAATGTCAATAATTTGGATATAAGATCGAGTACTTTGCATTCAGATAAGGTATAGGGGACATTGAATTGGGTGAACGCTAAGTGAGACTGGTTGGGGAAGGCTGTTCACGGAGACAGCCTTAACCCTGGCAGAGGCCCTAACAAATTTTAAAATTGTTCCACAAGCCCCCTTACGAGCCAAAAACGAAAATTTATTGGTTTTTAAAATGGTGTCACAAAGTGATCGTGGACCTACGGTACATGAGACAACGGTCCTAGTTTGTACATCAACTTTGCGAATATTGGCTTACCGTATGTACGTGTACTCGCCACCCCCCCCCCCTCTGGAAAAACACTTCCCCTAGAATGTTTTTTTTAAATGCCAATGCAGTACCAACTGTACAATCCTGCTGTGGGGGCAAACCAAGTTTTGCAAGTTCTGCGTGGCTGCCTCTTGTTCTTGCGCTCCTTTGCCTCTTGCTCAGCCCGGTCCGCTCTTGTCTGCTGCAGGCGGGCGGGGTCTGGGGGGGAGGGGCAGGCAGAGCGGGGGGGGAGGGGATCCTCTCCGCTACCCTACAAATCTGAACTGCTCCCCCTGATATTTTACCCATATGAATTTTACCACCGTTTCACAAGTAATATATTTTATCTGGTGTTAATGTATAATAAATAACGAATTATCGTGAAAATACTGAACTAAAAAGGAATGTAGGGAAAATGTCTCATGGTGCATTGCCTGGACCGCAAATCGACCGGAAATAATTTCCATGCATTTAATTTATGAGCAATATTGTAAAAACTACTGCTAATTTTGGGGCGCCAAGAAATGGAAGCCTGACGCTTCCCAGTGATGTGCCCTTTTCTGCGTTAACATGACATCCCATGCATCTGAGCTACACAGGCCAGGTGACAGGTGAGGCACACGCTCACCTGGTTCAAGGCAAACTCGTTCCTAAACAGCAGCACAGGCCGTCCCCAAACGTCCTTCACCACGGTGGTGTTGAAGATGCGCCCTGCTGCGGAGACAGCCTCCCAGCCACCGGTTACCCACCTGAGCAAGAAAACGCACAGCTAGCATGTCTACAAACTCTACATTTATGTTGCTTGGTACACAGCCTAAGTAGGTGGTAGGCTTTTACATAGGTACAGCTTCTTTTTTTTGACAATGCTAAATGCGGCAGATGGCACTGAGCTTACGAACAGCCCGTACCTGGCTATGGAGTAACTCAGAGGCTCGATGGTTGTGTCCACGCCGTACTCATCTTTCATGCGATATTGCACAACCTCAAACTGCAGGCCAAGGATGGAACGGGATTAGATTAAACTGGGAAACATCATGAAATTACAATTAAAAAGCATGATACAAAAGAAGCACCGAGCAAATAACTTAAACTCGAACTAAGAAGGAAGAGCAGTTGTGAGGACCAAAGAAATAAAAAGATAAGAGGAACTCAAGCAAGCACATATAAAAAGAACGAGTGACACCACTTTGCTTTACTCCAAGACCTGGAAGTGTTACACACTGAACTCAGCAGTCCGCACGCTGAATGGTGAAATGACCTGCAACCCCATTAATGCATCGAACACCCATGCCCTCTGACGCATGCACCCATCTAACCACGTACGCACCTGCAATTGACCTACAGCAGCAAGAATGGGGTCCACAATGTAGTCATCTGTGCTGTACAGCACCTGAACGGCTCCCTCTCCCAACAGACCTGGAATACGCACACATGCATATGCATCAGCAGCTAGGTGTCGCTTCACGTGAAAATGATGGCGCAGGAAACGATCAGCAAACGTGGTGCTGCAAGATCAATGATGCAAGAGACGCATCAGCTCGTTGGTGGAAGGGCAAAGAAGACCCCTTTGTTGCCTGTTGCTGCCAAAACACTTGGATAGGTCTAAACCTAACAAGATCTGCCTTATTCAATGAGCAGGACTTTTGGTGCATGATGTAATATATAGTTATAGTTTGAATCTGATTTGAACCGAACTTCAGAAAACACTTGCTTGGGCAGCTTTCCCTAGCTTATAATAAGTTGCGCAGCATGTGCTGCGCACTCTATAACCTTTCAGATCAGACATCCACTCACCTTCCACCCCCTTGGCAAATGCCTTCTTTTGATTAGGTGCGCAACGTATGTAGGCAAAAAGCTCTGGGGAAAAGGTGGGGATGCCTGGGAAGGCAAAGCTGGGGCCCGTGCTCAAGGTATCTCCGATGACTGCATGAGCGCACACACGCACACATAAGGGACGAACAGTTCGATTTGCGCGACTCTGCTTACAAAGACAAATGTGTATAGGGCTGCACAAAAAGATGCCTCAATGAACGTCACAAATGATAGCAATTAGCTGCTTGCGGGTTTTACCTCCCTCAGGATACCACTCCCAAGATGATACCTACAACGCGTTTGCCTGCTAGTGGTGTGTAAGTCCTCTGATATGTACCTGAACACTCACATGACAAAGCAATAACCATCTTCTCACTTATCACTGTGCTTGTCACACACTCATAGCTAGCTCACTTGCAATTAGATGGACGGACACACGCACCGAAAGCGCCTGGGTTGGTGAGGCCAATCACATCCCCTGGATAACCCTCCAGCACAGTTTGTCGTTCATTCGCAAACATGCGTTGTGGGGCGGCCAAGGTGACCACGCGTCCGGTTCGGGCAACCTGCACACATTTTGTACAAGCTTTAAAGGTCAAATGGATCAAGATTGCCACCAATGACGGCCAGTAAACAGCAAGTATGAGAGGTGGTCAAAATAGAGACCAGGATCCCTGACTGGTGTTGGATGAAAGATGGACACTTCAGAAACCCAGGTACTGTAGGAATTATCCACTTGCAGCCTTAGCACAAACCTCATTGCTCTATCTACAACACAATCGGTGGCCCTATAATTTTGGCGCCCTTCTTGACATCAAACCAATAAATTTATGCCCACCAAGAACAGCTGATACATTCCTGTGTGTACTGCACAACTAGCTTATTAGAGTCTTGCCCACTCACCTTGACCTTCATGCCCTTTTCAAACCGTCCCGACACCACACGCACAAAGGCAACTTTGTCCCTGTGCCGCGCGTCCATGTTGGCTTGGAGTTTGAATATAAGGCCGGAGAAGTTGGGGTTTGTGGGAGGCACCATCACGCCTGTCCTACTTGCCATAGGACCTGCGTGCGTATGTTTTTTGTTGTGCACGTGCGTGTGTGTGTATGTGTGTGTGAGTGTGTTTGTGTGTACATGTGTATGTGCATGTGTGTGTGTGCATGGAGGCATGAACCACATGGCACACGCACGTCTCGTTGCATGAGCGCCTTTGCCTAAAACATGCGCTTAGAAATATTGATCACTCCAGGTTATGTGCACTCCATGATGCCTTGCCTTTCCACACACAATACAGGTTGTGACAACGTCTTGATTCTTCAGCAGCTAGCCCCACAATGCTTCCTTTTCCTTAATTGAAGTGGGAAGTGGTTTTATAGGCTACAAAGCTTTCTTCTTCATTACCCTTCAGGGTGCAGCGGCGAGCTAGATCCCTCCTGAGCATGACAACTGCAGCGCACCCCTTCATAGCGCATTCCACCTACCAGGCGCGTTCACGAATACCACACGGACCTGGTTTGGCAGACAAGTTAATGAAAGACTGCAAGAACAGCTCCACGCCAAAGCTGGACATGGCTGAGCCGAAATAGAGGGGGGTGATGTCACCTCGGTGCACAGCCTCCACGTCCAGCGTATCACCTAGCACCTGTTGAGCGTGCACGCAATGATACACACATGGATACAAGACATAAAACGCTAGGCATGGCTGAGGACCAATGGCATTGGTTCGTCTCTTCATGGCCTCGTAACATCTCTAGCATGCCTCCCATATATGTCTGGGACATGGCTTGGATACCTAGGTAAGCTGTATGCATGGGTGCATGTCTGTTTTAATCTTAACATCTATCTAGACAGGCACCCAGCTCAAGTTTGATTCATGCAGTCTGAGTCCAATGAGACTGGCATTGTGTGACACATCTCCTTCAATGCCATCCAAACTTTGGAGCTGCTGCTGTGCCAGCTTGTCCAAGGAACCACAGAAAAGTGAAGCTTGCACTACGCAATCCGTGCAGCAAGGTAAATGAAAAAAGAAAGAACCTCTCTTTATTAAAGCAGCGCTAGCACGTTGCTACAAAACGCCAGTGCAACATAGAGCTACATGCATGATTTAATGCTAGGGTGGGCAAAACCCGTACACGATCCTACACCGCAAGGCATTCCGCACCAACGCTGTGCATAGCATAAGGGAACAGTCGTTTCAATGTTAAGTGCTACGATACATCCCACAAGCCTTGCAAGCAAGGCCAAGGCACGCATCCTCACCTCGAGTAGCTCCAGATCTTCATGGAGCTGCTCCATCAAGTCCGGTTCAATGATGGCTCCAAGGGCAGGGTCCGACAGATCGTACTCATGCTGTGCAGCTGCCTGGCGTTGCATATTACCGCAAGTGGGCAAGCAAAAACGCGAGACTTTCTTAGCCGCTTGAAGGCTTTCTTAGCCGCTTGGAGGCTTTCCTGGAGCTGATGCTTATACAATTTGGCAAAAAAGGTGTGACAAATAGAATGCAGCACACCCTGATCAACCCGCCTTGCCCTTAGAAAGCAACACACTCTGCCCCAACTCTGCCCTTTTTTACTTGTCGAACACTGTCTTCCCTAGTAGCCAACTCTGTGTATTTCAAAGCCCTAAGGCCCAATCTGGCTGAATTGAGGCTGGAAGAGGAACTGGGAGGGAGCAAATTTGGATGAGAGAGCAGTTCATGCAATCCAATGTACTCCTGGCCCACCTTGCCTTTGCCCATCCGCTCATAGGTGACCACCTTTTGCGTGGGCCGATGATACACGCCACAAAAACGGTCACCAGAACCTATTGGCCTGCACACGTGAGACAAAGGGTGATGGTAAAGAACCACGACCGCTTACCTGTGTTGCTTATTATAAGCACAGTTCAATTTTAAAAGCACAATGATAACACACGTGTACTCACACCTCCCCCCCCCAAATAATATTTCAGCAAAAAAACAGCAACCACTGCCCCTAAAAATATTTGTTTGTAGGTAAAGTTCAGCAACTAACTACCCCCTTTACAGGGGCTTTTGCAGCCCTGGGCTTGCGTGAGGCCACCCCTCTTCCTGCTGCTGCTGCTGCTGCTGCATGTGTGTGCTAGCTTTGCGTGCTGGTTGGGTGCTATAGAGCGTGCGTGCGTGTGTATGTCATTTCTGCTGCTGCATTACTGTGCTGCATGAGAGCATGCTTGCATCCCTGTCTCAACTTCATTTGCACAGAATGCAATGCCAACTACATCCTACAACCGAGGCTTCTCGCTCGGCACGGACCGCTCTTGCCTGCACGACGGACGAAGTTGGCTGCCTGCTGCTGCTCCATTGCAGCAAAGCCGACCTCACAGGTGCAGATGGAGCGGGGGGGCTCCCTGATCGTTCATAGCTCTAAATTAGATATTTTACACTGCCGTACCTGAACCGCCACCCCTAAAAATAAGTATAAAAATTAACCACTGATTTTGCAGTAACACCTCACAAAAAAGTTAATTAAGCGCGGTGATATGCTTTATGTACGGTAGCAAGCAAATGCTGTAAGGGCCCAGAGCAAGCCCTCTGGTCGTCATTCACATCACTGTAGCGTCGAACACAGGAACAGAAATCTCTGCTGAGACGCTCAAGTGGCAGCTAGCACTCCCAGTCAAATCGCCAACACGCATCCAAATTATACATGAAACGTTAGCGCTCCCAGGCAAATTGCCAACACACATCCACATTATACATGAGTTGTTAGAACTCCCAGTCATACTGCCCACACGCATCCATGCTATGCATGAGACGTTAGCACTCCCTGGACGTACCAGTTGATTGGGTAGCTCTGCAGCCCAAACTCCTTCTCTAGCTGCTCCACAATTTCAAAGCCATTCAAGGCAGGGCGATCCATCTGTGATTTCAGTATTGCAGTATAGTTAGTAAACTATACCAGTACTTTATTATACTAGCAGTATAGTCTGTATAGCTTTATAGCACACGGGCACATGCTTGCCATCAGAAAAAGCCTTGTGTGGAGCATTTCCTTGGCTATGCGGCCTGCGCCTTATCAAACTGTCACTAACCCCTTTCCATTTCCGCTTAGCATGTGCACTACTTCTTTCCCTGTTTTTAATGTACTGTGCCATGGTGAGACATGCTCGCTTGCGTGTCCAGCTTAATAACGGGTTCCACCCACTCCAGCATGCAACAAGGCTTGTGTACACTTTGCTGCCTTCGATGACACAATTGTTGCAGTGAAGACACAATTGTTGCAGTGACGACACAATTGTGCAGTCCTCTTTCTGGTACCTTCTTTTCGATGTCATTCTTGTGCGTTACAAACCTAGAAAGCGGTCCTTTTTGTTCTTAGAAGAGCTTCACCTTGTTGATGAAGGTGAAGATTGGGAGTTTGCGCAGGCGGGCCACAGCAAACAGCTTTCGGGTCTGCGGCTCAATCCCTTTGGCACCGTCCACCTGGTGAAGTAAGCAGAATAAGACACGGAAAATCAGCTATTAATCTGATCCTGGTGTCGTGGGCAGAGGCAACAACGATCCAGAGTCCCAAATGTGTTGCATTTTTTACACTAGGTTTCTGAGATACCTCGTATACACAGAGGAACAATTCAAGCCCAGGCCTGTCCTGTATACCAAGAAAACAAAATCCCTTCAAGCAACAGCTTACCAGCATAACAGCATTGTCAGCTGCCGACAGGGTGCGGTACGTATCTTCGCTGAAGTCCTGGGCACACAAACAACAGTAGGCTCACAGTCAAGAGTACCGACATCTCAGTGGTCAAGCTGCTCGGCAGACACTTGGGTTTTATATGTCCATGGACCCACCGTCCCCTCTCAAACACAAATTATTTTATGGTCAAAATGTGCAACTGTCCCCCCGGAAATAAATATTTTACAGTTTCGTACTGCATCCGCCCCCCCTTCGCTGGAACTTCCCGACGGGTGCAACGGGTGCAGGCAAGGCTGGGGCTGGGGGTGCAGGGGCAGGCTGAGCTGGGGCTGGGGGGTCAGGAAGTGCTGGGGAGGCTTCCTGACCATCAAAAACTTTAATTTCCGCTACCACCCCACAACCGCCCCCTTTAGAAATAAATCTATTTTAAACCACCGCCCCGTCACCGCCCCCACCAAAAAACAATAATTAAGGGGCGGTGATATACTTCTTGTACGGTATATAGACAAGTCCAACTGCATGGCAGGAAATGGGCACGAGGGCTTTTAAGTTTTCGTGGATACTCCGAAGAATGACAAAATAATTCAGTAGCTGGAGCCTGCATCGTGATGGAATTGTGCCACTTTATCAGACAAAGAAAGCACCCACAGTATAACAAAAGAAAAGCACAGGGTCAGCTTCCTCCAGACATGTCAAGGAGATTAAAGAGGGCTGTCACAAATTTCCCTTTGCTGCCAATGATGCCCATGCGGCCATTAATGAAGTCACCTGATGGCCAGGGGTGTCTAGCAAATTGATGAAGTTGTCCTTGAACTCAAAGGTCAGGGCCGTGGAGCTGATGGAGATACCACGCTGCTTCTCCAGATCCATCCTACAATTAGCAACACGCACACATGAGAGCTCAAACAAGAACTGGAACTACATAACGTTACACAACTCAATGCAAGGGGGGAAATAACACCTCAATAGAAAGAATTAAGAAATGGAGACCGTCGCTGCTGGGCAGCTCAGTACTTGAGTCGCTGGGACGATTCAAACCCGCAACCCCTACGGTGCCTGGCCTGACCACAGACCACTAGGATCGCAGGGCAACTACACAGGATATCTGCTGCACGGTCAAATGTCGCACAATCTGCAAAGCTGAGGTCCAACCACTTCATTCCTGTGCATCCCTGCACCTTTGCAAGATAGGCCAAATGTTATAAATAAGCATGGGTAACTAGGGTGTATGATTTTGCCAGCGAGGCTGGACGAGCGTCGTTGAGGGCGAGGCTCGTCGATATATGCCCTATGATTTAGTTGGTGCATTACGGTTGGAAAAAAACTTTCTGAAACTTGCGCGGATTGAGCCAAAAATTTTCTGAGTCTTATAATTACCGTACTAACGCGTGACCAATGCGCACCCTGATTTTTCATGAATTGTTTGAGTGCATTGCGCGGGGTTTGCACACCCCTTTCAGTGGGAAAAGTTTTCCATTGCGCACCCCCAATTGCGCAGCAGTTGAGGTGCGCAGAGCTTTCTCAGGGGCATTGCGCAGACCCCATTGCGCAGGCCCCCAGCAGCAAGCTTCATCTGTCCCGGGCGCACACGCGCGCTGCCCTTCCTGCTGTGCCCCGTCTTCCTCCTGCTCTTCTCTTTCCTTGCTGCTGTGCTGCTGTGGCTGTACGGGAGGTGCTGTGTGCTGCTTCACAGGGCCTCTGACAGCTGGAGGTCGCCCGGGTCCCTTTCCCTCCAGCTTGCGCTGCTGCTTGGCCTTCTCATACTGCTCCTCACGCTTGCGCTTCAGCCCAGCTGCCTCAACGCTTGCCTCCCGGAAGGCATGCTTGGAACGCTGCTTCTCCCGCGGGATGGCACGCACATACCTTTGCCTACCCAGAAATTATAACATTAATTGATTATGCGATTGCGCACAATTGCGCACCGGCTCTCACCGGAATAATTTCCCGCTTGCGCACCCAATTGCGCACCCCAATTTCAAGTGTAGCAAAATATTCATTGCGCGTCTCCATTGCTCCAAAAAAGATAATTAAAGCGCAATGGTCAAGCGTTGGTACGGTAATTATTGTGTAGAGACCGGACTGAAAAGATCTGTAGGAAGTATTTAGGGAATCTCTCATGGTGCATTGCCTGGACAGGCATACGCACATCAGATTGGCCGGGAATAAGTTCTATATATTCTAAATAATATTCGATAATATACTCAAATTTCTGACAAAAAATTTGTGCTGGGGGGGGGTAACTGCATCGGTTTGAGCGCACTTTGTGCCTAAATAGCTCCGCGGCCAGGCATCTGTTCCGCGTAAGATTATGATTTTAAATGCCTACGGGCGACCCTTAACAGCTGTGCTGAGTATCGCGGCGAGCTGTGAGGGTTGGACACTCGACGACGAGAAGGGCTGGAAAGTGGCACGTTGTGACGGCGTCAAAATGCAAATTTACTATTTCAATCGTTCTTACTTAATTCCGTTCAATTATCATGCACCATCATTTCCGGTGCCTGCATGGAGACCGACGAGGAGGAATTTTTGGCCGGCCACTTTTTAATGCAGTTACATGCCACTGTTATGAACTATTATTTTACAGCAAAGTTACGAACTTGAATGGATTTGGCAAGGTCAAAGGATGTATGTCCGTGCATGGACTTGCTTCTGTCCGGGACTTCTGGTCGCCTTCTTGAAAGCAAGAACGGGTCTGCATGGTGCAAAGCGAGTGCACAGGAGGAGGCCTGTTTCCGCCTTGTTGGAACGGAGGCAAACATACAAAAAGGCAAAAAAGTTTTGCACGTAGAATTTGGGCGGACGGAGCCCTTCTATTTGAAAATAATGTACAAAATTGCTGCCCTTTTTGGGGCATCCAGAAATGAAGGTTTAACACTTCACTTCCCTAAACAAGACTGTGACATCGTGATGTGCCATTTTTTGCGTTTACATTACACTAAAATATGTTATTTATCACCGTACCTTTCTTAACTCACCCCTGGTAAATATCGTTTTTTGCCCTCCGGGTTGATGCCGGCATCGTAAAATATATATTTATTCAGAGGATCCGGGGTTAACCGGGGTTAGCGAAAATAAGTATGGTGGGTAAGTGAACAGTGATGAGCGGAGAAGGCCCCTCCGCC
>Ga0307963_1003978_pt1:0-10000 | contig 11778 bp, 15 predicted proteins | sample OrgLakmetagen594_FD_201829 | JGI IMG/M metagenome (GOLD analysis project Ga0307963, IMG submission 201829) | Saline water microbial communities from Organic Lake, Antarctica - #594 | ecosystem: Environmental > Aquatic > Non-marine Saline and Alkaline > Saline | place: Antarctica: Organic...
GTGTGTGTGTCTGTGTGTGTGTGTGTGTGTGTGTGTGTGTGTGTGTGTGTGTGTGTGTGTGTGTGTGTGCGCGCGCGCTTGTGTATGTGTGAGCAACTGTGTGCATTTAAAATGTGTGAGTGTACCGTACTGCTTCCATAGTAATGCGAGCACTAACCATTGCAACGAGTAGTGATGAGCGTTACTTATCTGCGAGCATTTGGGCTTTGCGAGGCCAGCCAGATTCGATACATTACTTGCACAAATTTGGGCATCTCTCAGTTTAAACCTTCATCCACGAGGGCATTCGCAATTAGGTAGCTACTCACAAACTCTCAAAACGGTAGGGAGTAGGGTTGGCCAGCACGGTATTTATGCACCTGTAAATGACCGCATATTTGGTGATTTCCCTGCTATAATTACCGTACATACACCGTATATGGCTATGGCTATGACCACCGTATATGTACATGTATATGGCTACGACCACCGTATGTGTATATGGCTATGGGTATGACCACCATAAATGGCTATGACCACCGTATATGTATATGTATATGATATGTATATGTATATGGCTATGACCACCGTATATGGCTATGACCACCGTATATGTATATGGCTATGACCAGCCCTAAAAACAGGACACCACGAGCACCGCAAAATTGAACCCTAACCCTAACCCTAACCCCAACCCTGGTAGCAAGTTACGCAGGGTTGGTGCGTTAGCAAGTTACGCAGGGTGGGTGCGTAACCCTAACCCTAACCCCAACCCTGGTAGCAAGTACATAAACGCATCGTACCTGTGGCTGCTGCTGCAGCGGCGCCACTGCTGCCACTGATAGCAGCTCCGCCCAGCAGCAGTGCTGACAGCAAACCGTACTGGCCGTCTGTGGCAGAGGCTGCTGCAGCGATGGGGCCCTGTTTGAGGACCTGCAGATGCAGATGTGCGTGTGGGTAAGTGCAAAAGAGCTGAGAGCAAAGTGAAGCGGCCGCCTGTGGCAGAGGCAGCCGCAGCGATGGGGCCCTGTTTGAGGAATTGAAGACGCAGACGTGTGTACGAGTGTGTAAGTGCGAAAGAGCCGACAGCAAAGTGAAGCAGCCGCCCGCGGCAGAGGCGGCAGCAGCAGCAGCAGCAGCAGCAGCAGCAGCAGCAGCAGCAATTGGGATCATACTACAGAAACAGGAACATATGCAAATGCACCATTTAAACCTGCTCGTCAAAACAACAGTCAAGACCAGTTTCGAAGACGTCAGTAATGTTTTGCTCAAACTACAGCAATTAAAGACCGCAGACACAATTGCTTGGTGCACTCCACATGCAAAACACATCATCCACCAAGGCAGACAAGTACGGTTGGCCAGAACCATATATACAGTTTATGTACGGTATTTTTGGCAGGGAAATAATCAAATATACGGTCATATACGGTGGATATTTACAGTTCTGGCCAACCCTAGAGACAAGATTAAAAAGCATGCCTGTCCACAAATTGCCCCTACCTTGACGACATGACATCTGACTTCGATTTCAGAACTACAAAAAGCAATTACAACATGTCCGCATATAAAGAGACAGACACTTTCACCCATCTGCCATTATCCCATTGGCGAGAAATAATCCTCTGCCACACTAGGCAAAGCTACACGCACACGCACACCTGTCCCATGTTGAAACGTCCCACTGCGTCAGCAGCCGTGGAGTAAGGCAACCCATGAGGGAGGTGGTCGCCTAATTGCTTTTTGGCATCCCGTGAGGACATAGGGAGAAATTTGCAAAAGAACACAAGAAAACTGTCTGCCATCATCTCACTCACACAAATAATAGTTATCTGCCACGACAGGCAGCAACGCGCACTTGTCCCATGTTGAAACCATCCACTGCCCCAGCAGCCGAGGACATAGGGAGATGCATTTGCAAAGGAACTCAAGCGTCTGCCATCTCACTCACTGCCGTCTCACTCATTGCCATCTCACTCACTGTCATCATCTCACTCACTGCCATCTCACTCACAGTCATCATCTCACTCCCTGTCATCATCTCACTCACTGCCATCTCACTCACTGTCATCATCTCACTCACTGCCATCATCTCACTCACTGTCATCTCACTCACTGTCATCATCTCACTCACTGTCATCATCTCACTCACTGCCATCATCTCACTCACTGCCATCTCACTCACTGTCAGCATCTCACTCACTGCCATCATCTCACTCACCGTCATCATCTCACTCACTGTCATCATCTCACTCACCGTCATCATCTCACTCCCTGTCATCTCACTCCCTGCCATCATCTCACTCACTGCCATGTCACTCCCTGTCATCATATCACTCCCTGTCATCATCTCACTCCCTGTCATCATCTCACTCACTGCCATCTCACTCCCTGTCATCATCTCACTCACTGCCATCATCTCACTCACTGCCATCTCACTCCCTGTCATCATCTCACTCCCTGTCATCATCTCACTCACTGCCATCATCTCACTCACTGCCATCTCACTCACTGTCAGCATCTCACTCACTGCCATCATCTCACTCACTGCCATCATCTCACTCACTGCCATGTCACTCCCTGTCATCATATCACTCACTGCCATCATCTCACTCCCTGTCATCCTCTCACTCACTGCCATCATCTCACTCACTGCCATCTCACTCACTGCCATCATCTCACTCACTGCCATCTCACTCACTGTCATCATCTCACTTACGCAAAGTAAGTTATCTGCCACGACAGAAACGCACACCTGTCCCATGTTAAAACCACCCACACACGCACACACCCGCACACACACGCACACCCACACCCACACACACGCACCTGTCCCATGTTAAAACCACCCACTGCCACGGCGGCCAAAGACAGCAGCAGGGGTAGCATTGGGGAGGGCTGGGGGCCCAGTGGCAGCTTCTCGGCTGGGGTAAAGCAGCCTGCGTGTGTGCGTGCCTGTTGCGTGTGTGTGTGTGTGTGTGTGTGTGTGTGTGTGTGTGTGTGTGTGTGTGTGTGTGTGTGTGTGTGTGTGTGTGTGTGTATTTGCATGTGTGTCTGTCTGTGTGCGTGTGTGTGTGTGCGTGTGTGTGTGTGTGCGTGCGCGTGTGTATACGAGTATGTGTGGTTTTTGTTCGTGTGCATGCATACGAGTATGTGTGATTTTTGCTCGTGTGCACACACTTGCGTCTGCGTAAGTCTCACATGAAAAAAACAACCTTCCTCGGTGTGTTTGCATCTAGGATTTTGCCGTCCTGAATATGAAGTCCACAGTTTGCACAGGTCCACCAAAGCGCACGTAGCATGAGCAGCCACGCAGCATGAGCAGCCATAGAGCATGCATGAGCAGCCACGTAGCATGAGCAGCCATATAGCATGCATGAGCAGCCACGTAGCATGAGCAGCCATATAGCATGCATGAGCAGCCACGCAGCATGAGCAGCCATATAGCATGCATGAACAGCCACGCAGCATGAGCGGCCATATAGCATGAGCAGCCACGTAGCATGAACAGCCATATAGCGTGGGCAGCCACGCAGCATGAGCAACCATACAGCATGAACAGCCACACAACATGAGCAGCCATAGAGCATGCATGAGCAGCCACGTAGCATGAACATCCATATAGCGTGGGCAGTGGGCAGCCACATAGCATGAACAGCCATACAGCATGAGCAGCCATGTAGCATGAGCAGCCATGTAGCGTGGGCAGCCACATAGCATGAACAGCAATACAGCATGAGCAACCACGTAGCATGAGCAGAAATGCAGCATGAGCAGCCACGTAGCATGAGCAGCCACGCAGCATGAGCAGCCATAGAGCATGAGCAGCCACGCAGCATGAGCAGCCATAGAGCATGAGCAGCCACATAGCATGAACAGCAATACAGCATGAACAGCCACGCAGCATGAGCAGCCATAGAGCATGAGCAGCCACATAGCATGAACAGCAATACAGCATGAACAGCCACGCAGCATGAGCAGCCATAGAGCATGAGCAGCCACATAGCATGAACAGCAATACAGCATGAGCAGCCACGCAGCATGAGCAGCCATAGAGCATGAGCAGCCACATAGCATGAACAGCAATACAGCATGAGCAGCCACGTAGCATGAACAGCCATACAGCATGAGCAGCCACGTAGCATGAACAGCCATACAGCATGCATGAGCAGCCACGTAGCATGAACAGCCATATAGCATGAGCAGCTACGCAGCATGAGCAGCCATAGAGCATGAACAGCCAAACAGCATGAGCAGCCATACAGCATGAGCAGCCACGCAGCATAAGCAGCCATATAGCGTGGGCAGCCACGTAGCATGAACAGCCAAACAGCATGAGCAGCCATATAGCGTGAACAACCATACAGCATGAACAGCCAAACAGCATGAGCAACTACATAGCATGAGAAGATTCCTCAAAAGTCCACAAGTGTCCACACCTGTGAAATAGTCAATGGCGTCCTGCTTCTTGCCGTCCTGGTAGTTGTTCAGGTAGTAACGAGTGACTGCCTTGACACCTGCACACACACATACACACACATACAACATGGATTAGGGGTTTGGAAGCAGTAAACAGTTGCTTGACATCTGTGCACACACACATACACACACAACATGAATTAGGGGGTTAAAAACAGTGAACGGTTGCCTTGACACCTGCACACACACATACACGCACGCATACAACATGAATCAGGGGGTTGGAAGCAGTGGACAGTTGCTTGACATCTGTGCACACACACATACACACACATGCAACATGGATTAGGGGGTTGGAAGCAGTGAACAGTTGCTGGACATCTGTGCACATACACACACGCATACACATACGACATGATTTGGCTGCCTGGACACAGTGAGCGCGTGCCTGAACACCAGTGCACACACACACACACACACACAAGCACACACACACACACATACACACACACACACACACAAAAGAAAATTCAAGAAGCCAGGCACAGTGAACGAGTGCCTGGAGATGCAGGCTTTCACACACTCACAAGCTGTGTGGTTGCACAAGCACTTCCACCCAACACAACAGTGTTTTTTCCAGGATTTTGGGAAACCTCCATTTCATTCCACCCCCCAATCTGGTGATGTAAGACACGTTGCGTTTCCATATCGATTTCATTTTCCGCCCCAGCCTGCGGCTTCCTGGCATATGTGTTTGCAGTTGACCTGTAAGTGCTGAATTGGAAGGCACAAAAATAGGGTTGGCCAGAACCGTATATATACACCGTATATGACCGTATATTTGGTGATTTCCCTGCCAAAAACACCGTATATACACCGTATATATATGGTTCTGGCCAACCTTACACAAAAAGCATATAGTCTGCCAAGAAAGGGGAGGCTTCAAATTGGAAGTTTCAATTCCACCGCTGGGCCAATCAACATGCTGTACCGCTTAAAAATGGCACATGGTCCCCCAAAGGCTGAATGCTGAAACAAAGAAAAGGATAACTACGCAGGCAGCAAAACACTCCCTGCGTCGATTAAGGAAAAGGAGACACAATGGCCTGAAGCGCCGTGAGTCTCCCCCACCAAAAAAAACTTAGTTTGTTATAACCCTCCCAAGCATGTTGCTGAGTTTGTTATAACCTTCCCAAGCCTGTTGCTGAGTTTGTTATAACCTTCCCAAGCCTATTGCTGATTTTGTTATAACCCTCCCAAGCCTATTGCTGAGTTTGTTATAACCCTCCCAAGCCTGTTGCTGAGTTTGTTATAATCCTCCCAAGCATGTTGCTGAGTTTGTTATAATCCTCCCAAGCATGTTGCTGAGTTTGTTATAACCTTTTCAATGTTGCTGAGTTTGTTATAACCCTCCCAATTACTTGATCAATTGCTAAATAACTGGAGAATATTAAAGTTAAAAGTGTGTAAGAGCCACCAAGGCCTTCAAGGGGGTACAGGGCCGACTTACACAAGGGCTTGTCGACACCCCCGAATCTTGATATCATATCGATTTACAATCGAAAATCAGTGTTTACATGTCGAACGATATGGTGTATCATTTTTAAATAGCACTGCAACACGCACACCAAGAGCATTCAGCCGCCGACCATTACACACACACAAAAGGGTGTAAGCACACAAACAGTGGAGAGGTGCGCCAAGCAAAATAAAAGAACAAAGCTCGAGCTGCCTAACACACACCTTTCTAGCACTTTAAAACCTCATTAGTCTCTCTTCACTAATCCCCTCCGTTTTGTTCCTTCCTCACTCTGACGCTTTCACCATTGTCGACAACTCCTCATGTTCAAAGCACACTTATGCATACGACACCCCCCTATTTCAGACCTTTCCTCAATCTCTTGAGGATCCCTCACTATCCAGTGTAGTGTGAGTCGCGTGTAGGGTTGGCCAGAACCATATACATACGGTGTGCATGACCATAATTAAGTGATTCCCCTGCCAAAAATACTTTTATATATACCGTATATCTATATATATGGTTCTGGCCAACTTCAAGCGTGAGTCGCGTGTAGGGTTGGCCAGCACCATATACATACGGTGTACATGACCGTATATTCAGTGATTTCCCTGCCAAAAATACTGTATATACACCGTATAAATATATGGTTGTGGCTAACTTTAAGCGTGAGTCACGTGTAGGGTTGGCCAGCACCATATACATACGGTGTACATGACCGTATATTCAGTGATTTCCCTGCCAAAAATACTGTATATACACCGTATATATGTATGGTTCTGGCCAACTTTAAGCGTGAGTCACGTGTAGGGTTGGCCAGAACCATATACACAGTGTACATGACCATATATTCAGTGATTTCCCTGCCAATAATACTGTATATACACCGCATATATATATATATATATATATATATATGGTTCTGGCCAACTTTAAGCGTGAGTCACGTGCCGGGTTGGCCAGAACCATATATACATACCTACCATATACACGGTGTTTTGGCAGGGAAATCAGCAAATAAACGGTCATACACGGTGTATACGTACGGTTCTGGCCAACCCTATTCAATCATCGACCCCATCTATTGCCATCCCTCACCATCGTCGATAGCCCCTCCTGTTGTGCGCTTGCCCGTGCGCGTAAAGCCACTCTTCATGGCGCCCGTGCCTGGAAGGAAAGCACCAAAGGAAGGGTATCAATGATTCACGGTCTCACACAGTTGCCTGCATGGTCACACACACACACAAGTGCAGAGACACACACACACAAACACAAACACACATGCACGCATGTTCGCATGCACGCACACATACACACACTCACACCTGCATGTGCTCATGCACGCGCACAAACACACATACACACACACAGCTACACACACCTGCGTACTGTGTGGACACCACATCTCCGTGGTCTGCCCACATGATTTTGAAAGTGGCCTCCACCTGTGGGTATGCCTCTGGGAGTGTGGCAGGCCCAGCACCGTAGCGGCTTGCAGGTAGCAGGCCAAATGTGTGTAGCACAGACTCCAGGGACTGCAATAAGGGTGGAGTGTGTAGCATTGTGCGTATGATGTGTGTGTGTGTGTGTGTGCGTGTGTGTGTGTGTGTGTGTGTGTGTGTATAACAGGCCCAGCACCGTAGCGGTTTGCAGGCAGCAGGCCAAACGTGTGTAGCACAGACTCCAGTGACTGCAATAAGGGTGGAGAGTGTGTGTTTGTGTGTGTGTGTGTAGCACAGACTCCAGGGACTGCAATAAGGGTGGAGTGTGTAACATTGTGTGCATGGTGTTGTGTGTGTGTGTGTGTGTTTAGCTGATGATGGCTGTTAAACCTAACAGCCATCATCAACGCCATCAAACAGCGTGATATTAGCCTGCCATCAAACAGCGTGATATTAACCCCCGCCATCAAACAGCATGATAGTAGCCCCCGACATCAAACAGCGTGATATTAGCTCGCCATCAAACAGCGTGATATTAGCCCCCGCCATCAAATAGCGTGATATTAGCCCCCGCCATCAAACAGCGTGATATTAGCCCGCCATCAAACAGCGTGATATTAGCCCGCCATCAAACAGCGTGATATTAGCCCCCGCCATCAAACAGCGTGATATTAACCCCCGCCATCAAACAGCGTGATATTAACCCGCCATCAAACAGTCCCCAAAACCAAGCACAACGAGCACACCTTCCTGGCAAACACGCCCTGCACCATGTTGGTGTTTGATCCAGACAGTCGATGCAATCATATCGCAAGTGAGACTGCTCTGCCATCAAACACGACCCCAAAAACAAACAACACACACACCTTCCTGGCAAACACGCCCTGCACCACGTTGGTGTTTATTCCAGACAGTTGATGCAATCATAGCGCAAGCAAGACTGCTCTGCCATCAAACACGACCCCAAAAACAAACAACACACACACCTTCCTGGCGAACACGCCCTGCACCACGTTGATGTTTGATCCAGACAGTTGATGCAATCATAGCGCAAGCAAGACTTCTCTGCCATCAAACATGACCCCAAAAACAAACAACATACACACCTTCCTGGCAAACACGCCCTGCACCACGTTGGTGCGGTCCAGACAGTCGATGCAGTTGATGCGCATGACACCGTTTTGGTTCTTGCCCACACGCCCGGACAGTGAACTCCACTGGTGGAAGCCTTGGGTGGCAAACTCGGCCGACACCTGAAGCGTTCACAAATACAGATATCGTGTTCATTCACAAGTACAGATATCGTGTTCATTCACAAATACAGATAGCGTGTTCATTCACAAATACAGATATCGTGTTCATTCACAAATGCAGATATCGTGTTCATTCACAAATACAGATATCGTGTTCATTCACAAATACAGATATCGTGTTCATTGTTGAAGCGTTCACAAATACAGATATCGTGGTCATTGATGAGACGTTCACAAATACAGATATTGTGTTCATTGTTAAAACGTTCACAAATACAGATATTGTGTTCATTGTTGAAACGTTCACAAAAACAGATACCGTGTACATTGTTGAAACGTTCACAAATACAGATATCGTGGTCATTGACAAGTACAGATATCGTGTTCATTCACAAATACAGATGTCGTGTTCATTCACAAATACAGATATCGTGTTCATTCACAAATACAGATATCGTGTTCATTCACAAATACAGATATCGTGTTCATTCACAAATACAGATAGCGTGTTCATTCACCAATACAGATAGCGTGTTCATTCACCAATACAGATATCGTGTTCATTCACAAATACAGATGTCGGGTCCATTCACAAATACAGATAGCGTGTCCATTCACAAATACAGATGTCGTGTTCATTCACAAATACAGATGTCGTGTTCATTCACAAATACAGATATCGTGTTCATTCACAAATACAGATATCGTGTTCATTCACAAATACAGATAGCGTGCTCATTCACAAATACAGATAGCGTGTTCATTCACGAATACAGATAGCGTGTTCATTCACAAATACAGATATCATAATCATTCACAAGTACAGATATCGTGTTCATTCACAAATACAGATATCGTGTTCATTCACAAATACAGATATCGTGTTCATTCACAAGTACAGATAGCGTGTTCATTCACAAATACAGATAGCGTGTTCATTCACAAGTACAGATAGCGTGTTCATTCACGAATACAGATATCGTGTTCATTCACAAGTACAGATATCGTGTTCATTCACAAGTACAGATAGCGTGTTCATTCACAAATACAGATACCGTGTTCATTCACAAATACAGATAGCGTGTTCATTCACAAATACAGATAGCGTGTTTATTCACAAATACAGATAGCGTGTTCATTCACCAATACAGATAGCGTGTTCATTCATAAGTACAGATATCGTGTTCATTCACAAGTACACATATCGTGTTCATTCACAAATACAGATATCGTGTTCATTCACAAATACAGATATCGCGTTCATTCACAAGTACAGATATCGCGTTCATTCACAAATACAGATAGCGTGTTCATTCACAAATACAGATATCGTGTTCATTCACAAATACAGATATCGTGTTCATTCACAAATACAGATATCGTGTTCA
>Ga0307963_1003984_pt1:0-10000 | contig 11767 bp, 13 predicted proteins | sample OrgLakmetagen594_FD_201829 | JGI IMG/M metagenome (GOLD analysis project Ga0307963, IMG submission 201829) | Saline water microbial communities from Organic Lake, Antarctica - #594 | ecosystem: Environmental > Aquatic > Non-marine Saline and Alkaline > Saline | place: Antarctica: Organic...
CGAGGGACACGTGAAGAGGAGACGGCGAGGCTGGTCTCCTGATAACCATGCATAACCAACACAGGTCGCCAGACCCGACAAAAATTGAGAGAGCCACTGCAACGAGTACAGTGGCTCTATTTTTTTTTGAGTATAAGGCTGGAGCACAAAGTATAAGGCTGGTATAATAAAAATATAAGGCTGGAGCACAACAACTGGTAGCTTCGCCTTCGGACCAATAAAGTTCCGCAAGGAGGAAAAATCATCTAGCAGAGGAGTGGGTTTGTATTGCTGTGATCCCTTATGCATCTACCAGACTCCTGCCCTTGCGCTCTCTGCACACACACACACACACGCACACACACACACACACACGTACGTGTATTTACTGGTGCCACTCATCTTTGATTGGTATCCACACTGCTGCTTCTTTCCGGAGCTGGGACCGTTGACTCAGACAGACCTCTCGGCCTCATTGTGGTTGCACAATAATAAGACTAAACGAACAAATAGACTTGGATACCTTACACAGTACAGGGTCTCTTGAGGATCCCTTCTAATGGTACCTCTTAGGATGCTCACATGTCAATTGATTACCAAAACAACAAAATCCATCTGGATGAAGGTTATCAATACGACTGGCCAACCAGCTTATTGAACAAGACACATAGAAACTCTCAACTGTCAACCAATTAACTGCTCTGTCACACGATTCGTCGCTGCCAACGATTGGGCGTGACAAACTGTTGACGTACGTGTGTGCAAAATTACCTTAAGCTGCCCAGATGCTGTGCTGGTACCTACAACCAGGCTGTTTCGGACCAGAGAAAACAGCGCAAGCTTTCTTAGACAAACTTGCCCGGCCAGGGGTGTACATGTGGCGAATCTCTGCCTAAACCATGCTGCTCCTTCTTTCTGGAGCTAGAATGCTCATCCTCAGTCATCTCCTCTTAGTATCAGAAAGCTCGTCAATACGGCCACCATGATAAGACAACCAAAACCTTTCTGTGTAACCAATCTTTGCACGATACATAACTGTCTCCCATCTGGCATGCCATGTGGCAAAGTTTGTGCGGTTCCATTTTAAGCGATTACTGCTTAGGTTCTTTGTTTTGCATGTCAGATGACTCACAGACCTGCAACACAGTACACATAAACCATTGAAGAAAAGAGATCGAAATGTTAGCAGCCAGTACTTGGTATATTTATTTTGCTAATTACTCTGCAAAGAACAGCGGTTCACGACATTCTAAATGCAACTGGGATTACCTTTATTGCATAGTACAAGGGGGCTTTGGAATTTTGGCTAAGGCCATACTACTTTATAAGACCTTTGCTGAGGACAAGTGTTAGGATCAGCCAAGCTTTACTAGTTTCTCCTTTTTTATAATGTACGTATGGTGCTCACACTATCTTTGCGCTTGGGGCAATGTCACAATTTATGAGGTCTAATCAAGACGTGACGATTGCTGGTATGGTGCTCACGAACTTGGTGACCCAAGAATGGTAACCCAACATAACTTTACCATGCGCAACACACAATGCCTGACTATAAACCAAATTATATCACTCTAAAAATGAACATCTTATGTTAGCATACCTACTTTCCATTCAATCATTAATCAAATAAGTTGGCACCTGGATAGATCCAAGAACTGCCTGTGTCTGGCAGGTCGGGAGTTACATCCCAATCCAACAGGAAGAACGCAACTTCTTCACAGAACGTCACCTCCAAGAAACGACATGGCATCGTGCCCCATACTTAGCTGTGATAGTGATTCGATCTGACATCATATTGTCATCTTCATATTATTAGGCATCGTGCTCTCAGACACGGTCTGCAAGGATTAGCTCCATTCCATGCTAGCTAGCGCCTGCTTCGTGTTGACAGCGTCAGGCACTCCCGTGCTGCAATTTTTGTGAGCAGCAGGCCCGCAGTGGCAGCGCTCATGTACAGCATCATGAACACCTGCAATGTGACGTCAGGGCTTGTGCGATGTATAAGAATTTGTGTGCGACCTGGACATGACTGTGCAGCATAAGATATGGTGCAAAGCGTGATACCAGCATGTGGGTGGTGTGGGAAAAGATAAGACGTTAGATAAGCAGAAATGAGAATACTAGTGGGGACATGTGCGATACAAGTGTAATATAAGTGTGACACAAGTGTGACACGAGTGTGACGCAAGTGTGACACAAGTGTGACACAAGCGTGACAAGCGTGACACAAGTGTGACACAAGTGTGACACAAGAACGTGTGTCACATATGTGTGACACAAGTACCTAGGGTATGCGATTGGTAATAGCTCTACACCTGCAACCATGAAATTAAACAGGAGCATTTTGTGCAAGGGGCTGTGACATGTTTGTTGCTTTGTGAACATGTTGGGTGGGTGTGGTTGCTTGCTTGCTTTGCTGTACAGACATGTTTGTTGCTTTGTGAAAATGTTGGGTGGGTGTGGTCGCTTGTTTGCTGTACAGACATATGTTGGGTGGGTGTGGTTGCTAAAGTATACAGTTCATACAATGCTATGAAGGACTGTGCGTCAGTGGGGCTCAGGAATATGCTAGCAGTCGCACGCTTTGACTGAAGGCCTGTCCTTGTAAACCTTGTCAATCTTGTGGGGCCCAGAAATATGCTAGCAGTCGCAAGCTTTGACTGAAGGCCTTTCCTATTAAAACTTTTAAACCTAGGGCCCAGGAATATGCAGCAATGAATTGGCCGTTTCAGAGTCAAGTATGTGTTTGACAAGGTGAAACGTGTGCACAAACCATTCACTTCCTTCACGTGTCCTCTGAAGTGTGTGTGCAAGGGGTGCCTCTAAGGCATCACAGGATTTCAACCTGTTAAGCAGCATTCTGGTCACAGTCGTGCACCGGGAAGGCAGCATTGTGTCGACAAAGCCTTCTTCCATACAACTAACTACTCAGCTTCAGAAGTACGTTTTAGAGCAGCATCACACGTCAAAACAATAGTCTGCAGAGGGCAGCCCAGTATTGCATCGACGCAGTAACAATCAAGGTAGAAAGAGCACGCACACCATGTCAAAGCCGCCCCTTAAGGTCATGCATCTGCTGCGCATAGGACCCAGGGTGGCCCAGGATTGCATGAAAAAAACATAATGAAGAACAAGCAAACACATCCATGCGCACCAAGTCAAAGCCGCCCCTTGAGGTGGTGCATCCGGTGAGCATGGGACCCAGGGCGGACCAGGATTACACGAAATAAGCACGAAAAAAGCACAGTAAAATATAAACAAAGAAATCTACGCACCATGTCAAAGCCGCCCCTTGAAGTGATGTATCCAGTGAGCATGGGACCCAGGGCGGCCCCGATGGATCCCATACCATCAATGATGGCGCTCACAGTGGCGAGGGCCTTGGCGTTACCCTGTGTGTGTGTCATGTGTGTGTCTGTGTGTGTTGTGTGTGTGTGTGTGTGTGTGTATGTGTATGTGCGTGTCCGTGTAGGGTATGTCAGTCTCTCATTGACGCTCGCGAAGGATGCGTGCTTGCATCATGTGTAGGGTTGGCCAGAACCATACATGAACGGTGTATTTACGGTATTTTTGGCAGGGGAAATCACCAAATATACGGTCATATACGGTGTATAAATACGGTACTGGCCAACCCTCATCATTAGGGTTGGCCAGAACCGTATATATACACCGTATATGACCGTATATTTGGTGATTTCCCTGCCAAAAATACCGTATAAACACCGTGTATATATGGTTCTGGCCAACCCTACTCATCATGTGTGGTGTGCATCTGAACAGCGACCAGACCCTAAGCATCGGCCACGCACAACTACATCAAACACATTACGGCAATTTCCATATATATACACACACATCCGCACATGCACATGCACACGCATGCACACGCACACGCACAAACACACACACACACACACACAAGTGCACGCGCCTGCAGGGATTCGTGGGTTCCGAGGTCGGCACTGACAGCGGTGGTGATGAGTGCGTAGGGTCCGTTGACAAAAAAGCCCGCCAGCATCATGAGACTCACGTTGGTGGAGAAGGACCTGAGGGTGAGTGTTTATGATGATTGCATGTAGATGTATGATGTGTTATAAAATCATTAGTAAAGCTAAATCATCAGTGAAGCTACATGCGTGTTGCACAAGGATCGGTGCACTGTGCACATATGAGTCAGGCAGCGTATAAGCAGGGTTGGCCAGAACCGTGTATATACGCCGTATATGACCGCATATTTGGTGATTTCCCTGCCAAAAATACTGTATATAAACCGTATATATATGATTTTGGCCAACCCTACGTATAAGGCTACTGATCATGCTTTCCTGGGCACGCGTGATCTGAATGTGCTCAAGTGTGTTAGCATGTGGACATATGGTGTGAGTATAGCGACACTGGTATTGCACAAGGACTGTGTACGGTGCACATAAGAGTCAGGCAGCGTATAAGGCTACTGAACATGCTTTCCTGGGCACGCGTGATCTAAGTGTATTCAAGTGTGTTTGCATGTGGACATATGGTATGAGTATAGCGACACTGGTATTTCACAAGGTCTGTGTACGGTGCATAGAAGAGGCAGGCAGCGTATAAAGGCCAATAACACGTGCTTCCCTGGGCTTGCATGATATGGACGTGACCGAGCGTGTATGCAAGCATGGTTGCAAAAGGATGGGCCTTTGAGAAAAGCAAGTAGTCATACTGGGAGCTCAAATAGTTTGTGTTTAAGTCATTGTGTTGTGCATTGTGCACGCACGCTAGCCCACAAATAAGTGCGTCGTGGCCATGTTTGCTCAAAGCTGGATGCACACAATTAAATAACTTCAGCACCCAAGCAATTCCCAAGATTTGTAAAGGGTCGTTCGTCCCTACATCCCTAGAGCTAATATTGTGCCTAAGCCCTCCATCCCACCCTTCGTGTGCGCCACCATAGTACTTGCAGTCTTCATGTTAACAGGACTGCAATACATAGGCGCTGACTACGTAAGGCCCTGAGTGCATTTCAAGTATTTGGAGTAAAATGGCTGAACAGCATCTGCTCATTATATTATTAATCTGGAGACGCTTACATGAGCCCAAGTTGCGGTACATTCACAGAAAACGTCAAGTGTGCCCAGAGTTGCACTACATACACAAGATAGGCTTACGTGTGCTCTGTGTCGGTGTATGCATTCACAAGATAGGCTTACGTGTGCCCAAATTGCGGTACATTCACAGAAAACGTCAAGTGTGCCCAGAGTTGCACAACATACACAAGATAGGCTTGCGTGTGCTCTGAGTTGGTGTATGCATTCACAAGATAGGCTTACGTGTGCCCAAAGTTGCGGTACAACCACAGCACGGGGATGGACAGCATGGTGAAGCTCATGCTGACGATGGCACTGGCCCCACTGCGATCAGAGAGGTGGCCTGCCATCACTCCTCCTGCCACTCCGCCCACGTCAAACAGCACGGACAGGTCACCTGAACAGATATGAGGGAAGTAAATGAGTAAAGAGAAAGGAAACAGCTGTCACACTTCCCCCTGCCACTCCGCCCACGTCAAACAGCACGGACAGTTGCCTGAACAGAGACCAGGGATAGACGAGTGGTTAGAAAGGTAGCAGCTGTCACGCTTCCCCCTGCCACTCCGCCCACGTCAAACAGCACGGACAGTTGCCTGAACAGAGACCAGGAATAGACGAGTGGTTAGAAAAGGTTGCAGCTGTCACGCTTCCTCCTTGCCTCTTTGCCAACGCTATACAGTGAAGATAGGTCACCTGAACACACACACACACAAACACACACAGGAGTGAGGGTGTCGAGGAGAGGAGCAGAGTAAGTAGTAGCAGGGTCAACATAGAAGGGAGAGGTGGGTTGATGGAGGGATCACATACCCCCCCACAGCCACACACACGCCAGCTTCCTTGGCATCAGCATGATGTAAAACACGGGCGTGCATATGATATAGAAGGGCGGCCAGCACGTTCAGATCATCTGATCATGCAAGCACCCACACAGATACACGCACAGACTGCACAGATGCACAGGCACAAACATATCCCCCACAGCCACACACGCACCAGCTTCCTTGGGCGTCAGCATGTTGTTCTGGATGGGCGTGGATTTGATGTAGTAGGGCAGCCAGTACAGGAAGGTGTACGCGATGAGCTTGGCAAAGAAGAGGCACAACGCGTAGGACAGCACGCCCGGGATGCGCCAGGCGTCCCAAAAATTGATGCCCTCGTGGGACTCGCTGCCGTGCACAGAGGGCTTCTCAAAGTCCTGGTGTGTGTGTGTTTGTGTTTGCGTGTGTGCATGTGTGTTTGTGCGTGCGTGTGCGTGCGTGTGCGTGCGTATACGTGCGTGTGTGTATGTGTGTGCGCGCGTGTGCGTGTGTGCGTGTGCGTGTACACATGTGAGTTTGCTTGTGTGCACATGAAACGAATGAAAAAGCAGCAAGCGTCGCGCACTCATGATCTTTGCGGTGCTGCATGTTCATACACATCCCCCATCATTGAATGTGCTGATCTACCACACTCACCCCTCCGTCAGGCCCCCCTAGGCCAAGGTCTGAGGGCTGCACGACCAGGAAGCCGTACATGAGGGCAGCTAGGCTAATCATGACCAGGCCTAGCACGATGAAAGACCAGCCCCAGCCCTGTGTCATGAAGTAGAAGTGGACAAAATGTGAGACACGTGAGGTCTGTGCGGTGCACAGGTGGCAGCAGGCTTGGTAGATTATGGCCAGGCCTAGCAGGATGAAGGACCAGCAGCAGAACTGTGTCAAGAATAGGTAGTTAACAAATTGCGAGGTCTGTGCAGTGCATAGGTGGCGGCAGGCCTCATAGATCATGGCGGCAGGCCTAGCACGATGAAGGACCAGCACCAGCCCTGTGTCATGTAGTAGAAGTTGACAAAATGTGAGGCACGTGAGGTCTGTGCGGTGCACAGGTGACGGCAGGCTTCATAGATTATGGCGGTAGGCCTAGCACGATCAAGGCCCAGTCTTGTAATACGAGTAAAAAGGCACCTAAGGAGAGGTAGCCTTCTTGATGCATGGAGAAACAAACACAGGCTGTCACTTCTGGGGTTTCCCTCTGGCCCGTTCAAGCAAAAGTCTGCGCATACAAAAAAAAAGAGCGCAAACGCACGCACACACACAGACATACAACACTAGCACACAATGCAAGACAGGAGAGCTGCCGCTGTGACGGTTTTTATAATGTTGCCCACTGACGTGTGTGCATGCCAGATGCCTATGACACACACAACACACGCACACACGTGCACACACACATACTTACACACACTCACACACACATAACAAAAACGCATACCCAAGACAGGAGAGCTGCCGCTGTGACGGTTCCTATGATGTTGCCCACTGACGTGTGCGCATGCCAGATGCCTTGTTTCGACATACACGACACACTTGCACACATACATACTTACACACCCACACACACACAACACAAGCACACACCCAAGACAGGAGAGCTGCCGCTGTGACGGTTCCTATGATGTTGCCCACTGACGTGTGCGCATTCCAGATGCCTTGTTTCGACACACACAACACACACGCACACACACACTCACACACTCACACATCACAAGCACACACCCAAGACAGGAGAGCTGCCGCTGTGACAGTTCCTATGATGTTGCCCACTGACGTGTGTGCATTCCAGATGCCCATGGTCAGCCCCCGCTTGCCTTTGCCTGACCAGTTAGCCACGATGGACACTACACTGGGCCAGCCGGTGGACTGAAACAGCCCTGCTACGACCTGCAGGTGTGTTTGCGTGCGTGTGTGTGTGCGCGTGTGTGTGCGCGTGTGTGTGCGTATGTGTATGTGTGTTTGCGCGTGTATGTGTGTGTACAAATGTGTGTGTGCAAATGTGTGTGTGTGAATGTGTGTATTATAGCTTATTTAGTTAGTGTAAGGACGTATTTAGAACAGTTGGCCGCGATGGACACTACACTGGGCCAACCGGTGGAGTGGAACAGCCCTGCTACGACCTGCAGGCGTGTTTGTGTGTATGTGTGCGTGTGCGTGTGCGTGTGCGTGTGTGTGCGCGTGTATGTGTGTGTACAGATGTGTGTAAAAGGTTAAACAGTTTGTGTGAGGATACTTTGTGAGCAGTTGGTCATGATGGACACTACGCTGGTCCAACCAGTGGATTGGAACAGCCCTGCCATGACCTGCAGGTGTTTGTGTTGTTCTGTGTGTGTGTGAGTGTGTGTGTGTGTGTGTATATGCATGCATGCATATGTTGTGAAAGCTCTGCATGAGTAGCGTGTGCGTGTTTGTGTCATCAGGGCGGACACTAAAAAGCAGGCTCACATCTTAACTCCAACTCGAGAGTTCGTTAACACTTATTGATAGTACGTGTTGGTCTTTAAAATCTAAGCTACCAGTTTTGTTTCTCATAACACATGTATACCACAGAGAACAATCATCCGGACAGATACAAGGGCGCAGCAGTTGAACATGTGCACGTCCCACGAATAGCCCATCCCAAAAGACGCCACTTACAACAATGTCTAAACAGCAGGCACGTGACAACTCACAACAGCCACACAGGCGTAGTAGCTGAACAGTGTGGATGTCCCAAAAGCAGCCCATCCCATGAGCAAGTGTCAAACAGGAAGTGAACAGGCACACAAGGTAGGGGAGTAACACACTCACAGACACGAGGGCGTAGTAGCTGAACAGTGTGGATGTCCCAAAAGTAGCCCATTCCATGAGCAGGTGTCAAACAGGAAGTGAATAGGCACACAAGGTAGGGGAGTAACACACTCACAGCCACGCAGGCGTAGTAGCTGAACAGTGTGGATGTCCCAAAAGTAGCCCATCCCATGAGCAAGTGTCAAACAGGAAGTGAACAGGCACACGAGGTAGGGGAGTAACACACTCACAGACACAAGGGCGTAGTAGCTGAACCGGTGGATGTCCCACAAATAGCCCATCCCGAACAGCGTCACGAAGACGCCACTTCCCAGCATGCCTGCAAGTGCAATTTAAAGTGGGCAGGTGTGGATTGAGATGGGCAGCAATGGGATGGGTGGAGAGGATAGGGGGAGGCTCCTTAATGGGAAATACCTAAGGTTTCTTAGAACCATGTATATACGATGTATATACGGTAATTTTGGCAGAGATTTCATAAATATACGGTCATATTACGGTGTAGATAAGAATTCTGGCCAACCCTACTTATGTCGTCCTAAGTGTCTCGTACAAACGATTCTGGCCAACCTTACACATGTTGTATGCTAATGAGAAACCTTACACATGTTGTATGCTAATGAGAAACCTTTACACATGTTGTATGCTAATGAGAAACCTTGCACATGTTGTATGCTAATGTGAAACATGGCAGCAAGTTTCGCACGTCCTCCAACACAGTGGTATACTCGTGAGCGTACATCAGCACAGAGTGAGTGCATTCTCCTTTCTTACTTAGTACTTTCAAGCAAACAGCCACCAGCTCTTGCCTACAGCCAAGAAAAGGGCAGAGGCACATACATCAGCACAGTGCCTAAACACATCAGCTCATTGCCTACAGCCAAGAAAAGGCAGAGGTACATACACATTTACTAAAGACATAACACACATTCGCACGTCAACCCGCACCTGCAGACAGGAATTTGCGCAAGTCCATTCTGTCCCCGAGGTGGCCTGCAAAGAACATGCCAAACGCGTAAGACCCCAGGAATGCTAGGTCCACCCCTCCTAGCAGCGCCTGTGTGTGTTTGTATGCGTGCGTGTGAGTGTGTGTGTGAGTATGTGTGTGTGTGCTGGTATTCAGTTCATTTTACAATGCCTGTGTGTGTGCCTGTGTGTGTGTGTGTATGTGCGTGTGTGCGCTGGTATTCAGTTGATTTTACAATGCTTGTGTGCCTGTGTGTGTGTGCCTGTGTATGTGTATGAGTATGTGTGTGTGTGTGCTGGTATTCAGCTCATTTTACAATGCCTGTGTGTGTGAATGTGAGTGTGTGTGTGTGTTTGTGTGAGTACGTGTGTGTGTATGTGTATGTGTGT
>Ga0307963_1003994_pt1 | contig 11747 bp, 11 predicted proteins | sample OrgLakmetagen594_FD_201829 | JGI IMG/M metagenome (GOLD analysis project Ga0307963, IMG submission 201829) | Saline water microbial communities from Organic Lake, Antarctica - #594 | ecosystem: Environmental > Aquatic > Non-marine Saline and Alkaline > Saline | place: Antarctica: Organic Lake...
GGTGTGTGCGTGTGTATGAGTGTGTGTACGTGAGCCTGCACAGCGCTCTGCAGATCGTGGAGCAGGTGTGTGCGTGTGTATGAGTGTGTGTACGTGAACCTGCACAGCGCTCTGCAGATCGTGGAGCAGGTGTGTGCATGTGTATGAGTGTGTGTATGTGAACCTGCACAGCGCTCTGCGGGTCGTGGAGCAGGTGTGTGCGTGTGTATGAGTGTGTGTACGTGAACCTGCACACCAATATTACAAATGGTTACAGATGGTTACAAATGGTTACTATTGGGGGTGACCTTCAGCCAGGTTGTTTGGTTGATCAGCTGCTGACTGTTGAGCCAGTAAAAGTCCGTGGTTAAAGTCCGTGGTAAAAGTTTACTGGTCTAAAGGGCTATGGTTACAGTGGGGGTGACCTTTAGCCAGGTTGTTTTGCTGATCGGCTGCTGACTGGTCTTGGCCAGCCACAAATAAATCCATAAGCTCAGAAAGAAAAAGAAACAGTCTAGTGTTCTGCTGAGAAAGGAAATTATGAGCGAGTTGGCTGTTGACCTGTCCCAGGAAGTAGGGTCGGTCTACGGAGATATAAAAGTGAGCCACAAAAGTGCAGGGCTGTACCGACAGAGTATTGTGAGCCAGGATGAATACTTACTTTGGCTAGATGCATGTTCAAAAGTGTTCTAATAGGTTAGTGTGAGAGCTAGGATCAACTTTTACCTTAGTCAGATGCCCGTGCAAACGTACAAACAGAGTATTGTGCGCTTGAAATGTTGGTACCTACATACATATATTAAGGGTTGGCCAGAACCATGCACTTATAGGTATATACGGTGTACATACGGTATTTTTAGCAGGGACATCACCAAACATACAGACATATACGGTGCAAATATACGGTTCTGGCCAACCCTACATATGTATAGTGCATGTTTTAAGCAGGTTTGTTATACTTGTACATAAGATGGGCTCTAGAGACCTTTACAGTATGCTTGGGTGTGTACACACAAGCATACGTGGCCGGGCCCACACTTACGTGCGCATTTGTGCGAATGTGTGTAGGCACGTAAGTATGTGCACGCAACAGCGTAGGCACGTAAGTATGAGTAAACACTGTGTAGGCACGTTAGTCTGTGAACACACTGTGTAGGCACTGTGTAGGCACGTAAGTATGTGCACACACTGTGTAGGTGCAATAGAATGTGTACACACTGTGTAGGCACAATAGTATGTGAACACACTGTGTAGGCACTGTGTAGGCACGTATGTATGTGTACACACTGTGTAGGCACGTAAGTCTGTGTACACACTGTGTAGGCATATAATTATGTGCACGCACAGCGTAGGCACGTAAGTATTTGTACACGCTGTGTAGGCACTTAAGTTAAGTCTGTGTACACACTGTGTAGGCACGTAAGTCTGTGTACACACTGTGTAGACACATAAGTTTGTGTACACACTGTGTAGGCACATAAGTGTGTGCACGCACTGTGTAGGCACGTAAGCATGTGCACGCAACAGCGTAGGCACGTAAGTATGAACACACTGTGTAGGCACGTAAGGAGGTGAACACACTGTGTAAGCACGTAAGTATGTGCACACACTGTGTAGGTGCAATAGTATGTGTACAAACTGTGTAGGCACATAAGTATGTGAACACACTGTGTAGGTACAATAATACGTGTACACACTGTGTAGACACATAAGTTTGTGTACACACTGTGTAGGCACATAAGTGTGTGCACGCACTGTGTAGGCACGTAAGCATGTGCACGCAACAGCGTAGGCACGTAAGTATGAACACACTGTGTAGGCACGTAAGGAGGTGAACACACTGTGTAAGCACGTAAGTATTTGTACACACTGTGTAGGCACGAAAGCATTTGTACACACTGTGTAGGCACGTAAGTATGTGAACACACTGTGTAGGCACGTAAGTATGTGAACACACTGTGTAGGCACAATAGTATGTGAACACACTGTGAACACACTGTGTAGGCACGTAAGTTTGTGTATACACTGTGTAGGCACGTAAGTATTTGTACACACTGTGTAGGCACGTAAGTAAGTGTACACACTGTGTAGGCACGTAAGTATGTATGAACACACTGTGTAGGCACAAAAGCATGTATGAACACCTCGTAGACTCATAGGTATTTCTACACACAAGCATACATGGCCAGACCTACGTGTGCACACGCTTGTTAAGCACACGTACGTCCGCACATGCATGTCCAGACATATGTGTGCACACGCATGCACACACACATGTGCACATAAACACACACCCACACACACTCACACACTCACACACACACTCACACACACACATGTGTAGACACAAAGACACCAGCGCACCCAATGTGCACACACACACACCACACACACACACACACACTCACACACACACATACACACACACACATACACACACACACACACACACACACACACACACACGTACGCATGTGCTTGCGAGCGCAGGCAGTGGAGACCGGCAGCAGCGAGCAGCTGATGCCTGGGCTGATATTCAACCGAAAGAAGGCCATTACCTACAAGGACCCCTTGAGCGGGACCACCACTCAGGTAGTACAAGAAACTAGTTTGTTTCTAACGTGTTCAATTTAATTTATGCCTTCTTACCTACAAGGACCCCTTGCACAGGACCATCCACTCAGGTAGTACAAGAAACAAGTTTTCTGTCAGTGAGTTAAATATGATTCATGCCTTTTTCTTACCTACAAGGACCCCTTGCACGGGACCATCCACTTAGGTAGTACAAGAAACAAGTTTCTGTCAGTGAGTTTAATATGATGCATGCCTTTTTCTTACCTACAAGGACCCCTTGCACAGGACCATCCGCTCAGGTAGTAAAAGAAACAAGTTCGTTTTATCAGTGAGTTCACTAGTGTTTGTGCCTTTTATCACCTACAAAGACCCTTTGCACGGGACCATCCACTCAGGTAGTACAAGAAACAAGTTTTCCGTCAGTAAGTTTATAATTCATGCATTTTTTTTACCTACAAGGACCCCTTGAGCGGGGCCATCCACTGAGGTAGTACAAGAAACAAGTTTGCTTTATCAGTGAGGTCACTAGTGTTTGTGCCTTTTCTCACCTATAAAGACCCCTTGCACAGGACCACCACCACACAGGTGATACCACCACACAGGTGAAACTAGATATACTCCTTGGTGGTGGCACACTTCTGCAAGTGATTTTGATGAGAGTGGATTAAAGCAAGCCTTTACACACACACACACACACACACACACACACACACACACACACACACACACACACACGATGGAGTTGGGTGTAGGTGTGAGTGGGGGAGGGGGTGTTGTAGCCACTTTAATTAAACAAATTATTGCTTTCACAGCGAGTTGCTTGCAAATTGCACATTGCACCTTGCAAGTTGCACATTGCACGTTGCACATTGCACATTGCACATTGCACATTGCACATTGCACATTGCGTGCTGTCGTTGCACATTGCACATTGCTGCCATTGCACATTGCACCTTGCACATTGTACATTGCAGGCTGTCGTTGCACATTGCACATTGCACCTTGCACATTGTACATTGCAGGCTGTCGTTGCACATTGCACATTGCACATTGTACATTGCAGGCTGTCGTTGCACATTGCACATTGCACATTGCACGTTGCACATTGCACATTGCACATTGCACATTGCACATTGCACGTTGCACGTTGCACATTGCACCTTGCACATTGCACATTGCACATTGCACATTACACGTTGCACATTGCACATTGCACATTGTGTGCTGCCATTGCACATTACACATTGCACCTTGCACATTGCGTGCTGCCATTGCACATTGCACATTGCACATTGCACAATGCGTGCTGCCATTGTACATTGCACACAGCACACAGCACAATGCGAGCTGTCGTTGCACGTTGCACATTGCTTGGTGCCATTGCACAAAGCACACAGCACAATGCGAGCTGCCATTGTACATTGCACAATGCACATTGCATATTGTGTGCTGCCATTGCACATTGTGTGCTGCCATTGCTCAATGCACATTGTACATTGCACATTGCACATTGTGTGCTGCCGTAGCACATTGCAAAATGCACATTGCACATTGCAGGCTGTCATTGCACGTTGCACATTGTGTGCTGCCATTGCACAAAGCACATTGCACGTTGCACATTGCGTACTGCCGTTGCACATTGCACATTGCACATTGCACGTTGCACATTGCACATTGCACATTGCACATTGCACATTGCGTGCTGTCGTTGCACATTGCACCTTGCACATTGCACATTGCACATTGTGTGCTGCCATTGCACATTGTACATTGCACCTTGCACATTGCACCTTGCACATTGCACATTGCACATTGCACATTGCACCTTGCACCTTGCACGTTCCACATTGCGTGCTGCCGTTGCACATTGCACATTGCACATTGCAGGCTGTCGTTGCACGTTGCACATTGCGTGCTGCCATTGCACATTGCACATTGCACATTGCGTGCTGTTGTTGCACATTGCACACAGCACAATGCGAGCTGCTTTTGCTGCTAGCAGTACTGCATCTATCGCTGCTGTGAAACGTTGCTAAAAAAGAGTAATCCGACAGATGCCATTTCTGTGCTTAGTGCGATATATATCCACGTAACATGCTGCTGTTGCGGGGTACAGCCCTACTGTGTTAAACGAGAAGTGCCTGAGATGTGTGGGTCTGAACGCACCCAGGGCCTTTGTGCAGGGTACAGCCCTACTGTGTTAAACGAAAAGTGCCTGAGATGTGTGGGTCTGAACGCACCCAGGGCCCTTGTGCAGGGTACAGCCCTACTGTGTTAAACGAAAAGTGCCTGAGTTGTGTGGGTCTGAACGCACGCAGGGCCTTCGTGCGGGGCGCATGGAGTGTACGATGCAAAACATCGCGGACTACATGACGGACAGGTTGGTGGTCCTGTGCGTTATATCTCGGTGTGTGGGGTGCAGTGTATTCTTACATGACGGACAGGTTGGTGGCCCTGTGCGTTTTATCTCGGTGTGTGGGGTACAGTGTATTCTCTATAAAATGCAACACAAAAAAGATGGGGCATATGCTTGTAACACAAAAAAGCTTGTAACACAAAAAAGATGGGGCATATGCCCCCGGGGTCACAGTGGCCTTACTCGCCTCCCTTCTTTCCGTGTGAACCGAAATAGGTCGTCCCCACGGCTGGACCTCCCTTTCCTAGTCAAAATGTACCAAAATTCCAGTTTTGGCTCTCCCCAACCCCTTCACCACCTTGGGACTTGAAAGGTATTTTGAAAAGCTGTTTGGGAGAGCTAATTTTCACTTTAACAGTGGTGCAAAGAAAAAGCCCGGAAACCGTGGGTGGCACGGCACAAGAAAAGACGCAATGCACAATGCACGGTACAAGAACGCACACAGTGCACCAAAACGCACCATTAAAAATGTGTAGGCCTTGATTATTCGGTCTGCAATTCTGGTAAAAATCTGTGGCCATTGAGAAGCATAGGCGTGCCCAATCCTGTAAAAGCTTGTATGTCACGGTACAAGAAATTTCACCAAAATCCGACCACCGATTGGCCCCATTTAAATTTTATATTCTTTGTTTTGTCCGCAACTCTGGTAACAAGAAGCGGGCTGAAACTCGCAGCAGGTATGGAGAAACAGCTTTTTCTGCCTTTTTCCTCTGTGTCCCTTGTGTGAGTGCCTCCCATACGCCGGCATTCCCAGTACCCCTGTTCCAAATTTGACATTGCGGCATTGTTATATGACATTTATAATGCTTGCATCCTGAAGCAGAGGTCGATCAGGGCAAGTTCAGAAATATACCTTTTCCCTGCCAAAGTGGGTGCAAAATATGCACCGGGCCCCACACAGCCCCCCAGATTGCCGAATTTCCAGCAAATGTCAATGGTTTAGATATAACATCAAGTATCTTGCATTCAGATGAGGTATAGGGGGCTTTGAATTGGGTGGATAGCTTATTGGCACGGTTTGGGTATACCAGCCATGGGGACGACCAATACGCTCCTTTGACAACAACTCCTTTCTGTCGAAGTTTAGTTAGTTTAGTTTGGATTACAAAGGTCTCCAGTCTCCAGTTTGGCATGGCTGCTCAACCTATAGGTCCCAACAAACAAATCAATCAAAAAGATCGACAGCTTCTGTCAAAGAAAGGGGTGCTACTGGACTTAACAGCACCATTAATTTGTGTATTATTTGGGTTGGCTAAAGCATACATACACACGGATACACGGTGTATATTTAGGGTTGGCCAGAACCGTATATCACCTTTTCAAATACCGTATATACCGTATGTATTTAGGTATGTACCGTAAAAAAACCGTATTCCGTATTTACGGAGAAATTGGTACCTTCAGATTTACACCTAATGGGCTCATTTTGTAGCTCTCAAAGAGCTGCACACCTATATCCGACTTTGTTGTGCCAAAAAATCAAAGTTTGAAGGGCTAGGCCTGTCCAAAGCCAAAAAGACCCCCAAATGGCCATTTCCAGTGCAATAAGAAGCCCAACTACTCTAACCATCAATAGAACATTGTGATTCATGCAAAAACGTGCATTAAAGCAAAGTGTGAAGCGAAGGGAATGCTTAATTAAAGGAGTCGCAAAGGGAAAAAAATCGACCCCAATAAGCAAAAAGGATTGTTCCTGCTGGGATTCGAACCTGAGTCTGGGGTGTACAATTCTAAATACGGTTTTACACCGTATTTTTACGGAAATACAGCGTATATACAGCGTATATACGCCGTATAACACCTATCGATTTCTGATACGGAAAACACGGTACGTAGACCCCCCCCCCCCCTGTATTATACGGCGCATATACCGTACCGTATAATACCTAGAATTATACTAATACGGTTCTGGCCAACCCTATGTAAATACGGTGTTGTCAGCAGGGAAATTGCCGTGCATACAGTCATAGAGTACATGTACGGTTCTGGCCAACCCTATAAACTCAACATCTCCACCACCAAAGTTTTGTCGTGGTGAAGCCCATGTTTACCTATTGCTGCTTTACCCTATCGAAGGGCCATTCAGAACGTGCACAAGGGCATGGACACACTACATGTATGCTCAATATACAGGGCTGTGCCACCACGGTGCACGGTTATACGGTACGGTACGGAAATACGGCGTACAGCCGTATTTATACGGGTTTTAGACCGGTAACGGTAAAATACGGTACGGCGTACGGTACGGTCCAAACTTTGTAAGCCTCAGTCAAAAATATAAAAATTGAGCTTTGTTTCAGCTCTGCAAATGGCTAAGTAAGCCCACACTGTTTCGAAGGCTCTAAAATGGACCAAAAAGGTCCATAATAGGCATCTAAACAGGCTGCAGGGGGGTATGCAGGGGCCCTCAGCAGGCTTTGGGGGTCAGGCAGGCTGGCCTCCCCCAAAGCCTCTTTTGTGTTGGGCCTCTATTCATCTTTGTTTCATTCCTTAATAATAATTATAATATAATGATAGTTGTTGGGACGGAAATTTCGTGTGGCTGTCGGGCACGCGCCTCAAAACGGGTGGCCATGCAAGCTTGTACGGTCGACCGGTTTCCCGTACCGCACCGTAACCGTACTGTGTGTACGGTCTTAAAATGGAGATACGGCGTATAAGCACAGCCCTGTCAATATAGCAGGGATGTTTGTAGGTATACACTGTCATGGTGAAGATGACGGTTGTACACATGCATAGGTATAAAATGTCTGCAAAATATACCAGTGGAAATTCGGTGTAAAGGTGAAACAGAAGCACTTTTGCAAGGTGAAACAGTAGCACATTCGCACAATGTACCAATGCATCGTAAAGAGGAACAGAACAGCAACACGTAAAGTTAGAGGTACTATGTACCAATGCATCGTAGGGATAAACAGAACAGCAATACGTGAAGTTAGAGGTGCTTGCCCTAACGTATGCTTTTTTTTTGCTTCGCACAATGTACCAATGCATTTGAACAGCGACTCGTGAAGTTGGAGGTGCTTGCCCTAATGTATGCATTTTTTCTGCTTCGCACAATGTACCAATGCATCGTAGAGAGAAACAGAACAGTGACTCGTGAAGTTGGAGGTGCTTGCCCTAATGTATGCATTTTTTCTGCTTCGCACAATGTACCAATGTATCGTAGAGAGAAACAGAACGGCGACACGTGAAGTTGAAGGTGCTTGCCTTAACGTATGCTTTTTTTTGCTTCGCACAATGTACCAATGCATCGTAGAGAGAAACAGAAAAGCAACACGTAAAGTTGGAGGTACTATGTATTAATGCATTGTAGAGAGAAACAGAACAGCGACACGTGAAGTAAGAGGTGCTTGCCTTAACGTATGCATTTGTTTTGCTTCGCACAATGTACCAATGCATCGTAGAAAGAAACAGAACAGCGACACGTGAAGTTGGAGGTGCTTGCCCTAACGTTTGTATTAAAGAGAAATAGAACTGCATTATGTCAAGTAAGAGCCGACGCACTTGTCCCTCCTACGCAAAAAAAAGCATCGCATCTTAAAGAGAAACAGCAACACGTGCAGTTAGAGGTGCTTGCCCTAACGTATGCTGTTGTTGCTGCGCAGGAGGGACGAGCCCATGCAGCCCCAAGACCCAGACTGTCATCTCTTGTCCACGTTCTTAGTTTACAACGAGCGCAGAAAGGTGGGTTTCAGTGTGTGTGTGTGTGAGAGTGTATGAGTATATATATAGTGTATGTGTTTTGTCACGACCAGTTCACGTTCTTAGTGCACAAAGAATGCAGAAAAATGGGTTTTTAATGTAGTTGTTTGTGGTTGGGCGAGTGTTTGTGTGTGTGTGTGTGTGTGTGTGTGTGTGTGTGTGTGTGTGTGTGAATGCATACGTGTGTGTGTATGTGTGTGTTGATGTGGATGAGTGGATGTGTGTGTTTAACGACCAGTCCACATTCTTAGTGCACAACGAGCGCAGAAAGGTGTGAATCTCTGCCATGTAGTAAACAAGTGTTTGAAGCACATGTAACAAAAATCGAGTATCCTGCTCCATCAGCACACAGCAGTGTCCCGGTTTCAAGCACCTAAAAGGTTTGTAATCTGGCTCTAAAAAAAGTACAGTCACACTTGCACAGAGTTGGACAGGCTGTGTATATACACCGTAAATTACCGTGCGTCTGGTGATTTCTCTGCCAAAAATACCTTATACACCGTAATATGTATATGGCTCTGGCCAACCTTACGTGCATGACCAGACATTGGTATATGACCGTGCATTTGGTGATTTCTCTGCCAAAAACACCGTATATACACCGTAATTTGTATATGGCTCTGGTCAGCCCTACACAAGCACTAGCTCGGAACCAAAATGTTTCCTTTTCCTTGACAATTATGAGGAATCGTTTTCACTTACTGCGATTTTCTCATCCATCCCTCCCTCCCAGATGACCAGCAGCGCAAGTGTGGGGAATAGCCTGCGTCATTTCTTACTTGCCCTTTATCTCATTAATACACAAGTATGCACTTAATGATAAAATAAAGGTACTATACTTATGCCCATCTCCTCCTCTCAGTTGACCAGCAGTGCAAAAAAACTTGTTTTCACTGCTTGCGCATTTTTGTCGTTCATCCCCTTTCGTCTCCACCTCCCAGTTGACAAGCAGCGCAAAGAAATGCCGATAGCCTGCGTCATTTCTGATACGCCCTTTCATCTCATCAATACACAAGTATACTAATTAGTAATACAAATTAAGGTACTTCATCCCCTTTCGTCTCCGCCTCCCAGGTGACCAGCAGCGCAAAGAAATGCCGATAGCCTGCGTCATTTCTAATACGCCCTTTCATCTCATTAATACATCAGTATACTAATTAGTAATACAAATTAAGGTACTTCATCCCCTTTCGTCTCCGCCTCCCAGGTGACCAGCAGCGCAAAGAAATGCCGATAGTCTGCGTCATTTCTGATACGCCCTTTCATCTCATCAATATATATATACACAAGTATGCACTTAATAATACAAATTAAGGTACTTCATCCCCTTTCGTCTCAACCTCCCAGGTGACTAGCAGCGCAAAAAAACGCCGATAGCCTGCGTCATTTCTGATACGCCCTTTCATCTCATTAATGCACTTAGTAATAAAAATTAAGGTACTTCATCCCCGTTCGTCTCCGCCTCCCAGGTGACCAGCAGCGCAAAAAAACGCCGAGAGCCTGGCAGCACGAAGATCAGCCAAACCCCGGACGGCTCGTTCTACGATTTGCAGGTGTGTGTGTGTGTGTGTGTGTGTGTGTGTGTGTGTGAATGTGTGAGTGTGAGTAAAATCATACAGCTTACGCATACGGCAGAGACAGACCCCCATGCGTGTGTGACTGAACCTAGAAGTAATATGAATCGTTAACCTGACCGTCGTCATCATCATAAAGGCGAGCTTACTGCCTAGACCCTAGACTTACGATAGGCGCACACATACATATGAGGTTATGAAGTGCATACGCTATTTCCCATTGTAATGCAAGGCACTTGCCACAGCAATTGGCGCAACACCACATGTCCAAAACCACGTGACGTGCTTGCTTTCTGTGTGTGCACAGCAATGGCCACAGCACCTGACGCAGCAGAATGCAACAAACCAAACTCACCTGGCGTCCGTGCCTTCTGTGTGTGTGCAGCACTTGTTGCAGCATGTGGCCCATCTGCACATCTGCATAACAAACCCCGTGACGTTTGTGCCTTCTGTGTGTGCACAGCAGTTGTTGCAGCATATGATGCAGCAGAATGTCAACAAACCAAACTCACTTGGCGTCCGTGCCTTCTGTGTGTGTGCAGCACTTGTCACAGCATGTGGCCCATCCGCACATCTGCTTACAAACCCCGTGACGTCCGTGCCTTCTGTGTGTGCACAGCAACTGCCAAATACGTACGTGCATACGCAGCGCAACGCATGGCATCTGTTACAGCAGTGTGGTATGACCACCCCCCCCCTAGTCAGCGTGGAGCAGTACCTTCAGCATGGGCCAGGCTTCCTGTTCCTGTTCAACCCCTCTTTAGGTGCGCCGGGCGTAGGGTTGGCCAAAACCTTATATATACGGTGTATATACGGTATTTCTGGCAGGGAATCTTTTTCTCAAACGCAGCCCTCTCTTCTTATCCCTAGCCCCTAGCCCCCTCACTCACTTCTCTCAAATATAGCCCTCTCTTCCCAGCCCTAGCTCCCAGCCCTCCCACTCGTTTCTCTCAAACGTAGCCCTCTCTTCTTATCCCTAGCCCCCAGCACTCTCACTCATCTCTCAAAATTAGCCCTCTCACTTTCTTTCTCTCAAAAGTAACCCTCCCTTCTTAGCCCTAGCTCCTACCCCTAGCCCTCTCACTTTCTTCCTCTCAAACATGTGGAAGGCCTCACATTCAGTGGTATCGTAGTGTGCCTGTCAAATTATATGTGCAGGATTCTAGCAGAATTCTAAGACAATTGCCATCCTAGACAAAGAGTAACTCCCATCCATCTCAGAGCAAACAGCTTGTGCTTTTTCGCTCAGTGATGTCGTCACACACACACACACACACACACACATACACTCACAATCACACTCACACACACACACACTCTGTGCAGGCCCCTTGTGGGACGTGGTCCGCCAAAAAATCCGTGGGGGTGAATTAAGGCCAGGGGCAGAAATGGTATTGGAAGTGGCCGAGGCCTGCCTTGAAAACGTCAGCGTTGAGGGCAGCTTGCTGGTAGGTGGCGTGAGTGGGGGGGTGAAGGAGAGACCCCTATGTGTGTGGGTA
>Ga0307963_1003995_pt1 | contig 11745 bp, 11 predicted proteins | sample OrgLakmetagen594_FD_201829 | JGI IMG/M metagenome (GOLD analysis project Ga0307963, IMG submission 201829) | Saline water microbial communities from Organic Lake, Antarctica - #594 | ecosystem: Environmental > Aquatic > Non-marine Saline and Alkaline > Saline | place: Antarctica: Organic Lake...
CATTTTGCCCCTGCGGATTGGTGCGGCAAGCACTAAATTATATATTGAGAGGGGTGCGGATTGGTGCGGACAGGGTAAAAATAACTCTTTTTTTGAGGGGTGCGGAATGAGTACATGTCCCTACGGTTATTTGAAATGCACACCGATTTAAGGCTCGGTGTGTGTCGTGTGTTTTCTGTCACATAAGTGTTCAGAGTCATGGAAGTATTTCAGTCGTCACTGCCTTCTGTAATATATCTCATGATGCAAAAACTGGATGCATAAAAAACAATGCGTTCATAATTTGAAATGCACACCAATTCAAGGCTCGGTGTGTGTCGTGTGTTTTCTGTCACATAAGTGTTCAGAGTCATGGAAGTATTTTCAGTCGTCACTGCCTTCTGTAATATATCTCATGATGCAAGAACTGGATGCATAAAAAAAGCAATGCGTTCATAATTTGAAATGCACACCAATTTAAGGCTCGGTGTGTGTCGTGTGTTTTCTGTCACATAAGTGTTCAGAGTCATGGAAGTATTTTCGGTCGTCACTGCCATTTGTAATACATCAATATATCTCATGATGCGAAAATTGGATGCACAAAAAAGGTAATGCATTTATAAAGCACACAAAACAGAGGCCTAATGTGCATACAGTGTGCCCAGGCCTAATGTGTATACAGTGTGTCCAGGCTTAACGTGTGTGCAGTGTATTCAGTCATCATACTATTTTGTTCCTTTTTCATTGGGCTGGTGCTGGCTGAAGAACACACGCACGCATACACATATACATGCACACGCACATACACACACCTGCCACAGCCAGCTTTTGGCCAACTTGCTGCCCTGGGCCTTGACCTGCGTGTTCATTTGTGTGTGTCTGTGTGTGCATATATGTCCGTGTGTGTGTGTGTGTGTTCATATGTGTGTGTATCAGCATGCGTGTACCTGCGTGTGTCTGTGTGTATGTGCAAGTGTGTGTATGTACGAGCATGTGTGTGCATGTCTGTGCGTATGTGCATGTGCGTATATGTACGCGCATGTATGCGTGTGTGTGGGTGTGCGTGTCTCTGTGTCTCTGTGCGTATGTGCATGTGTGTGTATGTACGCGTGTTTGTGTGTGAGTCTTTGATCAGCAATTGCATCAAAAAGGTGTTTGGAACCCACGGCACAGCTGAGCAGCTACTTCACCTTTTGAGCTGCTTACGTTTCAGGTTTAGGGTTGGCCAGAGCATATATATACAGTAACTATATACATAGTTTTTGGCTGGAAAATCACCAATTATACAGTGTAAATATGCGGTTCTGGGAAACCCTATTCAGGTGTATACCTCGCCTGCGTACTTTGTCCAGAGGCACGTCCCCTTGAGATACTGCGCGACTCTTTTTTTAAAATAACGCCACCATGCGATCATCATGGCTGGCTTTCAATTATATTAATCGCAAGTTATCGTGGCCGGCTTCCAATCCAATTGCAAGTTATCATGGCCGGCTTCCAATCTAATTGCAGGTTATCATGGCCGGATTTTAATCTCTTGCAAGTTATCATGGCCGGCTTCCAATCAAATTGCAAGTTATCGTGGCCGGCTTTCAATTTGATTGCAAGTTATTGTGGCCGGCTTTCAATCCCATTGCAAGATATCATGGTCGGCTTCCAATCTCTTGCAAGTTATCGTGGCCGGCTTTCAATTTGATTGCAAGTTATTGTGGCCGGCTTTCAATCCCATTGCAAGATATTATGGTCGGCTTCCAATCTCTTGCAAGTTATCGTGGCCGGCTTTCAAACTGATTGCAAGGTATCATGGCCGGCTTCCAATCCAATTGTAAGTTATCATGGCCGGCTTTCAATCCAATCGTAAGTTATTGTGGCCGGCTTTCAATCCAACTGCAAGTTAGCATTGCCGACTTTTAATCTCATAGCAAGTCATAATGGATGGCTTCCAATTTGATTGCAAGTCTGCACAGTCCAGGACATCAGCACTGGGATGTACTCCCGCATAACATACCCAGGCTGCCCAGAGGCACCACGATTAAATACTGCGCCACGAGTCCCCCCTACCCCCAATACACACAACGGCTAAAATGCTGCAACTTTGTATGTGTAGGAAACCGGTACAAACTAAATACAAAGGTGACACTTCTGCCACGACGCTCTTAAAACCGCACCTGCATGCCTAGGCTGTCAAGGCGCACGCTGTCGAGGGCCAGCAGCACTTCAGCCTTCTCTCGGTCACTCAGTTGGGTCCACAGCGTGCGCCCCTCCCTCACAGCCTGTGTGTGTGTGTGCGTGTGCGTGTGCGTGCCTGGATGTGTGGGGCGCAACTCTTGAACAAGTGCGGGAAAGCGGGAGTAGCACACTCATAAGTAAGCATAAGCACAAGTGAGCATGATACGCGTAAGTATGAAAAAAACTAAATAGTGCACGCTCGGTCATACAAACCACTTGACACCATCAGCTGCCCTGCAGATCCCCAGGCATCTCCTAAATCACACCCACCCATCCACACACACACACACATACACACACACATTCACAATTGGCCTGCAACGCCAGACATGTGTGCGCGCAGAGCAACCTACAGTAGCTATCTGCACACAGCAGCCCTGCGGTAATGCATCAACCCTGCAGCAGTTCACACCATACAGGAAACATCACACAATTTTTTGAGCACACACACACATACAAAGACGCACACACACATACATCCGTAGAAACCCCGCCCCCCCCCCAGCACACAGACACACACGCACACACGCACACACGCACACACAAATATACGAACACACACCTGTACATAACCCAGCTGCCCTGTCAGCACCGCCACACGCAGCAAGCCCTTTGCAGATAAAATTACACGCATCACAAACATGCACACACACAAATACACACGCACGCACACCCACACACACACACCTTAACATGGCGCAGCTGCCCCGTCAACACTGCCACTCGCAGCAGGTCCTCCACTAGACCCGCGCGTGCCTCTGCGCTCAGTTTGTCCCACCCAGCGGTCACGTGGCTCTGCCCGCTCGCTTGTGCACCGGCACCAAACTGGTCGGGCGTGCGCCGCTGCTTGCGCAGCTCCTATGCAAATGTGTACGTGTATGTGTGTTTTGTGTGTGTGCGTGTGTGTGTTTGTGTGTGTGTGTGTGTGTGTGTGTGTGTGTGTGTGTGTGTTTTTGTGTGTGTGTGTGTGTGTGTGTGTGTGTGTGTGTGTGTGTGTGTGTGTGTGGTCGGGCGTGCGCCGCTGCTTGCGCAGCTCCTATGCAAATGTGTGCGTGTGTTTTGTGTGTGTATGTTTGTGTGTGTGTTGGCATTAGGCTTACATTAGCAATGGCTCATTGCCTGGTGGAAGTGTAGAAAGGAAAAAAGCAAGACGTACAACTTTTGCTTCACAAAATGACCAACTTGTCGATTTTAGCTGCAGAATGCAGCGCAAAGAATACACACTCTTACACTTTCTAGAGGTAGGGAAACCACACACACACACACACACACACGCACACGCACACGCACACACACACGCACACGCACACACATACACAGGCACACACACAGGCGCATACACACAAGCACACATTCACATATGCACATCAAGCCCACGCACATGCAAACACACACGCACACAGGGGCATACATGCGCACACACACACATACATGAAGACAGACAGACACACTTGCGCACACCACCACCACTCCCACACACACCTGGTGCAGCTTGTCAAAAGGACCCAGCTGCTCCTTGCGTTTGGCAGCCTTAGCCCTGAACCTGTAAAACTCCCCCGCCACCTGTCCAGCATCAGCAGTGCGTGCACAGCTTAAAGCTGAGCAGGCTTAAACGTCGTCTTCTGTATGTTCATTTCGGTCGCTCACTCTCTTTGGTCAGCTTGCAATCCTGATGTTTAAATTTTCACTAGGGTAACAGTTTTCGTTTGGTTCCGAGGTCTGGTTTGGTTTGCTTCAAGGTTTAGTTTGTTTCGAGTTTAACCTTGTTCTCATAGGTTGAGCAGCCATCCCAGGTTGAATGCCTGTGTGATCTAAACTAAACCAACCTATACCAAACTTGCAGTCTTAAAAAGAGTTGTGCACTCGAAAAAATGGGTGGCATGCATAAACAAGGGCGTGTTGTACGCTGCGTTTTGAGTGTCAGTCATAACAGCAAAACTCAGGAGCTCCTTTGCGTGCCTTCAATCCACACACCGAGTTTTGCTCACTCCTGAGCTCCATTACGGCTTATGAATATATGTTTGAGTACTCAGCTTACAACTCCCTTGTACAGGAGGACAGGCTACACCTACAAGAGAAGCAAGGCACATACACACTCATATTTACTCACTCACACACACATACGCACCCACACCCACCTACCCACCCACCCACACCGGCACCCGCAAACACCCCCCCCCCCACACACACACACACCTACACCTACACACACACGCACACACACAGATGCACAGGAGCCTCCGGATATCCGTGGAACGTCCCTGATAGCAACACTTATGATGTTTTGTCTGCATTGTGAGATGGCACTGAATGATGTGCAAGCCCCCTTCCTTTAATTGTCTGTGTTTGTTCACACACAAACATAACGCATTTGGTGCAGCATTTACTTTTTAGTAGGATTTTTGGTGTGGTGGTTGATGAGCTGTGCAAGCAAAAAATGCTGAAGCAGCACAGTATGCCTGGGAAAGGGGGTTACACTCGTGGGAGAAGGGAGAGCCAATGCGCTGCTTGATTTTCCGCGTCAAATGTCGTGCGTCCAATCTACGTTATTGCTGTGCGTCCAATCTACATTTTTGTTGTGAGTCCAATCTCTACGTTATTGTTGTGCGTCCAATCTCTACGTTATTGTTGTGCGTCCAATCTACGTTATTGTTGTGTGTCCAATCTAAGTTATTGTTGAGAGTCCAATCAACGCTATTGTTGTGCGTCCAATCTACGTTATTGTTGTGCGTCCAATCCACATTATTGTCGTGCGTCCAATCTATGTTATTATTGTTGTTTTACCTGCCACGCTGCATAGCCCAGGGCACTCAGGCCTGCCAAATCGGTGGTGAGCACCATGGTGCCTGTGAAAACGCACGTGTGTATGCGTGAGTGCATGTGTGCACAAGTGTTTCTATGTGTTTAATGTTGAAACCAAAATAAGGACCATAAATGTTGCGCACGCATGTGTGTGTATGCGTGCGTGTGTGTATGTATTCATTCGTGCGCATGTGCTTGCGTATGTGCGTGTGTTTGTGTGTATGTTTATTTATGTGTGTGTATGAATGAGTGTGTGTTTGTGTGTATGTTTATTTATGTGTGTGTATGTATGTGTGTGTGTGTGTTTTTGTGCGTGTGTGTGTGTATTTATCTGTGTTTGTGTGTATGTGTTTATGTGTGTGTATGTATGTGTGTGTGTACATGTGTTCGCTTGCGTGTGTACATGTGTGAGTGTGCCAATGAAAGTGTTTCTATGAGCGTTTGCACTTGAAGGCGTGAAGATTGGAGTGTGGTGCATGCACAAGCTCTCTGCTTGCAACATTCCATCGTTGCATGCAAGTCAAGGCTTAACGGAATGTGTGCGTGGTGATCGTGCTGATTGTGTGCTGATTGTGTGTTGGCTTGCCGTGCTGCATCTCCAGTTGCCACGTGGCAAGCACTTTGAACTCTATTGGAAACAAACACACCTCAAAGCAGGTCTGTAGTATGGCTTGAGTCCCAGGCCTCACTGCTGGAGGACCTCCTGCAAAGCACGACCATGGCATTGACATTCAAGCGAGCTCGTGATGCCGCCAGCCCCAGGCTTCTTACTCCCTGGCTCCAAACACTTAAGCACGCAAGTTGCAGGTCGAGAGCAATGAAAGCTGCTTCATGCGCAGCCGAGATGATGGTGATGCGCGAAAACAGTTGCGTGCCACGCGGTCTATGGAATCCCTCATTATGTGAGCGCGAGCGGACTGTAATGCTGGGACCTGTTTTACAGGTTGCAGGTTTCAGGTTGCTCAAGCTCTTTACCTGCTAATCCCAGGTCCTATTCCATTAAATTGCTTATAATATCATTAAGTCGTGGAACCTTGAGTTCAATGCTATCTTGCACTTTCCAAGCCGAACTTCATTTTTGGCTTGGGGTCATTTCAAGTAATTCAGGGCTCATTTTACTGGTTTAAAAGCACACAAAGATGTGAAGGAATAACTAAATTATACGGTATCGGTATCGGTGGCGCAAATGAGTGGATTATATAATGGCTGGACTAAATCATGAACACGGGTTGATTTTATTAATCTAATTTTGATTAATTAACGGTGCGTTTCCACTTGGGTGATTAATGCTTTAATGCTGAATTAATCACTCGAGTTAATCACGTTTGAATTATTCACCCCTGATTTAATCACCCTGCGGTTCCAAAAATCGTGATTAATGCGCTGCCATTTGCCCACCGGGCGTTCCCATTGGACCAGGCACTGTACCTGACACGCAGAGGAAGAGAAAATTGACTGTGGGAAGGGAAATTGCTGCTGCAATATAGAGCTGACAGATGGAAGGAACGAGGCTGTTTGACTCAGGAAGCGTTCATCAATCGTCTCATTGGGCACCATTTGATTGCCAACAGGGAAGCCTGGCAGCCCTGGAGGTGCGGGTGGAGGCTAGGAAGGGAGAGGCCTGGACTTGCAGCAAGCTGGAAGTACCTAGTCGGGGACATTATCGATTAGAGCTCTGAGAAGGCACTGCATCACCGCTGAAATTAATAACTTGAATTAATCACGATGAATTAATCTATCAACCCCCTCCTGATATATTTTTATTCAGAATTAAACACCTTTTGATTTATTAATCACGGCAATTAATCACCATTGAAAACGCAAAACGCTATTAATTAATATCCTTGAAATAATAATTATTCACCTATCTCCCTATTGGAAACGCACCGTTAACCAAGGACTACCAAGGATTGATGGTATGGATAAATAACGTAAAATGGCGTTGACCACTGTATGAAACGCCCTTTAATCTAAACAATGTCTGAGCTACAGGGCCCTAGACAGGGCCTGGAATTTCCCGCCAAATGGAGTCCGGGCTCGGGTTTATTGACCACCCAAATTCCTGCAGCCTGATGATTAATGGTTCTTAGTTCCCTGATATGCTGCTCGGAAAGAAGGCAGAGAGAACAGGGTGAGCAAAAGTGGCGCTACTCGAGCTCCATTGTAAATGTGCGGGTCAATGCTGTATCCGCCTTTGAAGTAGATATCATATAATACAAATTCGTTGTAAATGCGCCATATTATATCTCCAGGGGAGTGGGTATTATCAAGAAATTGTCCTGGTGGAAGAAAATGTTTTCTGGATCAGACCAGACGCTGGTCACACCAACGTGAGCCTGTCGCACTCATTTGAGCTTCTTCAGATAGCTGCCTGAAATGTGTGCTGAGATGGTCCATGCGTTTTAATTACTAAGTTTACTACAACCGTAAACGTGCAGTGTATGACTGTATACCTACACATTTAATAAGCAGAGACCTGCTCATTGAAAAACTGCACACCGTACATATATACGTAGATTCTGTTCTAGATAGTAATGACCAAAGAGGGGGCAGTACAAGAAAATTAATGAGAGTAAACAAAAGCGGGCGGCGGTACCTCAGCAGCATTCTGAACGCGCAGAGATGAACACATGAGGCACTGTTGTTAGTTTACCCCTGGCCTGGATTAAGTGCAAATTGATCGGAATTGTTGTAGCAAATGCGCCAGTTAACACGTTAGAAAATCAATGATACGTAGTTTGCCAAGTCTTAAGCGCGTGCCTGTCCCCCTAGCGAGTGTGTGAGTTGTGCTGCCTGGTGTTGTTGTAGCCGTGTGCCTGCCTCTCTGTATGCCTGCCTCCCCTAGAAAGTGATGTTTCTGCCTGGTGTTGTTACAGCCTTTTTAGCGTTGCCTCCCTGTGCGGAGCCTCTTCCTTGCTTGCTGGTCAGCCACGCTCTTTGTTGTACGTCGGTTTGGTGCAGCCTCCCCCCTCTTCCCTTTGCCTGTTTTCCCTGCCCGTCTGTTTGTATAGAGGTCAGAGGTCCCTTTTTCTTTTTGACTTTGGGGAGAGTAGGCCGTAGACTGCTGCTCTGTTCCCAGGATCCTCAGGTTTTTGTGCTGTCCTTCTCTGTGCTTTCCCCCCCAAGGATACCCCGTGAGAATGTTCTCTCTAGCTAGGCCTAGGTTTTGCGCTCTAGAGGGGTGCCTTCTTCGTTAGGGGGAGTTGTGTTGGAGCCTGTTTCGGCGCACCAGTCATTGCTATGTCTTAGTTTGCTCTTATCCTGGCTGGCTCCTAGCCTCTCTTGCCTTCGTGTCTGGTTGCTCTTTTGGTAGTATCCAGGCCTCGGTTTTTTTAGTTGACCCTCTGTTTTGCTCTGCCACTCTAGTCTTCCACGCGCAACTTTGTATAGTTTCTTTGGATCCAACTTTTTCCGCCTGAACCCTTTTCCCTAAGAAGCCTCCCCCCTTGCCTCCTTTTTCCCGTCCAACCTCTCTTGCTGCCCTATTTCTTTCAATTTTCCTTTATTTTCTCGCATAGTAGGGATCCTGCTATCTCCCCTTCAAGGCTTGAGACCTTTGAGTAAGTTCTGCCATGGACAGACGTGCCACCAAGATGAAACCATCTGAAGATACAGGCAGGGCAACATATTCGCCCCAATTTCCTTTAATACCACTTTCATCCTTCCACCCTTGTTTTCATAGACCAAAAGTTCAATGCGTCTACTTGAACTTGTACTGTACATAAATCTATTGCAAGTTGCACAGCGCAATACACAAGGACCAAACCAAACCAACAGCAATGTTTGTAAAGATTTCCATATTTTGCAATTTCCGATGAATGCTAAAGATTATGCGCGTACGAGTTTGATGGTACCCGGTACCGAAGTGGCTCCTTTTCCTTATTTATTGTATGAATGTGGTTTTGTGCTGCCTGCGCAGTTTTTCCCCTTTCTCTGTAAGATGCTGTTGCATGTATGCAGACCTTTTACCCCAAGGCTGTGGATTTGTTGCATGCTTCCCATAAGTAAATGGTACCTGTTGCTCCCCAGTATAATGGTGCGGAGGATTTGCGGTGCCCTAGTAAGTAAGACATAAAAAACTTATGTTGTTCTTGTGCCTTTTCTACTTGTTGGGTAGGGGAAGTGTCTACACAGTACTTGATTTTTATCAGGTGCTTTTGTGTGTGTTTTTCGTGCTCTCTTGGCTTCATAGCCAGGGAGAAGGGCCATCTGCTAGGTCATTGTGGGCAACTCTTCTTGCATGTAATGTGTGGCAGACCTAGTTGTTAGTTAGGTTGTTTTTCTGGGGCGCGGTAGCTGAGTCAGAGTGACTATGATTGCATCTAAGTTGCTAATTTTCTGCTAATTCTCCGCCGTTATTGCGCGCTGAGATTGGAAGGTGAGCGCCCGGTTGGAATCATTCCTATCTATGTCTCAGCAGAAGGCGTCGTATTTTGTACTTATATTTAGGATTTAGGCCATGGCCAGACAAGGCAGGGCAGGCATGAAATTAACACCAAAGCAGGATGACTAGAGTTCTGTCTAGCACCCTGCCAACATGTTGCCTCGTGATCACCAGAACTTAGTCGTCACGGACCATGGACAGAATAACATGGGTAAGTGGTAAATGTGTGAAGCAACCAGATTGATCTGTGTGAGAAAAGGTGACCAGTCAATGCTGAGGTTTGGTTCCCAAGGTATAAACTGAAGCTAGAAGCTACCCGTTGTAAAAGCATGGGGACAACAAATTACCGAAGGGATGTGGGTATTTCGGAGTGAGAGGGGGCAACCGAGGGAGACAGGGAGCACCTCAGCAGCACCAACCAGCCACCATCGACGGCAGCTTCACCTTTCAACAGACAGCACCAACCTCAGAATCTCGGCAGCACCAACCTCACCTTCCACAGACAGCACCAACCTCAAAATCGCGGCAAAATCTCGGCAACGTGACATCCACCTCGTTGAGATTAAGTATTGTGAGGACACAAAACCCCAGAACCAGCTGAGCGCCGCACAGGAACAGAACTAAGACCTCTGCAACATTTTTGAAGGAGCCGCCTCCACTACCCTCCACTACACCATTCTTTTGGGAGTGGGCGGCACCATCTACAACGTCACACTCCGGAGCTTGGTCTCGGTTTTACAAAAAGCAGAGCAATTTGCCTCCAAGCTCGCCTCATTATCGACTCTCATCATCAGCAGGATCCAGTTTTAGGCCGAGCCTGCAACATCTTTACTCGCGGAGTAGTTTTATGGTACATACCCTACCTATGGTACATAACTGTAGCTTTAAGGACAAAGCAGCTCCTTGTCCTTCAAGATTTATGTGGTTTTCCAAGCTCAGCATGATCCTTTGTATTTTTTACTACCGTTTGTTTACGATCACTTCGGAAATTAATTAATTTTTTTGCCATAAAACGAAATTTTTTATTAATTCTTGGAGGCCTCTCCGAACTGACTTTGAAGTGATAAATTAATTATTTATAGTGGTTTTGAGGGTGAAAATCGAAATGAGCTCCAAGCGCGCCAGTGTGAACCCCCTGGCCGGATTCTTGAAGCCTCAGCCACAGCTTCAGCCGTAACTAACAGCAGTAGCAGTGCACAGGCAGCATTCACAGGGGGGCTCTCGAACTCTTAAACTAATTCCCGACGGGGCCCTCCCGAAGTGCCCTCGAACTCAAAAATAATCCCCAGACTCCCTCATGAACTGAAAACGAAAATTAATTATTTGAAAGTGTGGTCACGAACTGATCGTGAACGAACGGTATACCTATTGGAGGACAGACGCCAGGGCCTTGCTCCTGACACTGGTAAATATTCTCCTGGTTAGGGAATATATGCGGCCGGCCTTGATTGGGTTTGACCAGGGATTAGTGCTGGTCAACCTGCTAAAGTTTTACTCAGAATTTTTATAGAATCTGCCCCCGGTTTGCTCTGTAACGGGTAATCATCAAATTAGAAATTCCGGGTTTGAACCCGGCACGTTTAACGGTGGACGTGTACAGCTATTCAGATAAAAGAAGAAAACCCCGAAATCCTTATTATAGCGGATGCCAATTTATATCTGATTACTGAATATATTCGGACTTTTATTGTGACTTGCGTCGCCATCTCCACCGTAGAGGTCTTAATAAGAGAGTTTAATTGGCGAATATTATGTATAATGGATACCTACATCAAGATGATCAATTCGTCAACGCATTGCAACGTAATCGCAATGTACTCTTGCGTTGATATTACTTAAATCATAATAAATAAATTTGAAAATCTCGATTACCTAGAGGCTTGGGAGAGAGGAGGCGACGATACTGGTGGGTCACAAAAAATGCATGCAGATTTCGGCTTACCGTGGTGGCCGGCGGTCCCTTGTCATGTGACCGTAATCGGGCCCTACAATGAATGCGTGCTGTTAAGTACCTCCGAAAGGGCTGACTAGTATGGGTAGCCGAAATACGCTCTTGAGCGTCATTAGAGCGTCAAATGGAGCAAGCTTGAGAAGCTTGGGTCAACTCCAGACTCGACCTGCTCGCTATCTGCCTGAGCACTCCAATTTTACTGCTCTACTGATTCCACACAAACTGCTGCCTTGCTGCACTGCGCGGTTGCCTGTACACTCTAGTCACATGTCAGCTGTGACACACACACACACACACACACACACACACACACACACACACACACACACACACACGCACACGCACACACACACACACTCACACACACACACTCACACACACTCACACACACACACACACACAC
>Ga0307963_1003998_pt1 | contig 11742 bp, 11 predicted proteins | sample OrgLakmetagen594_FD_201829 | JGI IMG/M metagenome (GOLD analysis project Ga0307963, IMG submission 201829) | Saline water microbial communities from Organic Lake, Antarctica - #594 | ecosystem: Environmental > Aquatic > Non-marine Saline and Alkaline > Saline | place: Antarctica: Organic Lake...
GCCCACGGGTGATTTTGCCGGGGAGTCCCCTGAAGCCCCAAATGCTCACTTAACGTCTTTGCCCAACGCCAAAAAGGATATGTTTAACGTCGGAAGACGTCAATGTCTCGAAAAAAGAAACACTGATGTGTGTGTATGTGTGTGTATGTGTGTGAATGTGTGTGTACGGGTCCCGCGAAATGTGCACGTGCTACTGCATGTGCAAAAAAGTGACAAAATCCACTAACTGTTTTGTTAATATTGTGACTCGACTGGTTGCGCTTTTAGAGCAGTAACACGTGCATCTGTGCCACGCGGACTGTACTCAGATTAAAAGGCGCATCCTTAACGGAATAGTAAGTAGAGCACACGTGCATGTAAAAAGGGGCACACATGCTCAAGCATCTCACCATCCGCCACAAAACGCTGCACAGGCAGACCCTGCCTGCCCCCCAGTACGGTTCCGGAAGAAGGTTTGAGCCCAAGGCCCTTGCTACTCTTGTTGGTAGGTGAGCTGCCAGGTCCGTGCTCAAATGGTGCAGCATGGCCAAGGGAGGGGGCCATGCTTAGCGGTGGCGGCTTCAACAGCTTTGAGCTGGTAGCCGAGAGGGGCTGCGATAGATGAGAAGTGAAGATTGACAGAGGACTGTACAGCTGTTGTGTTTGTGTGTGATTGTGTATGTGTGTTTGTGTGTCTGTCACAGGCCCTGTAGCCTGTCGTCAAGCGAGTACAAGCAAGCAAGAAGCGAATATGTAAATATCTTGTCTCTAAGTTTGACGTTTTACTTCCTCATTCTGTTCTCCTCTGTCCATCCCTCTGTTTGCCCCGCTGTCAATTTCACCATTTACTGTCAATTTCACCAATCATTTAAAAAACCTGTTAGCTTGAGGTGATGAGAGCATTGTGTGCCTGCAAACCACCCCAGAGCTGTGCACATCATGCCCCAGCTTGGACACAGAAGAGCAGTGAAGAACATTTGCACATTGAAATTGATACCAGACATGCTCACATATTAAAATAACTCTTAGGCCCCACGTGCGCGTGTACAGACAAACACACAAGCACTCAATGCATAGGCTTCGGAGCTCTCAACCCTTACCTCTTGATCCCCTGTTTGAGACAAAGCCGAGGTCCTTCTTCCCTGCCTTATTTCAGCGGGAGTCAAGGAAGCAGCACCCTGGCCACTACCGCTGTTGCTTTGGTACACATGCCCTTTATGGTGCTGCAACTCAGCAGTCACTGATTTGCTAAGGGGGTCTCCTGCACGTGTGCGGCCTGCAGTTTCAAGGCGGGTAATTCATTCAGCACCTGTATAAGCGGTCTGAAGTCTTAAGCAGTGGTTTAGCACATGTCCAGGCGGTCTGCAGTTTCAGTTGCACAAGCTATAGCATGGAAGGAGGGAAGGACTATATATCTACATATGTAAGGAGATATTTTGATCATATTCGAAAGGTGTTCGTGAGTGAGAAATTGAAGTAAGTGACAACACTTTTTTTGTTGTCAGCTATGGACCACTGACAATGGACAATTAATCTCTATGCACATTCATTCACAAAAATATACACATGTACACACACTCCAGCACACGCACACTCCCACCTGACTTGGCAGCACCCGAAAATCTATGGCTTGACGAGGCATGCCTAGACTGCTCAGCGTGCAGGGTGGGGTTGCTTGCAGTGAAAGCATGGGGGGGGGGCAATGAAGAGATTGCCGCTGCTGTCGCTGCTGCTGCTGCTCCTTCTTGCCCTACTGCTGATGCATTAGAATCAAAGGTGCGGCTGGTAGGCATGGGAGGATGGGAAGCGCTCAATGTCGCGTCTGGGCTGTGGATGTCATGCAGGGAACCATGGAGCAGCTGCAAGATGATGTACAAAGATGGAAGGGCTTTCTCTCTCTCTCCCTCACACACACACACACACACACGCACACACACCCACACACACACATACACACACTCACAATCACAAAAGCTTTAGCATGTTGGCATGTGACTCAGTGAATATGTAGCACAAGCATTGAATTCCTTTGAAGAGACAAGCCTAATTTGTCAGATGCACAAAGAACTTAATTTCAGGGCAAAGCCTTCCCCCTTGACCGGCCTGTGAGTTCTTGCTTCAAGGTTGGAATTAAACTATATCAGGCTTCCGGTTACCCCTTTTGTAGACCCATTGCAAATTGTAAGCAGTCAGCCCCCGCCCTCCCCCCCTCCCAAGCTCGCCTGGGAGTGTGGGCTGTACAGCGGTGACCCTCCGGAAGCACGGGAGGATGCGATGCGGGGTTTGATGTGTGAGTAAGCTGCGTTGGAGCCACGAGAAAAAGGAGTTGCTGAGGTAGGCCTGTCTGTAAGGACTCTGGATGTGCTGAACGTGTGAGGCTGCCTTGCTTCAGGTCCACGGTAGTAGCTTTGGATCCGTTGAGGAAGCTGCAGTCACACAGGAGAGCAGTGTTGGATGAAATATGAAATAACAAAATGGTTCTGCCACCCAGAGCAGTAATGCTCAAGTTTGAACAACGTCAAAAGCAGTGGACTTGCTCATGTTTACAAGCACGTTTAAGCTTAGTATGCAAGCGCGAAGCTACGTGCTTCCTCATCTGTATGTGTATGCATATTCAAATGTGCGGGAGCACTTGCACTAGTGCAAGCAGGGCTTAGCTTTAGAATGTGTTACACATATGTTCGCTGTGATGATGAAAAGTACACAAACTCAAGGGCCTGATGCAACTTAGATCTGCACCTGGGGCGGCTCGTGGTGCTTGTACAAGCTCTCTGCTAGGTAGTGCGTGACGCCATTGAGGTGTTTTTGTCCCGTTAAGTCTGTGGTGCAAATAATTATATTTAGAATCAATAGGTGCGTTTCAAATTGTGTCGCACGCTTGTGATTTTCGGGTGTCTCCCTGCACAGCCAGCATGCAATGAGAGCCAGGCCTTACTCTGCTCAATTACGTGCGCGCACACACACACACACTTTACCTGTGAGATATGCATCAAGCACGGGGAGCTGCCCTGAGCCTGTGATGTCCAAGTTCTTAGGCTCTAGAGTACCTTGTGCCCTGCTTGTTCTTTTGCTTCTTCTTCTGTTTCCAGACAGATGAGAAGGCTGCAGTCTGGCATCTGCCGCCTGGCTGTCAACAGAAGCTGCTGCCAAAGGAGGTAGCAAGGGAGGCGCCAGGCCTTCTGCTGAAGCAGGCCTCTCTTGGAACTTGTTGTGGTCACTGGATTCTTTGGGGGTGACAGCCTCTTGTTGCTGGGAATGCGGAGCGTCTTCCTTACAGATGGGAGTGCTGGACCCATCCTGCACAGCATCGGCTGGCATGCAGGCAGGAGCTGTTGCTGCTGCTGCTGCTGCTACTCCTGCTGCTGCTGGTTCTGTACTTGATGGAAGGTCGTCTCCGACCGGTTGCTCTGTGGCAACCCTGGGCGTACTCTCCAGTTGTACGTTAGTGACACTGCGGTTTAGGAGGGAAGTTTTGCATTGTCTATGCATGCCATAACAGATTGTGTAAGACGTGTCGACAAGTGCATGGTGTGAAGGAAACGTTGGAGCACTCACGGAGCCCCAGCCCCTGCCTCCACATCACTTGGCTGGAGCTCCACTCCAGTCAATCCTTGTTGGTTACAGTATTCCATGCCCTCATCTATCTATTGGTCAATATTGGAGGGGGATCTACGACCCTTAGAAAAAACCATGGATTCCGGCCATGATAAGATAATATTTAACAATGTGAATTCTAGTATATTTCTATAACGGGGCACTACTAACCCTAAGAACTTCTCCCACTTCTCAAGTAATAAGTCAAAGACAGTATTACGAAATGATCGAGTCACCAATCGCAGGTTCGTAGCACACACACACACACACACACACACACACACAACAGGCACACACACACATACACACACGTACACACAAACACACATGCACACACACTCTCTCTCTCACACACACACACACACACACACACACACACACAACAGACACGCATACACACACATACACACACGTACACACGCACGCGCATGCACACACACACACACTCTCTCTCACACAAACACACACACATGCACACACACATACACTTACTCTCACACACACATGCACACATACACATACATGCGCTCGCACATGCACACACACACACACACACACACACACACACACACACACACACACACACACAAACACACACACGCACACACACACGAACTTAAAAGCGCAAGCACAAGCATAAAAAGAGATATAAAATATAAATGTCCATCTTCACAGGACGCCGCGCGTCAAGGCTTCCAGCTCCTCCCCTTCCCGGGCAGCCAGCCCACAGTAGTATGCAACAAGCTCCGCAAGGAAACTATCCCCAGGGATCTGCTTCTCCTGGCTCTTCCATGATGGCTCGGTTTGGGCGGCGTGCATCACCAGGTGGGCTCGTGGGTGCATGTCGATAGCTTGTCTGATCAGATGACAGATGCCTGCCTGACACATATGCATCAGGTGCATTGCAGCAATTTACTTAAGAACATGCAGGTGCTGAGACCTTGATCTAGAGATCCTTGTGCTGGGGGACACGGGCTGGCATTTCAGATAGTGCTGTTGAAATGCACACAAATGCTGAGCATGCATTGGATGAGTCAACACGTGTAAGCAACTAGGAATTTGTGACTCGCATTTTGGCTTGCTGTTAATCTTCGTTGACATACTATTTTTTACTATGGTCCATGCATCTCGTGAACCTCTGTATACATGTGTAAGAGCACATGTTGAACGGCGTATGTGCGCTCAAGTGCATACACACACGCACAACTCAGCAAACTGTAGCTCAATTGCTAGTTTGCTGTTGTTATGGAGCACAGGTGCCGACGCCGAGGCTGGCACAGGCCCCCTTTTCCCCACCCAACAAGCTGCTCCTGGATACCCACAGGCAAGAATATTGTGATCAAGTCAAAAAACTCTACAAGGAGTTCCTAATCTGGTTAATTTGCATCGACCCGTAGCTTGTTTTGAATCCTTTGTGACAAGTATCCTTGTTAAATCAACTCGTAAAGTTGTGTGTTTTACCCTTCTTGTGTAGGATAATCGAGCCTCCTAGCCTGCATCTCAACGTTGGCCGCTCGCTTGCAACATCGACTATTTCCTCCAACCATCCATTTTTGCATTTTACCACCCACTCACCTGCTTGCATTCCTCCCTTGCCTAAGTTTTGAGATCTTGTTCCTTTGATGAGTGTGTTGCCGTGAAAATTTCCGGAAAAATCCCTCTGCTCCTCATTCCTAGGGCCAGCGGACCAGCAAGTATACCGTGATTTTGCATCCTTTTTCCCCCCCACATTCTTATGAAAACAAGTATCTCACATTTATCCAGCTGTATGTAGTGTGAATTGCAAAGACACTCGAACTTTGATTGCTGTTCAAACCTGTGGGAAATTGGAAAACCTCAAAACTAGCGTTGTGCAAATTTGTACAAATTTTAGGGTATTGGTCTGCCTTTTGGCCTACCACCAACTTACGGCCTACCTTCGTACATCCTACCGTGGACGAGAATATGTGGCCAAGCCCATGCCTCACCCTGTTCTCCTCTCCTTACAGGGCCGTTCAGGCTACCCAGCTGCCGGTGCCCAGGCCCAAGACCCCGCAGCTGCACACGCATGGATGCTGAGGCAGCAGCAGCTGCAGCAGCAACAAGACAGCAGCACCTCTCGCATTCCCGATGGCGGCCCACAACCCTCCTATACACCTTCCATGCACGCCAGCCAACCCCCACGCCCTGCACCCATCATTGGACAGCTGGTAGGCACTCCTCCCATGCAGCGGCAGCCTCCTCCTCACCAAAGCTATCAAGGCAACAACACAGGACCGTCACAACAACGGCAGCCCTCTCTTCAACAAGGTTATCAAGGCAACAACACAGAACCGTCACAACAACGGCAGCCCTCTCTTCAACAAGGCTATCAAGGCAACAACGCAACACCGTCACAACAACGGCAGCCCCCTCTTCAACAAGGCTATCAAGGCAACAACACAGAACCATCACAACAACGGCAGCCCCCTCCTCACCAAGGCTATCAAGGCAACAACACAGGACCGTCACAACGACGGCAGCCCCCCCTGCGCCCAGGCGCCCCCGGAGCCCCGGTGCCCCTGCAGGGCCAGCCTGATGCTTCTGGCCAACAGAACGGATCGGTACCCATGCAACGACAGCCTGCCGTTGCAAGCCAGCAAGGGGGGGCAGTGCCCATGCAGAGGCAGCCTGGTGCATACCCCCCCAACCAGCAAGGTACAGGATTGCCACCGCAGCAGCGGCATCCAGGCATGGGTGCCAATGGCCCCACGGGGGGTGCCAGCAGGCCTGTAGCCGTGCAGATGGGTGTACTTTCTGGTATGCCAAATGCCCCTCTGCAAATGCAGCGGCAGCCTTCTGCTTCTGGCCAACAGGGGGCGCCGGTGCCAATGCAGCGACAACCCTCTGTTCCTGGTCAGCTGGGAGGGCCTGCTAGACAGACAATCCAGCAGCCGCCACAGCAGCAACTCCCTCGTCCAATATCAGGCGCAAGCGCCAACCGTGCTGCAGCGCTTGCTGCACTTACCTCTCAACGTAAGGCTGCTGCGCATGCAGCTCAGCTGCAGCAACAGCAAGCGCAGCAAGTGCACCAGCAACAGCAGGCACAGCAACAGCAACAGCAAGAGCAAGCCAGGCAGCAGCAGCAGGCTCAGCAAAAGCAGCAAGCTCGGCAGCAATTGCTGCAGCAACAGCAACAGCGGCGCATGCAAGCGCAGCTGTCAAAGCCTAAGCCGCCTTTCAGCACGTCTATAGATGAAGGCAGCGAGCCTTGGAACATCGAACCACCATCGCAAGCCCCTAAGCAGCAGCTGCAGCAACCGCATCATCAGAAACCGCGACAACTGCAGCAGAAACAGCCACCGATGAGCTCTGCGCAGGAAAAACCAATTTCTGAATTACCTGTTGGAGGGGGGTTTAATGAGCAGGATTTGATGACAGAGGACCAAGGCCCTTCAGGCCCGATGGTGCAGTGCCCCTCTTGTTCGCGCAAATTCAACGAGCTAGCATATACAAAACACTCGAAGGTGGGCAGCAGAATGTGTATGTATCGTTGATCGTTGAGTGTAGTGTGCTGGTTGCTTGCGAGGAAATTGATGCACAGGTATTGTCCCAAAAAGGAACTCAGGCATTGTAATCTTCTTTGCAGCAACTTCACTAAAATCTTCTGTAGTCGTCTTCGCAACAGTGAAATATGTTACAATTTCAGTGAACTTCTTACGCTGCACAAGACCCTTGACGCACTCAGTATTTCTTACCAGCGTTCCTGGTTGTGACCTTTTAGCGGCTTAATAGTCAACAACAGCTTCAATCCTTCGTTTAAGACTCAGTGATCTCCACAGACCGGTGTGTTGATCCCACTGCTGCCTGTTTGCTGTTTTGTAGCATTCTTACTTGATCCGTTAGACCCCATTGAAATGCCTCATATAATGCAGGTCTGTGCAAAAGTGTTTGCCAGCAAGCGCAAAGTGTACAACGTCGCCGCTGCACGTGTCGCCGGTACTGAGGCGGCAAAATTTTTTGACCCCAAGAAGGGTCAGCCTAAGGGGGGCAGCACCGCCCAGGTAACTGCTGCATACACAGGCTAACGATTGATCTGCCTACAGCAGATATGTGTGTTACATGATAGTGACCCACAAAAGAGCATGTGGAGGGTTGGCCAGAACCCTACATATACGGTGTGTATACGGTAATTCTGGCAGGGAAACCACCAAATATACGGTCATATACGGTGTATATATATACGGTCCTGGCCAACCCTAAGCATGTGCAATTTCGATTGACTGTGACTTGATTCGCTAATGCACGTGTGCCTGTTTGTTGGTTCCATCCTCTGCCTTTGTTGCTGTAAGTAAGCTGTAAGTGACAGCAGCTAGTAGCTTGTACCAATTTGCTTGAAATCTACATGCTTGTGATCGCTCCAGCATGCTGTATATATACAACTAGAGGACCATATACAGCCACTGTGTAATGGCTGCTTTCAATTTGCAATGCACGACTCTGTGATTATGCACTCAGGCGCCTTCCAATGCTCGACGACCTGGCTCGGCAATGGCAGTTGGTAAAGCGGCCAAGGCAGCAAAATGGTGGGTGACAATCTTACAAGGGAGCTCTGTGTATTCTTGTTCAATGTCCTTAATTAATGAGCTACACTGCTAGCATGAACCCCCACCCTAATTCCTACAGAAGCAGCACATCCAAGGCAGTAAACGACTGTTCCTGTTCCTTAAGTAGCTATGCCCACGTGTGTTCTATTCATATAGAGGACAAGGTGCCCCGTTCAGGCACGCGTATTCCTTTTACAGACGTGAGATGTGGGCTCAAAGTGTGTGTATGTATTCCCTTTTATGCTTCTGTGTGTAGGAAAATACAGAGCGAGCAACTGCGTGCTGCGATGCGTTCTACAAAAGGAGGGCAGGCAGGAGGAGGGTCAGGAAGCCAGGCTGCATCCTACCAGCCTCCTGTGGACATCGATGACAGGTGGGAGGTGAATGGCGGTTGAACCTCTCTTCTTGAAAAGTAGCTATTGGCAGTCAGAGAAACCACTTCACATGGTGATCAGAAGAAGGATCCACTTTGGTACTGAGAAGCGTTCAACTCCTCAACCACAGAAGGAAGAAAAATTGAATGGGGATCAGGAGGATTGCACGCTTAGCCTGAAACCGGCTCTTTCTCCTGATGAGGGTTGGTAATAGTCATGAATAGGGCATGTCTGGTGTGGACAAAATTAGCAGGGTTGTTGACAGTGCACACGGAGCTTGGGGACAAGGTTCTTGAACGTTTCAAAATGAAATACCAGTATTTCAAAAGACTCCAGAGCAGGTAGTGCCACCTAAGGATGATGTGGAGAACAATGGAGGTTTTTGAAGAATGATGAAGGACTAAGCTCACCTAAATTCAGGAAGTTTCGTACTGCAAACCTCCTTTACCGCACTGAAACACGGTCAGAGTCTCCATTGCCAGCATAGGTTCATGCTGTTATAAATGTCTAGGCAAAACTTGTTATGTTGCTTTGCTTGCAAAAAAATCGAGGATGAAATATCCTGCTAAGCCACATAGGTAGTTTGAAGATGGAATAAGGTCTACAAGGTTTACAAGGAAAGGCTCCATCTGGAAAATGAAATAAGCCTGCTGGAAAAAACCAGATCATGTTATGTGCTGCTCGTCTACTTGTACCAGACTGAACTATTGTTGTTGCTTTACGCAGAGTCCCGTGTCCCCACTGCGGAAGGAGGTTTGCTGAATTAGCAGCTGAGCGGCACATCCCTCACTGTGCAAACACAAGAGCAAAGCCCAACTTTCTCAGGTAACATTGGGCATAGTAGGATTGAATAAGATAGAACAATAAATATGCAGGAAGTGAAAATTATTCCCCTAATAAATAGAGAAACGGTATGTGCACACCATTTGTTTTGGTAAAAAATGTCGTACCCGCATGCAGCTTCACGCTCTCCCTGATCATTGCCACCTCAATGACTTCCAGGCTTCTACATAAATGCAACCTAATTGCCTTTGGAACTGCAAGCCCTGTAACATATGGTCTCTTGATCCATGCTAGACATCACTGCACCAGTACATCAGTATGCTTGAAATTTCCTTATTGTCATCTCTGCTGTTTTGCGCATGCAGTGCTAAGAGTGGCAAAGGAGCGTACCAAGTGGGAAAGAAGTAGCTTTATGAACTTGCTGAGCACAGCAAGCTTTGAGCTGACGTTAAAACAATTCTGATAGTTTTGGACCGACAAGCAGCTTGGACCGACAAGCAGCAATCTGTGCACAAAGTGCGTTAAAGCTGCTGAGTACGTACATTTCTTTTGCGCACGAGATGCATAATAAACGTGATCAGTGGTGAAGCAGGTAATCGGCAGGATCGTTCATTCTTATATTTTTCTCACTTGGGGTAGAACACCCTCTTGTGTAAATGGTATTTTTACCTATTAGAACTCCACTTCGTTGTCTTGGCTCTGGGCCTTGCCATTGCTCTCAGCTTTCCTATGCTCTTCTCATAAACAAGTATACTACTATTTGAGATTGAATGAAACTGTGCTTAGATGTTCATTCGCTTTGCTCAATTGACTTGGCAGACACAAGCGGCATCTTAATCTACAAATTTTCTCATCACGGACTTATACCACCTGTTTTTATAGAGGGGCATCTGCCTGTGGTACTAGACTAATTTAACCAGGTATATGTATAAATGGTGTGGTTTCTTTTGTGGTTGAGTGCCTAGCCCTTTTCCCTTGATTTTTTCTAGCGCCTTTTTAGTTTGGTTTCAGGCTGTTTCCAAGCTTCCGCTCAGATGCCCCCCAGAGGCATATATAGCAAGGTAACCTTACAACCTTACCTCACCTAGACAAATTTCACTCTGCCTTGCTACCTAGAGACTGCCAGTCGGCCCTATAGGACGACTTCCGGCTGCTCTGGCTGAAATATGGATTTACGTTAAGCCTTTAGCAGTCAGCAGCAGCTGAAGACTTCTATACAGTTTCTACATGTACTTTGTTGCTGCTGTTGATCATGCTGGCTGTATCGTCGCCGTGGTGTTTGTTGGCTAACTTGCTGTGGCTTGAACATCCCGAGAGTGTGGACTGAGATAGTTGAGTTTCTATGTATGTGCAGCAACCAGCTAGGCCAGGATGGGGCTCAAACAACCTGACAATTTGAGGCAAAGGTTTTCCTTTTAACACTTTTCTGTGCTTTTCTTAGAACGTACATGCTGGTGCACTGTTGTAAGTCAAACGTTGAATTTGAACTCAGCTTCCAATTTGTTTGCATGAGCAGTCATGGGTCTCTAATGTGGCGCTCCCTTCCTCCCCTTGGGTTATACATTCTGGTGTTCAGTTAACACGCCTGGTCTGCTTGTTGTGGCTCTCCACTAGGCTCTTTTATTGTCAGGTTTTTGCCTTTTCTTCATTCATTCATCACCTCTTACTCACTTTCCTAAGAGAACAATATGGCACTGGCTGAGACCAGTTCTTTTTTACAACCTTACGTTTAATTTACGCTGGCTGATCCAGCAATGCCTATCAGTTCTATTTCGCTTGCATCGTGAGATGCATAGGGCTCTGTCATTATTACCAAGGAGAACACAACAACTCAGAGAAACCGGAGAAACGGGAGAAAATTAAAGAAAATACAGAAAAGAGGTGAGGGAGGGGGGGAAGTATGCTAAAGAGAGAGTTGTGTTGTCCAAGGAATACAAAGAATGGAGAAGGGAAGCAGAAACCGGAGAAAAGCAGAAAGTGAGAACATCTCACTTAATGCTACACTTCAAGAACCTGAGTTCAAGTGTTTCAAACAGAACTCATAAGTTTTATATATGTGGCTGCCGGTTACCCCCTTTGTAAACCCTTTGTAAACCCTTTGTATCATCTCTACCAGCGATGTCTTTTCTTTTCTTTGCTTTGCTGCTGTGACAAGCAGAAATATGCCATGACAGCAGAAATCAATCTGCCAAGCCCAATCATTTGGTGGGGACGAGTCATGTGACAAGGAGTAAGTTGGTGTGCTGTGTGTCTCCTATACTTTGCTGTGACGGTGATTTGATCTGACATATGGCTGCCGGCTCCTAACACCGTGTGACACTGACACTGGTGCTTTTTTTACTTGGTTGGGGGGCGATGTATGAGCACCTCCGCGTGGTGCCCCCTGGAAAACGCCTTCGTGTGCCTTCGTGCACACGCCCGGAAATACTCGGGAGCGGCTAAGACTC
>Ga0307963_1004006_pt1 | contig 11734 bp, 10 predicted proteins | sample OrgLakmetagen594_FD_201829 | JGI IMG/M metagenome (GOLD analysis project Ga0307963, IMG submission 201829) | Saline water microbial communities from Organic Lake, Antarctica - #594 | ecosystem: Environmental > Aquatic > Non-marine Saline and Alkaline > Saline | place: Antarctica: Organic Lake...
AGACTCCTCAAGTTTGTGTCAGATTTAGTTTCAATTTTCGACACTGGTTGATTTTGTTTCACCAGCCAATTGCCATCAGCCAGAGTCTCGGGCTGTAGGCCATCCTTGTAACCCTTGTAACCCTTGTTTATTGTAGAACTTCTGCGAACTGATCCGTAAAGTGTTTGTAGCTGGATTTTTGGCCAATGGTCTGAGGCCCTTTCAATTTGTAGAACCCTACATTTAATTTGGCATTCCCCAATCATAACAACAAACTATAGCAACTATCATTTATTGTTTGCCACCCCTTTAACTAGAGCGTATGCCGGTTATTGTGCCCCGGTACTTCACCTGGATATTTAAAACACAATGGGCGTGGTCATGCCAGCAACTTATAAATTCCTTTCTTAGCAGAAAATCACAAATTATTTGTTGGCGCCTTGTTCTCAATTGAAAAGCCGAGATCTGCCAGTAATCACAGGTAAATGGTCGAAGGTCGCCCCTAATCATTACATAAAACATCACATATGGTCAATGCCTGTAAACAGCCACAGAAGCTTGGCTGTCAGACATGAAAGATCATAAGTGAAACCACTTGTCCGAAAAAGGACGAATCACATCCATTGGAACTGCATGCACTGCCTGCAAAAGAAAAGCAAACGTTCAAGATAATCCTGTTAGTGATATCAGGAATAGAGATACGCATCATCACATTCATCACAATCATCACATTCATCTCACTTCATCACATTCATCTCACTTCATCACATTCATTAAAGCCCTTTTTCACATATCCTTTCCTGTGAATGCTTATTGGCAAGAAAGCACGCCACTTAAAATCTGCCAAACATCACCTCTAATCACAATCCCCACAAATATACGTGCTCGTCTGAACCTCACTATTGCATGAAATGGCAGTCAAATCTGAACATCTCTGTCCTCATCCAACCAACGATGTTAACTAGAACCCTGGCACCCTGATACATCCACAAACACGGGCCAGTTAGCTTACGCACACGATGTTATCATTTAGCAACGTCTTGTTTTTTCATAATTAAATGTGCCATTCTCCCCATGGTTGAAAGGTGTGAGGTGCTGAAAGCATGGTCTTCCAGATGCTGTAGTACCTCACTTGCAATTCTCCCCATGGGTTTAGGGGGGCTAAACCCTAAACCCCTCAAGCCTCAAGCCAGGCAACTACAAAGAGCTGCAACCGCTGCTTACAGCACTCACCTCCATGGCTGTTGCTATGTGCAGTTCAAATTCAGGCATGTGATGTGGTTCCGACTCAAGCACATTTGAGCGAAGCAATTGGAGTTCAGCTTTGTCTGGGATGTTGCCCCCCAGAATGTCGTCAATCAGTCCCATCAGGACATCTGCATCAACATACAACAAAGACGGCTATCAAGTTCATGCTCTTACCAGCAAGTCGTTATCAGTCCCATCAGAACATCTGCACCAACAACAATACACACACACACGTGTAGCACCAACATACAGCACACGTGCATAGCAACTAAATAGGATACAACTTTGAACTCCTTACCCTTTTTAAATGGCGCCAACACATCTTGGCATGATGTTTGCCTGTAGTTTTTTATCTCAAGGGGGAAGGACTAACCCTCCAAAAACAAATACACGGTCGTAGTGTTTGCTCAACTCTTTCCAGATACCTAACTATTTGTCAATCCACCTGATCAGCATGCCTTACAAGTTGCAGCATCCAAGCAGCACTCACACAAGACCCATGCCTGGGAACTAAAGACCCATGAAACCATGACACTGTACGGCATTTGAAAAAATCAAAGGGGTTGACGGTGATTACAGTTTGCATTATTATTATTGCACACTCTCCCAACGTTAAGAGGTACAATTCATAACACCAAGTGAGGGAACTTTATGAAGCTCGTACAGTAGCCAGGCGGGTTTATATGATGGGTGGTACGTGTTTTGATAGAACAGCAAGGATTTTGCAGAGGCCATGTAATTATGAATTCGAGTAAAAGGCCATATAATTGAATCACGAGCATATAGACAAATCCCGAGTATAAGGCCATATAATGCATCTCGAGTGTAAGGCCATATATATGAAACCTGAGTAAACTGTGAAGCCGCTTAGTTTTTAAAATGTCTCTAACCTGGAGCAGCATACTCTCTGGTATGTTCACTCAAACGCTTAGTTTTTAGAATGTCTCTAACCTGGAGCAGCATACTCTCTGGTATGTTCACTCAAACGCTTAGTTTTTAAAATGTCTCTAACCCGGAGCATCATACTCTCTCTGGTATGTTCACTCAAACGCTTAGTTTTTAAATGTCTCTAACCCGGAGCATCATACTCTCTGGTATGTTAACTCAAACGGCCAGTGTGCCTAATGAGCGTTTGGGAGGTGGGGAGAGGGTCACTCCTGGGACAATGGACACTAACCTGGAGCACCATACTTCTCTCTCTGGTATGTTCACTCAAACGGCCAGTGTGCCTAATGAGCGTTTGGGAGGTGGGGAGAGGGTCAATTCTGGGACAATGGACACGAAACTGCAGGCAGATGTTGCTTGTTGGATTTTGTTGACATATGACATATAACCTCTGGAGTTTGAGCTCATTTAAAATGTAAACAATCCCACAGGTGCTCTGCAACAACCAGTAAGCGCTAGCGGTCCAGACAGCCTTCTAAACAGCATCGTACTTTAAGTGTTGTTTATAGCAGGCATCCTGAGTGTTACGTGGATATATGTATCGCACAAATCACATAAATGGCATCTGTCGGATTACCCTTTAAAGCAACGTTTCACTGAGAATTTGGGACTGTGACATGCATGTGCGCCGCTCACTCAGCACAGACATCACTTCATCACAAGTTTGTTTCAGGCAACGTCAAAGGTGCGGGTTCTGGGTCCAGCATATCACCATTCTGATGGTTACTGTAAATGTTTGTATTTCATCCGTGATCACAGGTTATGGAAGTCCAGAACCCAATAACAGCATAGGCATTCCTTCATGTACACAAATTCTGCCACTAGTAAGTAGTTTGTCTTACCTCTATCTGGTATTCTGCAACTAGCAAGTAGTTTGTCATACCTCTATCTTTTGTTTCCACTTACAATGCTTATATTCTGCCACTAGTAAGTAGTTTGTCTTACCTCGATCTGGGAAGCCAGGAAGCTGCTTGGATTCACGAAGGTAGGTATCTGGTTAGCTCCTCCTGTCGGTGGTTGAGCAGGAAGAGTCGGGCAAGGCCTTAGGTTTGTATACGTGTATGTGTGTGGTGATGGGTTAACTCGTATTGGTCCTCCAAACACTTATTTTGTTATGACTTCCAGAGCAATTGCTGGGAGGGCTTTGTTGGCGGTGAAAAGTAGGGTGCAATAGAAACACCGACCCTTTGATGAGAGCTTACTTGACGCGGAAAAGCACCATGCGTTTAACCTTCGATACTCGACTTCCTTAGCACGTCTATTGACAAAAAGAACAATGCCATTTGTTTTCCTTACTAACCCACCTCCAATGTCTCCTGTTTGCTCCCATTTCTTTTTGATGACGTTGATACACAAGGACCTGTTCGTTCAGTGCCTTGATAGTAGCGTTGCATTGAGCAGCAATCCTGCTCTCCAATTCCTGCAAGTACCGCCATGGATGGAGCAGAAGTGGCACCCCCTCTCTTTTTGACAAGCAACATGGAATCTGGACTTTTTGCACTGCCACCCAGGCGATCAGCAAGCGACAGGATAGTGTTTAACTAGATAGTGTTACAACAAAATGTCACGGATCAATAAATCAATACAGGAAAAAAGGGAGCATTCGGTGCGTGAAAGGTGTAGGAACATTAGCTTACATTGACAAGTGTACCACGCGTGGGCCCTCTTCTAGGAGGGCCTGTTTTCTGACACCCGGTACCCGTGGGAATGTGATGAGGTACAGATTTGTTGGTGCAAACAGTTCCCTCTGTATTGGCCAGCGGAAGCCCACATCATTTCTTGCTGTGGTTGTTAGTTCGATTGATACTAATTATTTACTATCTCGGTAGAAATCCTGACTAGGCACACATTTATTGAGGGGAAAGTGCCACATGCTAGTGCTCCTGAGCGGGTGCGGAATAATAACATATTGTTTGTTTTGTTTGGATTACAAAGGCCTCCAGCCTGGCATGGCTGCTCAACCAACACTAACATATCACAGGATGCATTGGACGTGGATGTGCCGTGCATAACAAGTTCTATCAGGCAGCGCACCTATGATACCCCATTTGCTGTATAAAAGGTTACCTGGATGCCCATTCTGTTCGACCGCTGTATCAGGAGGGTTATGAATATGACTAAATAGACCTCCAATGCAAAAGGCGTACAGACCTGCAGGGTACACCCACGAGCGTGTGTATGTTTACGGTAGTAATGTACGTAGTAGGATGACCAAGCATAAATATCTCTGGTGCCGGATAGACGCATGTTCTATCTTCTAGATTGGCTTGTGATGATGCCTCCTGCTGTCAAAATGATTGACCACTAAGGCAGGCAAGTTGCTGCTTAGTGGTCAAAGGAACCTTATCTTGGCATGTCTCTTTCGGAAGAGCCATGAATTCGAAGTAGGTGCTCAGCCCTTCCAAGGCAAGGCCAACACAAGCCTGCGCAGTGAAGTGCAAAAGGTCTTTTGGCACCTAAACCCTGGCAGAAACGGGCGAAGGGAGTGCCCTCTTCCTCCCTTTTTTTACACCTTAAAATTACAAAATTAAACGAAATTTGATTAGCCCGTTAAAATTCAGGGTGAAAGTTCGCGAACTTGAACTTGACCGAACTGTGACCGAACCCCGCACTGAACAACCCTGGTTTCAAGGTAATTATAAGGTATGCATCGTTCTGCAAGCAGCGTACGTTGACCTTGTGAAATGAATTCATTTCAATTTCCTGTAGTATTATACTGCTAATTTGAGGATATGTCTGTTCACTTTCGTCTCTCCCTCCCACTCGAAACACGAATTAATTGTGATTTTAAATAAGCTCCCTAAATGTCGGTGCACTTGAATCAGCTTTATAAGTGTGTCGACAGTTTGCTGCCGAGCCGCGGGCATGAATAGAAGTAGACAGTGTGCCGAGTAGGCACCACCATGGAGGTTCTGAGTGGGGTGCATGGCAGTGCTCTTGCCCTCTACAGGAAAACCTGGGGAAAGTGCAAGCAATGGGCATCAGGGATTTGCCACCCTCCAAACTTTGCGGTGAGTGTAGCAACTCAGCATTGTTAGGCAGTCGTTGCCATTTGTTGGTGGCTTGCACAACCAGTGGGTATAAGGTTTTAACCGAAAGTGTGCTTACTTACAGGTTTTGGATGCCATGTACTGCGAGCGCTCCCTCATGGTCCTCCCCAAGCACTCCTGGGCCAGGAAGAAGCTCCTGCTGCTCACGCACATGCGCATTTTTGAGATGGTTGTCCTCCTGGTCATCACTGCCAACTGTGTCACCTTAGCTCTTGAAAGGTACGCTGATTTTCCAGGTTATGCGCACACAATGTCTTCAAATGGGTCTGAGCACGCTGTCTTGTGCTGCTGAACCGTATGGCTGCATCTGCAGCTGCAGCTGCAATACAGCGACGTACATGACGCGGACCTGCGCTTCCCATTTAAAAGCCCTTGTTGGCACACACTCTTTGCCACCCTTTTCCTGGTATGCACAGCAATGCCCCTGGCTTTCGTGAGTCTGTCCTGGGTAGGCGATTGAGGACGGCTGACTACGTGTTCACAGTGAGTGCTCTCTTACTGGGCTGAATTGTGGCCTTCTGAGCATCAAGGCCTGCACTGTATTGCGCAATGCTGCGTGATGGCGGTCCTGTGCTTGACTGCAATGCCAGACTGTGATGTGAGGCCATGTTGTCGGGCTGTGCTAGCTGCTACAGAAATACCTTTTCCAAAACTTGCAGCTACAGAAGCACCTTGTCCAAAACTTGCAGCTACAGAAAGACCTAGAGAGAAAACCTGCAGCTACGGAAACACCTTTCCTCCAAAGCTCAAGCGCGGGCCATCTTCCTCCTTGCTCATTGCAGGCCTTTTTTTCCCTGGAGATGGTCCTCAAGGTCCTTGCTATGGGTCTTGTGGGTGCTCCGTTCACATACCTCAGAAACGGTAACAACATCACCTGCTTGCCGTTGATATTCTTGCATACACATGGTATCCAGGCAGTTTTTATTACGTGTTGCCACCTCTTGTTGAAATAGTCTGGGCATGTGGGTAAATCATGACATGTAAATCACACACTTTTGAGCTCCCTGAGTCAGCACCTTTGGCAATCATCGCCCCTTCCTTGCTCAGGTTGGAACCTCCTGGATGTGGCTATCATTGGCACCGGCTACATTTCCTTAGCAGGGTTCTCCAACGTCACCGCTTTGCGAGGCCTGCGTGCTCTGCGTCCCTTGCGGACCATCACTCGTATAAAGGAGATGAAGGTGCGTGTAAAGCTAGTCAGGACAATATCGAGGGGCGGTCACCAGGAAAACTATGACTTGCTGATCCATTCCTCACGTCATTCATGTCAGGCTTAGCCATCATCCCAAAGTAATAGGATGCATGTGTAGGGATGGCCACAACTGTATATCTACAACGTATATGACCGTATATTTAGTGATTTTTTTGCTGAAAGTAAGGAATATATATTTATAATTTATGGTTTTGGCCAACCCTGTGCATGTGCGTGTGACTTCTGTCTGTGGTAAAAGAGGCTAGCGTCTATGGCGGGAGCGACAATTACTCAACTTCTGGTCATGCCATTGAAGGATGCACAGCCCTGTATTATTCGTGAGCTTCTGTTTGTTGCTTCAAATGGCTGGTGGAAATCAGGCTGTGTATTTAAATTTTAACAAGTTGTCGCACAAGGAAATTTCAGTGGTGACTTGGGTGCCCCCAGAGAGAGGGGGAAATGCAATTTAAAAAATGGGGATGGCCAGAACAATATTTACACAGACAACATGCGGCACTCTCTGGTAGTGTGAACTCTGATAGTGTGGACTCTGATTGTGTGAACTCTGCATTTACAGTCATACACGCTGTGTGCATATACGCTTTTGGCCAGCCCTCCTCACTTTTGACCTTGAATGTGTTGCCCTGCTGTTTATCTGGCGTAGCTTGGGGCTGGAGCCGTTCTCAAAAGCGTGGTATTGTGATGGGTTTAGAGTGCGTAAAGTGTGCAAAAGTATGAAATGTGAGAAGCCCTATTTGTAGGGCTGGCCATAACCGTATATATACACAAAATATGACCGTATATTTGGTGAATTCCCTGCTAAAGATACCGTACATACACCGTATATATATATGGTTCTGGCCAACCCTACCTATTTGTGGTATCCTACCTTTCCTGTTTACGCCAAGCACTGGTTAGTTCTTAGCCTGCCAGCCGTCCGGAATGATCCATGCATTCAGACAGCAAAGTTTGCTTGCCATGGTCCTTGTCTCCCCTCTCAAGCAAATCTTGCCCCGAAACATGATGCTGTACATCCAAGGTCCACCGTTGTCACCCCATTGGCAAAAGTCCACCACCCTCTTTTCCCATTCATGTCTAGGGTTGGCCAGAACCGTATATATGCACCGTATATGACCGTATATTTGGTGATTTCCCTGCCAAAATTACCGTACATACACCGTATATATATGGTTTTGGCCAACCCTATTCATGTCCTAATCCATGCATGACCTGACTCCTCTGCAGTTTAATTAACATCAGCGGTTTTTGCGTGCCATTTGGCCTACTCCTCCCTTCCTGCGTGCCATGTGTGCCTGTGCCCAAGTGTCCCTGCCGCTTTTTTGCCCTGGCTCTGTCCACCCGCAGGCGGTATTGTCGTCCTTGGTGTCCTCCCTTCCGGCCCTTTTTGACGTGGCTTTGGTCATGGGCCTTTACTTTGCCATCTTTGGGACCATGTGCGTACTTTTGTATGGAGGCCAGCTGCTCAGCCGCTGCGCAGACCCTGACTTTGGGGACGCCTTCACAGATGCTGCTGGTGTTGTTCAGGTAATGAGTAATGAGTAGAGTGGAGGTGTAGTTAAGACGTTGTGAAGGATACTCAATGAACCTAAAGCTGCAGGATTGTGATTGATTGACCTGTAACCCTGCTGACTTGCAAGCTCATCACTTTGCAAACACGTTGTATGCGTCGCTTGTGATCCTTGAGATTCATTAAGATGCAAACATGCAGAGGGGGCTACCAGAGGAAATGCCTGAAAATGCGCATTTTTGCGTTCAGAAGGCAGCCATCACAGCCACTTCATCCAATCGACACCATTTTAGTACCAAAGTGTAGCTGACATTGAGAGCTACCCGAGCATGTGCCCAGTTTTATGTGGGTCACTTTGCGTGCTGAGATAGACTGGATTAAGCACACATGGTGCATGTAAACCCTAATGTGGTGATTTTCATGGGAAAATGGCTCAAATCCTCATAAAACACCAATCATTCAGCCGTTTTCTTTCATTTTTGTTGCATTCATTTCCAAAAAGGATTCCATTAAAAATATTCCAGATTGGTGCGGTGGGTGATTTGGTATAAAAAATTTGTGGTAAAAAATGGCCTGCACGCCACAGCAAATTAGCACACGCCCCACAATTGGCAAGCTCCAATTTTTACATCCATGGACAGGATTCGTATTATGTAAAATTTGTGCTTGCCAATTGTGGGGCGTATAAGCCAAAGAGCATATAAAAACTTGCTCATTTTGGGCCTCAGTTAGCCCCCTCTGGCAAACTTGCAACATTTTGGCCTGTGGTCCTTCTGATGTGTGAGTCTGCAGGGCTGCTTGGAACCCTTAAGACGCCCCATCATTGGATTTCTACTCCCCTTTGCTTTTGTTTAGACACCAACAACTCCCAAGGGAAGCACTAAAAGTGAAGAATGCCAGAATCCTCATTTGCTCTTCCCATCTCCCCCCACTTTTGCGCTTTTGCTTTTTTGCACGCTGCCTTGCTCTCACGTTTGCAGGGCGCGCACACATCTGCCGGGCATGCATTTCTCGGTGTCACATGCATACAGTAGTGTCACATGCATACAGTAGTGTCACATGCATACGGAAGTGTCACATGCATACAGTAGTGTCACATGCATACAGTATTGTTGCAAGCGGGAAACCCAACACTGGTCCCATCATGGCTGCATGCCCCCCTCACAATTCCACTCCTGCATAGCCCTCACAAATCCACTCCTGCATAGCCCCCCTCACAATTCCACAGCTGTTTATGTCTGGTGTGCAGGATTGCCTAGAGCTGTACATACCACATCCAGGGCCACGCCTGATCATATTTCCCTGCAAATAATGCTGTAGACACACCATGCACCGGATAAAGTAATTATCTGCTAATATATGCTGGGGTTTGCTTTTCCGTGTCAGGAACATACCCCTGCCTGTCTTAAGTACCCCTCTCTCTCTCTCTCTGTTTCTCTCTCTCTCTCTCTCTCTCTCTCTCTCTCTCTCTCTCTCTATCTCTCTCTCTCTCTCTCTCTCTCTCTCTCTCTCTCTATCTCTCTATCTCTCTCTCTCTCTCTCTCTCTCTCTCTCTCTCTCTCTCTCTCTCTCTCTCTCTCTCTCTCTCTCTCTCTCTCTCTCTCTCTCTCTCTCTCTCACTCACTCACTCACACACACACAACACACACAACACACACTCTGCTGTGCTTACATGGTGCACCATCATGTTTTATGCAAGCAGGGGGTGCGCTACAACGTGGCAGATGAAGACAAAGGAATTGTGTGCCGCCATCCTCACACACGCGAACTTTCCTGGCGCAACAGGACCGACCCTTTGACCGGTGACCCAACACCGACCCCTGTGGGTGTCCAAACTTCCGATGGCTGGGCCTATGACTGCAACCCTTCCCGGAGGCAAGGCCACCCGTATGGCCAGTTCTGCACCCCTTTCAAAAATCCTGAGGCAGAAGGCTTCCCAGACAGCGTGCCGGGATACAACAGCTTAGACAACATTCTGCTATCATGGATCACCATTGTGCAGCATGTGAGTGCAGTATAGTTGCATGTCCATGACCTGCTGTGTCTTGCCGTGTCGAGCATGTGCCACGAAGTGCAAACTTAGACGTCGTGTTGCCTGAACACGTTTCTGCTGTGCATGCATGTACAGGGGGACCTTCTGAGTCAGCCACTGGCATTGTGCATCTGTGTGCCATGGTGGTGACGACGTCATCTTAAGAAATCCACATCTCACCCTGTTCCTATGCGTCTCATGGGACCAGCTTTTTCCACTTTACCAAAGCCGCAACTGAACCGAACTTGTTTTTAAACCGCCTCAAATCCTTGACATGGCTATGCCTGCACCTCCTGCCGCACCCTACTTTGGCTGTCCTGTTCAGCTTGCCCCCATTGTGTTGTCATGCACACAAGTTCAGTAGTGTATGCATAAACACACCCATGCATGCACACATAATAGATTGTGGACCGTTATAACGTGCGTGTGCTCTGCACATGAGTCCTAGGGGTGGCCAGAACCGTACATATACACTGTATACGACCGTATATTTGGTGACTTTCCTGCCAAAAACACCGTGTACACACTGTATGTATGGTTCTGGCCAACCTTGATGACACATGAACATGCACTTGTTTAGGGTTGGCCAGAACTGTATATATACACCGTATTTGACCGTATATTTGGTGATTTCTCTGCCAAAATTACCGTATATACACCGTATATATATGGTCCTGGCCAACCCTACACTTGTTTTGTGCAGCTGTGGAACACCACCTAATGCAGAAAATGTCATAAGCCTGGATGAAACCAGAAGCTCCAAACTTAGCTGCTCCACACCCCGTCCAAACTTAGCTCCTTAGCTGCTCCAAACTTAGCTGCTCCACACCCCCTCCAAACTTAGCTCCTTAGCTGCTTTAAACTCAGCTGCTCTACACCCCCTCCAAACTTAGCTCCTTAGCTGCTTTAAACTCAGCTGCTCTACACCCCCTCCAAACTTAGCTCCTTAGCTCCTCCAAACTAAGCTGCTCCAATTTGGTGGTCCAAACTTAGCTGCTCTAAACGTAGCTACTCCATATCCCCTCCAAACTTAGCTGCTCCAAACTGAGCTGCTCCAAACTGAGATGCTCCACACCCCCTCGCAGCCTTTTCAAGCTCAGGAACAAAGATTCAACGCTGCCTCCCTTGCAGATCACTATGACAGACTGGGCATTTCTGATGTACAACCTCCAAGATGGCGTGAACTGGTGGATCTGGCTTCTGCACTTTGTGATGAACTTCATGGGCGGCATGCTACTCATGTGAGAAGGGTCTGGCTTGAGTAATTGAGTAATTGTGAATCTGACTGCTGCACTTTGTGATGAGCTTCATGGGCGGCATGCTACTCATGTGAGAGGGGTTTGGCTTAAGTAATTGTGAATCTGACTGCTGCACTTTGTGATGAGCTTCATGGGCGGCATGCTACCACGTGAAAAGGGCGTGGCTTAAGTAATTGTGAATCTGACTGCTGCACTTTGTGATGAAGCTCATGGGCGGCATGCTACTCATGTGAGAAGGGTCTGGCTTGAGTAATTGAGTAATTGTGAATCTGACTGCTGCACTTTTCCATGAACTTCATGGGCGGCATGCTACTCACGTGAGAGGGGTCTGGCTTAATTAATTGTGAATCTGACTGCTGCACTTTGTGATGAACTTCATGGGCGGCATGCTACCACGTGAAAAGGGCGTGGCTTGAGTAATTGTGAATCTGACTGCTGCACTTTGTGATGAAGCTCATGGGCGGCATGCTACTCATGTGAGAAGGGTCTGGCTTAAGTAAT
>Ga0307963_1004008_pt1:2500-11733 | contig 11733 bp, 18 predicted proteins | sample OrgLakmetagen594_FD_201829 | JGI IMG/M metagenome (GOLD analysis project Ga0307963, IMG submission 201829) | Saline water microbial communities from Organic Lake, Antarctica - #594 | ecosystem: Environmental > Aquatic > Non-marine Saline and Alkaline > Saline | place: Antarctica...
TCAAACGACGAGTCGCCATAGCTCCCACACCTTAGATGGGATAGGAGCAAGATTGATGCACGCACAAGTTTACCAATTATTGCCCCCTTTCGGTAAGATGAGGGCCTGCACAATACATTTCAAAATTTCACACTAAACACATTGACAGCAGAACCGCCCTTTTCTAACTCTCGTTGGAGGAGTTTTACGGTAACCGGTACCAAAGTGGCTCCTCCTCCTGAATAAATGTAGGGAGTGGTGTTCATTGCCTGCGTAGTTTTTTCTCTACATTTTTTCCAGAACCGCCCTTACCTGTTGTTGCAGAACATGGGCCAGCACATTCAGATCGTCTCAATCCAACGCATTCAAAGCAGAGCCACACCTACCTGTTGCTGCACAAACATAGCTGCACAAACATATAGTTTCAATCCAACACGTCGACAGCAGAATTCCCGTATTTGTCGATGCAGCGCATGGGCCAGCGCATTCAGATCGTCTCAATCCAGCGCATTAAAAGCAGAGCCACGCTTACCTGTTGCTGCAGAAACATATAGTTTCAATCCAACACATCAACAGCAGAATTGCCCGCACCTGTAGATGCAGCGCATGGGCCAGCACATTCAGATCGTCTCAATCCAGCGCATTTTAAGCAGAGCCACGCTTACCTGTTGCTGCACAAACAAACAGTTTCAATCCAACACATCAACAGCAGAATTGCCCGCACCTGTAGATGCAGCGCATGGGCCAGCACATTCAGATCGTCTCAATTCAGCGCATTTTAAGCAGAGCCACGCTTACCTGTCGCTGCACAAACATACAGTTTCAATCCAAGACATCAACAGCAGAATTGCCCGCACCTGTAGATGCAGCGCATGGGCCAGCACATTCAGATCGTCTCAATCCAGCGCATTTTAAGCAGAGCCACGCTTACCTGTCGCTGCACAAACAAACAGTTTCAATCCAACACATCAACAGCAGAATTGCCTGCACCTGTCGTTGCAGGGCATGGGTCAGCACATTCAGATCGTCTCAATCCAGCGCATTTGAAGCAGAGCCACACTAACCTGCGCTGCACAATCAGATTGTCTCAAACCAACATATCGACAGCAGAATTGCCCGCACCTGTCGTTGCAGTGCATGGGCCAGCACAAACATGTTGTCGACACCCACAGCGAGCACTAAGAAGGGTACCACCTGCAATCACGTGCGTGAGGAAGAGTGAGGTGGCGTGATGAGAGTGAGGTGGCATGGGTAGAGTGAGTGCAATCACGTGCGTGAGGAAGAGTGAGGTGACGCGAGGAGAGAGAGGTGGCGTGAGGAAGAGTGAGTGCTATCACGTGTGTGAGGAAGAGTGAGGTGGCGTGAGGAGAGTGATGAGGTGTGATAAGGTTGAGGTGGTATGAGGAAGAGTGAGTGCTATCACGTGCGTGAGGAAGAGTGAGGTGGCGAGATAAGATTGAGGTGGTATGCGGAAAAGTGAGTGCAATCACGTGCGAGAGGAAGAGTAAGGTGGCCATGCAAGGTGGACAGAATGCACTTGTAATTAACAAAAATGTTGGTAAGTCAACAAAATGCACATTAGATGACACACTGTAAATGCTAGCACTGTAGGTGACACACAGTAGACGTTATCACTGTAATTCACACACAGTAGACGTAGGCGCTGTAGTTCACAACCACTGCATACGTTGAAACTACGGGTAACACACACTGTAAACGTTGACACTGTAGACCACATACAGTAAACGATAACACTGTAGGTGACAAGCAATAAACACAGGCGCTGTAGATCACAAAACTGTGAGTGTAGGTGACACACAGTAAATGATAACACTGTAAGTGACACACTGTAGAAGTAAACATTGACACTGTAGATGACATATACAGTACTCGATAACACTGTAGGTGACACACACTGTATACTTTGACACTGTAGACCAATACAGTAAACGATAACACTGTAGGTGACAAGCAATAAATACAGGTGCTTTAGATCACAAAACTGTGACTGTAGGTGACACACAGTAAACGATAACACTGTAGGTGACGCACACTGTAAACATTGACACTGTAGACCAATACAGTAAACGATAACACTGTAGGTGACAAGCAATAAACACAGGCGCTGTAGATCACAAAACTGTGATTGTAGGTTACACACAGTAAACGATAACACTGTAGGTGACAAGCAATAAACACAGGCGCTGTAGATCACAAAACTGTGATTGTAGGTTACACACAGTAAACGATAACACTGAAAGTGACACACTGTAGAAGTAAACAATGACACTGTAGATGACATATACAGTACTCGATAAGACTGTAGGTGACACACACTGTATACTTTGACACTGTAGACCAATACAGTAAACGATAACACTGTAGGTGACAAGCAATAAATACAGGTGCTTTAGATCACAAAACTGTGATTGTAGGTTACACACAGTAAACGATAACACTGAAAGTGACACACACACTGTACACGTTGACGCTGTAGACCAATACAGTTAACGATAACACTGTAGGTGACACACCGTAAAAGTAAACATTGACGCTGTAGATGACATACACAGTAAACGATAACACTGTAAGTGACACACTGTAGAAGTGAACGTTGAAACTGTAGATGACTTACACAGTACACGATAACACTGTAGGTGACGCACACTGTAAACATTGACACTGTAGACCAATACAGTAAACGATAACACTGTAGGTGACAAGCAATAAACACAGGTGCTTTAGATCACAAAACTGTGATTGTAAGTTACACACAGTAAACGATAACACTGAAAGTGACACACACACTGTACACGTTGACGCTGTAGACCAATACAGTTAACGATAACACTGTAGGTGACACACTGTAGAAGTAAACATTGACGCTGTAGATGACATACACAGTGCACGTTCATTAGGATCGTGCAGTGCAGGATTTGTGTTGGTTTCATCGGCTTGCAAACCTTGACAAACCAGGGATAACCTCTGACGTCAAGCAATACATTATACTGAACAACCTAGACGTAAAGGTGCTCTTGCCAGTGGATCAATTACGGTACTCGGTACCAAAGTGGCTCCGTTTCCTTATTAATGTGTAGGGTTAGCCAGAACCGTATATATACACCGTATATGACCGTATATGTGGTGATTCCCCTGCCAAAAATACCGTACATACACCGTATATATATGGTTCTGGCCAACCCTATTAATGTGGAGAGTGGCTTTCACTGCCTGCGTAGTTTTTTCATTTTTCTTTAGACTGAACAACCTAGACGTAAAGGTGCTCATGCCAACGAGTTAGTTACGGTACTCGGTACCAAAGTGGCTCCTTATCCTTATTTAATGTGGGGAGTGGCTTTCACTGCCTGCGTAGTTTTTTCTTTTTTCTTTAAACTGAACCTAGACGTAAAGGTGCTCATGCCAACGGATATCGGGTGAAATGGACACCTTAACCTACACTTGCTCCTTCCTTAGTGCTTGACTTGCACCCAATCCTCACACGCTTCTTGCTCAAACACGGATTCCTGCGCAACTTGCTTGCGCCCAGATGTTCCTCACACGCTTCTTGCGCAAACACGGATTTCTGTGCAACTTGCTTAAGCCCAGTTGTTCAAACTCTCACCAAAAACTGGCAAAGAGGCGACATGCCCGTTGCGACCGTCATTGCAACAGCACCAAATCAGTGTATACACTAGTGCCTCAAACTGCAGCTAGGTACTTCGAGGCTAATGAGAGACAACAAGATGGACACAGCCATTCCACTCGCCATGCCGACATTCCGGAATGTTACGCAACGCACCAGCATTCAAAAAGTGTAGTTTTGTAACACGACCAATGCAAGATTGGTTGCTCCTCACATAGGACAATGTGAACAACAAATAAGCTTGCATTTCAAAGCTAGTGAGAGACGAGGACAGCATAAAGCTGCTCATACCTGTAGTCTTGGGTTTTGCACATACAAGGTAGTATCTATAATGTGCAGCTTTGTACCTCAAGGCTGATGAGAGACGAGGACATGCCAACAGCACTAGCCAGACCAAGGGCCCCCACCACGCTGCCCCCCACAATCAGCACACCGCCCAATCCGAGTAGAGCACGGCTGCAGAGTAAAAAATGTTTGGCAAGTGAATAGAGTTGGCCAGAACTGTACATGTACACCGTATATGACCATATGTATGGTAATCTCTTTGCTATTTATATTGTATATACAATTTACACCGTATATACATGTTTATGTATGGTTTTGGCCAACCCTACAAGTGAAACTAGATCATCAAGGCCGTTTTATAATAAGCACAACGCCCAATTTGAGTAGAGCACGGCTGCAAGAGTGAAGCATGGAAAAAATGTTTGCCAAGTGGAATCAGGTCGTTTTGTGATACGCACACCGCCCAATCTGAGTAGCGCACAGCTGCGAAGTAAGAAATGTTTGATAAGTGCAATTACATCAACAAGGCTGTTATATGATAAGCGCGACGCCCAATCCGAGTAGAGTGAGGCCTAGCAGGTGCTCGATTTGACGGATGGCTTTATCTGTAATCTGTGCAAACTCAAGTAGAGTGAGGCAGCAAGTTTTCCACAAAATTCACCTCAGTACACACACGCGTGCAAGCCTGGGAGATCCCCCAAAAGGAACAGCAAGGGAAGAGCAGCATGGCAAGGAGATCTACCCAAGATACACCCACACACCCACCTCGGAACACACACCAAATTGCACTCACCTCAGTACACACACCATTATACACTTACCTCAGAACACACACCAAAATACACCCACCTCAGTACACACACTATAATACACTCACCTCAAAACACACACCAAAATACACCCACCTCAGCACACACACTAAAATACACTCACATCAGTACACACACCAAAATACACCCACCTCAGTACGCACACCAAAATACACCCACCTCAGTACACACACCAAAATAAACACACACCTCAGTACACACACCAAAATACACACACCTCAGTACACACACTAAATTACACACCTCAGTGCACACACCAAAAAACACCCACCTCAGTACACACACCAAAATACACCCACCTCAGTACACACACCAAAAAACACCCACCCCAGTACACACACCAAAATACACACACCTTAGTACACACACCAAAATAAACACACACCTCAGTGCACACACCAAAATACACTCACCTAAGAACACACACGCGTGCAAGCCTGCGTGGCAGTGGGCGTGTCAGCCGAGAAGGGAGGCCCCCGAGGGAAACAGCAATGTAGAGCAACATGGCAGCGTAGGAGGCAGCGACAGTACCGATTTCAGCACCCGTCTCTCGACCCAGCTCGTCTTGAATTGAGCTGTGGGTGATTGCAGGTGTGGGTGATTGCAGGTGTGGGTGATTGCAGGTGTGGGTGATTGCAGGTGTGGGTGATTGCAGGTGTGGGTGATTGCAGGCCAACATGTTGTTACACATTTGCATTTGAGGAGTTCAATTACCCACATGCGCGTGATGAAAGGAACACAGCTTCATTTGCAAAGCTGTTATTTACCAGAACATGATGCGCACAGGCGCGCAAAAGCACCTAACGCTAAAATACTTTAATCCGGATCTAATGTAGACCCGCCCAGGCCTAACCGTCCAGGAATAAGTGTTTAGTCGATATGTAATCCCTTCTTTGCAGAACAATGTAAGCCCTAGCAGGTGGTTCAAAAGCATTGAGGAACACAACAGTTGGCCAGAACCGTACATATACAGTATCTTTGGCAGGAAAATCACCAAATGTACGGTCATGAACGGTGTGTGTATACGGTATTTTTGGCAGGAAAATCGCCAAATGTACGGTCATGAACGGTGTGTGTATACGGTATTTTTGGCAGGAAAATCACCAAATGCACGGTCATGAACGGTGTGTGTATACAGTATTTTTGGCAGGAAAATCACCAAATGTACGGTCAAAACGGTGTGTGTATACGGTTCTGGCCAGCCCTAAGTCACACACCTTTTCTTTGCACTCACCGCTCAGTGGAATAGGACAGAGAGAGACCAGCAGCCTCTGCATCAGGGAGAAGCTTGGTCTGCAATAGAAGGGAGGTGCTGCTGCGTTACTGTGCTGAGATACTGTGTTCCTGTGCTGAAATGCTGCGATGCAGTGCTGGGATACTGTGTTGGAATGCTGTGTTCCTGAGCTAAAATGCTGTGTGACTGTGCTGGAATACTGTGTTCCTGTGCTGAAACACTGTGTTACTGTGCTGAAATGCTGTGTTCCTGAGCTGAAATGCTGTTTGACTGTGCTGAAATACTGTGTTCCTGTGCTGATATGCTGTGTGAATGTGCTGGAATGCTGTGTTAATGTGCTGAAATACTGTGTTCCTGTGCTGAAATGCTGAAACGCGCGATATTGTGTTGACATGCTGCGTCTTAGTGCTTTCATAACACTTATCTGAAGAGGCCTGTCGATCCAATGTGATCAGCGTTAGATTGCTGTAACAACTCTAATCTGAAGAGACCTATCACCCAAAGTGGTAATAAGCGAGTTGACGTGCAAGCATGAAACACAAAGACCCAACCATGAGTTTTATAGGTGAGAGAGCTGAGTTTTATAAGCAGGATGGGTATATTATTTGCACAAACTGGGCAAACTACAGGAGGCAAGCACATGCCATGGGCTTTAAAATTCCGCATAATTTGCACCAAAATGCATGACAAGTGCTGTGTATTTAAACAGGCTGTATATCCATACCTGGATCAGATCAAGCAGCGCGGCTTCCCAGGCGCGTGCTGCTCTGCGCACCGAGGCTTGGGAGCGCACAGGCAGGGTCACCACAAATGTCGTGGCTGCCGCTGTCAGGTTCCTGTACAGCAATAACATGCAAACGAGTAAAGAAGGGCAGCAAATTGTTGTATACAGACCAAGGTCATCGCAATGTCGTGGCTGCCGCTGTCAGGTTCCTGCACAGAAAAAACATGCAAACGAGTCAAGAAGGGCAAAAAATTGTTGTATACAGACCAAGGTCACCGCAAATGTTGTGGCTGCTGCTGTCAGGCGCCTGCATCATTTAATAAGACATGTGGATAAGGCAGCAACTGCTGCAGTCACACCAAAGTCATTTTAAATGTCGTGGCTGCAGCTGTCAGGCACCTGCACAGTTTATACAGACATGGTGCCTGTACACTTCATACAGACATGGTGCCTTTACAGTTCATACAGGCATGGTGCCTGTACGGTTTATACAGACATGGTGCCTGTACAGTTTATACAGACATGGTGCCTGTACGGTTTATACAGACATCGTGCCTGTACAGTTTATAAAGGCATGGTGCCTGTACAGTTTATACAGACACGGCTGCGCTGTCAGGCGCCTGTACGGTTTATACAGACATGTGGATAAGGCAGCAACTACTACAAGCAAGGCTCGGCTAGCCATGGCTGCTACTGTCAGGTTCCTGCACAGTGCACACAGATGCTGTCATCCAAAAGACAGCAGCATGCATTGCACGGGGCCCTACATGTTGCGGCTGCTGCTGCCAGGCTCCTGCACAGTCCGCAATAAAATGCTGTTGGTCAAAATACAGCAGCATGTTTTTCACCAGACCCCACACGTTGCGGCTGCTGCTGCCAGAGCAGATCCCTCCACAGTGGAAATGATACAGCGCAAAAGGAGGAAGGTGCTACAGAGAAATAAGTCCATCACCACGTCTGTAGCCCTCTTTGCCACACCTGTAGGCCTGTTTGACGTGCAGGAAAACCCACATCTCCTCATGCTTTCATAATCTAGCAACAGATTCAATACCAGGAAGGAGCGTAGGATGACAAACCCCACCTGTAAGCCTCCTTGCTGCGTGGGTAGCCCCCAAGCACTACTGAAGGATCCATAGGAGCGCCGTATGCCGACAGGCACTGCGTGGTCCAATGGCTAAGACAGTATTCAGGAGACAGGCGTGCGAGTGCGCCTGCGGGCTTGGCCTGGGAGAAGCAAGGGCGTTGTTTGGAATGAGACAGGGGCTGAAGGGACGGTGTGTGGATTAATTCTGCTGGTAAAGTGGCTGAGGCAGTATTCAGGGGACAGGCGTGCGGGTGCGCCTGCGGGCTTGGCCAGGGAGAAGCAAGGGTGTTGTTTGTAATGAGGGGCTGCGAAGACGGTGTGTGGTTTAATTCTGCTGGTCAGTGGCTGAGGCAGTATTCTGGGGACAGGCGTGCGAGTGCGCCTGCGGGCTTGGCCTGGGAGAAGCAAGGGCGTTGTTTGGAATGAGACAGGGGCTGAGAAGACGGTGTGTGGTTTCATTCTGGTCCAGTGGCTGAGGCATTATTCTGGGGACAGGTGTGCGAGTGCGCCTGAGGGCTTGGCCTGGGAGAAGCAAGGGCGTTGTTTGGAATGAGACAGGGGCTGAGAGGACGGTGTGTGGTTTAATTTGGTCAAGTGGCGGAGGCAGTATTCAGGGGACAGGCGTGCATGTGCGCCTGCGGGCTTGGCCTGGGAGAAGCAAGGGCGTTTTTGGGAATGAGACAGGGGCTGAGAGGACGGTGTGTGGATTAATTTGGTCAAGTGGCTGAGGCATTATTCTGGGGACAGGCGTGCGAGTGCGCCTGCGGGTTTGGCCTGTGTGAAGCAAGGGCGTTTTTTGGAATGAGACAGGGTCTGAGAAGACGGTGTGTGGTTTCATTCTGGTCCAGTGGCTGAGGCATTATTCTGGGGACAGGTGTGCGTGTGCGCCTGAGGGCTTGGCCTGGGAGAAGCAAGGGCGTTGTTTGGAATGAGACAGGGGCTGAGAGGACGGTGTGTGGTTTAATTTGGTCAAGTGGCGGAGGCAGTATTCAGGGAACAGGCGTGCATGTGCGCCTGCGGGCTTGGCCTGGGAGAAGCAAGGGCGTTTTTGGGAATGAGACAGGGGCTGAGAGGACGGTGTGTGGATTAATTTGGTCAAGTGGCTGAGGCATTATTCTGGGGACAGGCGTGCGAGTGCGCCTGCGGGTTTGGCCTGTGTGAAGCAAGGGCGTTTTTTGGAACGAGACAGGGTCTGAGAGGACGGTGTGTGGTTTAATTCTGCTGGTCGAGTGGCTGAGGCAGTATTCAGGGGACAGGCGTGCGAGTGCACCTGCGGGTTTGGCCTGGGAGAAGCAAGGACGTTTGAAATGAGACAGGGGCTGAGAAGACGGTGTGTGGTTTCATTCTGGTCAAGTGGCTGAGGCAATATTCTGGGGTCAGGTGTGCGAGTGCGCCTGTGGGTTTGGCCTGGGAGAAGCAAGGGCGTTGTTTGGAACGAGACAGGGGCTGAGAGG
>Ga0307963_1004012_pt1:5000-11729 | contig 11729 bp, 12 predicted proteins | sample OrgLakmetagen594_FD_201829 | JGI IMG/M metagenome (GOLD analysis project Ga0307963, IMG submission 201829) | Saline water microbial communities from Organic Lake, Antarctica - #594 | ecosystem: Environmental > Aquatic > Non-marine Saline and Alkaline > Saline | place: Antarctica...
GCAAGGGACAGCAACCCCCCCAGTTCAGTCCCACTCTTTCCTTGCAAAAAAAGTAACATGTTCAATGATTTGAAACATGATCTGTAATCTGTATAAGGCCAGGAAGTTTCCTTGGTCTTAAGGCCAAACTTGTCACACATTTCTGAATTGCTAAGGATTCGTACAACACGGCACTTGCACGCACCTGAAGGTTCTCCTTTTTCTGCTCTACAATGATGACATGGTCCCATTCCAACCCCAGTTTTCCCCTTATAATTGATTATAACATACACAACTAATTGAGAAGATTTGAAGGTGGGGGGAGGAGCCCAAGGGCCGTTTCCCAAAACTGCATATCGAACCCTTCCAACAGTTTGAGGGTTCTAGAACTTTCACAAACTGTATCGAACCCTTGCTCCCAAAAAACGAACTGAACAACCCTGCTATACAATTTACACGATGAAAGGACCCCCACCAGCATAGACCTGAACGCTTATGAGCTTTGGTGGGACCTGAGGGTTGGATCAGTTCGTGCCCCTTGCGCAATGCCATGTTGCTGAGGTGGCGGTGTGGGCAGAGCAGCAATCGCATCATCCTTGTTCGATGTTTCCCCTGCTTGTGACCGAACCTGAACACATGAAAAAAATGGAAACTCTAGATCAACAATGCTAAACACACGTCAGCAACACATTAATTCAAACCTCGCACTCACTTGTTGTACATTCTCTGTCGTCTTCTTCCTTGACGGTCCACTCTCCTGGCTTTGCCTGCCAGTCAATTGAGCTGACAAAAGATTTTCAAGCCATTTCGTCCTGCATTCTCTAAGTACGTGTGCATGTTGTGTGTGTATATGTGTATGCGTGTGTGTGTATGTGTGTGTGTATGTGTGTGTGTGTGTGTGTGTGTTTGTGTGTGTGTGTTTGTGTGTGTGTGTGCGAGTATGCTCGTTTATGAAACACAGTTCCTGAATTTTTAATTCCAAATTTTATAGATGGTTTTTTTCGAGGCATTTTTTGTTGACGAGATTTCACAATAATCAGCATGGCGGACCAAGCTGTCATTAATCAACTGGAGGACTTGTGCCGGGTAAGGCTGTTCAGCCTTGACTGCGCACGCTCGTCACACGCTCTATTGCATGCACACACAAATACGCACACACACACACACACACACACACACGCACACACACATGCAAACGCCCACCCACCCACGCACACATACACACACATACACACACACATACACACACACATATACACACACATACACACACACACATACACACGAGCGCACACAAGTATTCACGCACATGCACACGCACGTATTCACACCCCCCCACACACGCACACACGTATTCACACCCCCACACGTGCACGCACGTATTCACTCCCCCCCCCCCCGCGCACACACGTATTCACGCACATCCCCCACACGCGCACGCACGCACGCACACACACATATATATACGCCCACACATACATACACAACACCCACACGTACAAACACAAACACATATACATCGAACACACACACTCTCTTGTGGGTAGGTCTATCAGCATGCTGTTTTACCACATCAGTCAGACGTGCATGCTTGAACAAGTTCAAGTGCCTGATATGATGAAAATTATTAAACCTGATCCAAGTGCATCTATGCTTGGAGACGAATGTGTGTGTCTACGCTGTTTTTCTTGGCAGGATGCAGCGGCGAAGAGTGCTGCCTCGGTGCAGGTTGACTCCACTGTCCTCAATGCTACCCTGGGCTTCCTCAAGGATGCTGGGGACTTGCAGAAGCAGCTGGAGCAGGTACCACACATGCACTTACACGTTCACACATACGCACACACCTACATACAATCAGTCAACCAGCTAGGTAAGCATCCCTTTCGTCACACATTGGGAAAGAAATGAAGATGGTATAAACACCACCGGCACAGATCAGGAGAGGGGGTTGTTCTACGTCTCCCCACGTAAACCTGGATTGGCTAGAACCCAGCGTTCATACCTCCACCACACCACACCACACACACACACACTGTGATGCACATTCAGTTCCTTGTCTGTGAATCATTGTTTGGAATCAACCGTCTCCAGGAGTGGTAGCCAAGCAGGGGGTATTCCTTGTGCCGCAATGCATACCCACATCCTCAGCACTTTCTTTTTCAGCCCTGCTATCCTTGATCCTAATGTTGAGCCTGTGCCATCATCAGGCCCAAGAGCAGCTCACCATGAAGCCCAGCGTGGCCAAGAAGCTGAACGAGCGCATCAGGGCTCTCGAGTCTGAGCTCAGCATCACGCGAAACAGATCCAACATCGCGGAGCTGGAGAAGAAAGTTACTGTGAGTGTGGTTCTTCATGACTGTGTGTGTGCATGTATGTGTGCTCGGGAATCATGTGTTTGTAAAAGAGGGTATGTTATAACTTATACTGCATGCAGGTATTTAATTGTTATTTGTCACCATTATATATACAAAAAAGCAAGCAGGTCCTAGTTTCACAGTTGAGTGGTGACGGAGGTTAGTTCTGGTGCATACTTGTGCGTTTGCTAGTCGTCTCAGCAACACAGGAGGGGGCAAGAGCGTTGTGAGCATATGCGTTAAAGCCTTGAATTCCAAATGACCGTAACTGACATGCATCTTCCTTACTCTCTTCAGATTAATGCTCGCTACTTCCTTGCACCTTGCAACAAAATGAGTGACGCAGACACTCAATCCCCTGCCTATGTTTCCTACCTTGCCTGCTTGTAAGAGGTACAACTGAAGCACAGATTAAGCCCTTGTGCATTGCATCGGCAGTCATGCAATGCACATTGGGTGATGTTTTTTATTTTTGTTCAATGCCGGGTCTCACTCACACTCCCTGGCATCGTGCAAAGTTTCTCGCAATTGCAACATGCAACACCTTACAAGGGGGTACAGTAAAACCCATTGGTGTTGTCGGCTTTCAAAAGCTGCAGTACAATAAGTCATGTCATACGGGAGTTTTTTTTTGGACAACACGTTTGGACACCCCTGAGGGACCCCCACCCCCCAAACCGCCCTTCCAGTGCCCCCACCCAAACAAAAAGGGTACCAATCTGCTCCTTTTTCAAATAGGCATCCACCTGCATACACATCAAGACCTGAAGCTGAAGTGTTGCAGAGATATGGGGCAAAAACTGAGATACGGACGCCCATGCACGCGTGACCTACCAGGCACCCATAACTAGCTTGCACAGACCCACAATACTTCCAATTCTTCAGAACTCTACTGACTATCTCATGCTGGCACAATCCTGTAAGTTTGGGGTTATTGCTGATCCATTAAATTGACTCATTCCGCAGCCTGCGCGTGTGCCTGTGACTTTTGGACATGTCCACAGACCCCCCTTTTACCCGATTTGCTCAAAAGGGTGCCAATCGACTGGCTTAAGCTGAGGATTCCGATGATATATTTAAAATTTCGTAGGAGTGACCCTAAATCTTCGGAGGGTGGGTCCAAAAAACTATATATCAATCGATAGCTCTTGACGCCAGGATTCTGAATATATCAAATTTAATCGATTTGACACGTGTCGTCCAAAGTTTATGCTTCCTAAACCCTCCTGTGTCATGCACAAGATTTGTTATTTGTGTGCGGTGCAGCGGCTGGAGGTCGAGCTGAGGCAGAGCTACTCAACCAAGAACTTCACGCTGAAGAGTGGGCTGCTGGACATTGAGAAAAGGCACCGTGACTTCATCTATGAGAACCCGGCCATAGAGGTGCTGTTTGCCAATGTTCTGATTGTCATGTGCTGTCTGTTGTGTGTCTATGGTTGTATGTGTTTTTTGTGTGTGTTTGCATGTGTGTGAGTGTGTGTATGTATGTATGTGTGTGTGTGTGAGAGAGAGAGAGAGAGAGAGAGAGAGAGAGAGAGAGAGAGAGAGAGAAAGAGAGATTATGTATGTGTTTTTGTGTGTGTGCGTGTGTGTGGCTCCTAAGGATACATATCACAACAGGTAGAGGTTGAGTTTGCATATTGAAAGCAGGTTGTGCTCACAACATGTCCTGCTTGCCTTCCTTTGATCCATTTCTGGTGTGCTGTGTAGAACAGGACTCATCATGGTCTTAAAAAAAACGAGGCACTGCTCAGCATACTGCTTCCGCATGCTTCACCGCCCTCAAAGACAATGTGTGTCTCCCTTGCAGGATCTGTGGGGTGAGGTGCTGGGCCTGCTGGTGGAAGACAAGGAGGCGCTGCCTGCAGGCACGGTCATGCAGAAGGCGCGGATGAACAACTACAGGAGCTCCAGCTCATCAGGTGCGTTTGCTGCAGTCAGGCTGCAACCAAGGTCCGTGCTTTTGATGCAGAAGGCGCAGATGGGCAGCTAAAGCTATGGGAGAAACTCCAGTTCGTCGAGTGTGTTTGCTGCGGTGAGACCACCGCTCGCTTGATTTGCAAGTACTTTCTTTGCGATGCGTTACCAGGCGTGGGTGAACAGGGAGAGCTTCAGCTTGTCAGGTGTGTTTGTTGCAGAGGCTGCTACAAATAGTCGAGACTGTGGGTTGCAAATTGCGACGCGGTACAGCTGGCAAAAGAAATCAGCTGAGGCATGCTGCAGGATACGCTGGCTGCAATATAAGACACGTACTTTTCCGTCAACACTCCACATAACGCATAACACATAGCCATTGTTTTGTGCCCTGCATCATTTTGATATTTATCAGGTCAATTCGGGTACTATCTTTTTCCCCAGGTTATTTTTGGGGTTTAGGTGCGGGATTTAAGGTGCGGGATTTAATAAAGTATATCTCATAATTGGGGGACGTTGGCGGGATTTAATAAAGTATATCTCATAATTGGGAAACGTTGGTTTCTCCAATTCCTTTTGGGGTGCGTAATGAGTACGGTAAGGAGCGGTACTTTGAACCAGGCCTAAGATGTAAAGCTTTCATCGTCGTCAATACCATGAAGGTCGTCAGTCTGGATCAGGTTCAGGTGGGAGGTAATGGCCATCGCAGGGACTCTTTCGTTGTGTGCACGACTGTTGTTTGCACAATGCTTGTTTGCACAACCATTGTGTGCACGACTGTTGTTTGCACGACCATTGTGTGCACGACCTTTGTTTGCACAACCCTGATGTACTAATTTGAGTCTCCTAGTGTGACACTGTGTGAGACCAAGACTCTCCTTATTACTAGTCTATGTGGGAAGTGATCTTCCTTGCTCGAGGCACACATTTCTTTGCATGGCTGCTATGAAGCTGTGCGGAAAAGGGAATCGAGTGGAGAGGGGTGTTGAGGGTGTTTTTGAGATGGAGGAGGTTGTGGTGGGAAGGGAGACAAAAAAACCCTAACCCTAAGAAAGGGCGCTGCAGTTGCGGTGGAGAAGTGAAGTGTGCGAGGAACGTGTAATTGGTGTGTGTGGTTATTTTTAGACCCAGTCAATCAGCAATTGCCAGCCAGTCAACCCCCTCCCCCATACCATTTTGCTTTTATTTGGCCCCCCTTTTATGAAGTTCCCTGTGTCTGAAGACTTAGCATGTGAGGCATGTATCGTGCTCAGTCATGCATGCAGCAGGCGTGTTAGTCAGATGATTTAAACACACGCTGCACTGTGGTGCACGTACACACACATACACACACAAGCTCGTGAAAACATGTACACGTAGGGCTCAATAGTAGCAACGCACACATCCACGCTCCAGCCCACGCTGCTGCTGCTGCATCAGGGGCAACGACAATGCCAGAAGCCTCGCCCCCCCTCGACAGGAGCTCTCTAAAGAGAGTCCATGATGAGGTTGAGAAGCTGGAGGTGTGTGGATGTTTTCGTGCAGGGTTGGCCAGACCACATCTACATATACGTGGGTTTCATAAATATGCGTGTGGCTTGTACGGTGATTCTAGCTATCCTGAGCTGCACACCAGGAATTGTAGATAGCTTTATCGATGCAACAAATACCCTCCTATCACGTTAAATGGTCGCCTGCAACGCTTGTTTGGATGCTGCAAATGTGTGTGCTCCCGTGCACAAATTAAACCGTGTTTATCATGCTGCCTGGTGGATCATGACTAGCTCAAGCTCGGAAAAGTCGTGTACTACACGCCATTTCCTCGCTTTTTGCGTGATTGGACCAAGGGCTGTGCAGAAGACGTGCAGCCTCTCTGCTTTGCTTCCGTGCACACACATCGCAAAGGATTTTTTGATGAGGATCAGGTTTTGCAATCCTCTGGTTGGGATCAGGTGCATAGCGGCAACCAGATGACGATATGCTTCAAAATCAGGGTTGCCTGGAACCACATGTGTCGGTATATGTACAGTGTTTTTGGCAGGAAAGCTTTAGTTACGCAGCCATACACCGTGATTGTAAACAGTTATTCCCTATTCAGCACAGTTGGTCTTGACACAGTAGGCTATAAAATCCTTTCATCTTTATGCAGGTCCTTTTTTTAATCAATGCTGTATCCACATTAGTTGTGTCAGTACTCAAATTTCAAACATAATAATACTTTGACGCTTCAGCCACAGCGCCTTACCTTGAGCGCAAGACTGTTCAAGATAATATCAACACTGTAGCACATCACAGTAGCACATCACAGGAATACCCCTAGCAGCCCGACCTCTACATGCACACACGTGCATTCATCCTTGCACATATACACTCTCACACACACACTCTTTCACACACGCACTTTCACACACACACACACACACACACACACACACACACACACACACACACACACACACACACAAACACACACGCACACACACAAACAAAAATAAACACACAC
>Ga0307963_1004013_pt1:2500-11728 | contig 11728 bp, 15 predicted proteins | sample OrgLakmetagen594_FD_201829 | JGI IMG/M metagenome (GOLD analysis project Ga0307963, IMG submission 201829) | Saline water microbial communities from Organic Lake, Antarctica - #594 | ecosystem: Environmental > Aquatic > Non-marine Saline and Alkaline > Saline | place: Antarctica...
TGTGAGTGCACATCATCACACGCTCAAACCACACATTTGTTTGGCAGCTGTGCCACACACACAAGAGAAATCATCAGTTCTCTGCTTCAGCTGTAGAACTGGAGTTCTTGCGTAGTGAGCGTAGGCTGAGATCTGGCAGGCACTTTGCGTAAAGTGCTGTGTACTCTCGTTTTAGGCATTCTTTTTATGCCTTGGTGTAATGACGAAGCCTACAACAAGCTGTAGCATAGAACCTGCAGTTGAGGCGCTGCGATGAACGGGTGTCTATAGAAACTGCGCACCACTTTTGTCACACACACAAGAGAAGCTGCAGTTGAGGCGCTGCGATGAAAGGATCCGGTGTTTAAAGAAATTGCGCACCACTAGGGTTGGCCAGAACCGTATATATACACCGTATATGACCGTATATTTGATGATTTCCCTGCCAAAAATACCGTATATACACCGTATATGTATGGTTCTGGCCAACCCTACGCACCACCCAAAAGCTTGAATGAGCTTAAAAAGACGTTTTGGGCAATTGAAAAAAGGTTGCTGGCAATGAAGCTCCTTTCTTAATGCAGTAACACTTGGGTCGGCCAGAACCGTATATACACACCGTATATGACCGTATGTATGGTGATTTCCCAGCCAAAAATACCGTATAAACACCGTATATACCTACAAATGTATGGTTCTGGCCAACCCTAGGTAACACTCCTTGCTGTTAAACTGCTGCCACAAGTAGGAGGAGACAGCACAAACACAGAGGCATTGCACTGCTGACCTGCTTAATTGTGTACCCAGTTGTGTCTCTTAATCTTTAACACAGAATTTGTGAACTGCAGCTTGTTCCGTCGTGCACGCAGTTGTGCCTCTTGATCTTAAACACGTAAACATTGCGCTGCAAACCTGTTCCATGGTGCACGCAGCTGTGTCTCTCAATCTTAAACACAGAGATCTTGCACTTCAAACCTGTTCCACTGTGCACGTAACTGTGTCTACTGATCTTAAACACAGAAAATGTGCACCACAAACCTGTTCCATTGTGCACGCAGCTGTGCCTCTTGACCTTTACTCATAAATCCTGCACTGCTAACTTGTTCCATCGTGCACGCAGCTGTGCCTCTAAATTTTAAACACACTTGCACTGCAAACTTGTTCCATCGTGCACGCAGTTGTGCCTCTTGATCTTAAACACAGAGATATTGCACTGCAAACCTGTTCCATAAATTCTGCACTGCTAACTTGTTTCATCGTGCACGCAGCTGTGCCTCTCAATCTTGAAAACAAAGATATTGCACTGCAAACTTGTTCCATTGTGCACGCAGCTGTGTCTCTCAATCTTAAACACAGAGATCTTGCACTGCAAACCTGTTCCATTGTGCACGTAACTGTGTCTACTGATCTTAAATACAGAAAATGTGCACCACAAACCTGTTCCATCGTGCACGCAGCTGTGCCTATTGTTTTTTACTCATAAATCCTGCATTGCTAACTTGTTCCATCGTGCACGCAGCTGTGCCTCTTATTCTTAAACACACTTGCACTGCAAAATTGTTCCATCGTGCATGCAGTTGTGCCTCTTGATCCTTAACACAGAGATCTTGCACTGCAAACCTGTTCCATAAGTTCTGCACTGCTAACTTGTTTCATTGTACACGCAGCTGTGCCTCTCAATCTTTCACACAAATATATTGCACTGCAAACTTGTCCCACCGTGCACGCAGCTGTTCCTATTGATCTTGTAAGTCATAAAACTTTACACTGCCAACCTGTTCCACCGTGCACGCAGCTGTGCGGCTTGATCTTTAACACAGAAATTGTGCACCACAAACCTGTCCCACCATGCACGCAGCTGTGCCTCTTGATCTTCAACACAGAAATTGTGCACCACTAACCTGTTCCATCGTGCACGCAGCTGTGCCTCTTTATCTTTACTCATAAATTTTACACAGCCAACCTGTTCCATCGTGCACGCAGCTGTGCCTCTTGATCTTTACTCATAAATTTTACACAGCCAACCTGTTCCATCGTGCATGCAGCTGTGCCTCTTTATCTTTACTCATAAATTTTACACAGCCAACCTGTTCCATCGTGCACGCAGCTGTGCCTCTTGATCTTTACTCATAAATTTTAAACAGCCAACCTGTTCCACCGTGCACGCAGCTGTGCCTCTTTATCTTTACTCATAAATTTTACACAGCCAACCTGTTCCATCGTGCATGCAGCTGTTCCTATTGATCTTGTAAGTCATAAAACTTTACACTGCCAACCTGCTCCACCGTGCACGCAGCTGTGCGGCTTGATCTTTAACACAGAAATTGTGCACCACAAACCTGTCCCACCGTGCACGCAGCTGTGCCTCTTTATCTGTACTCATAAATTCTACACAGCCAACCTGTTCCATCGTGCACGCAGCTGTGCCTCTTGATCCCCCTTCAGCTCGAGCTGCCCTCCAGAGCAGCGTGGCCGGGGCAACCCTCTTGGTGCTGCTGTCGAATTGCAGGGCAGAGGGCACTGAATCACCTGTGCAGGTGAAAAAAAATAACACACCCTCGGTGCTGCTGTCGAAATGTTGGGCAAAGGGCAGGTGAAGAAAATAAAACCATGCATGACTGATAGGGTGAACAATATGGTACGGCAGTCGCACATCTTAGTGTCACAGTTAGGACCCTCAAAAGGTCTCTCACAGGTGTTGCTTTTCCTTGAATCAGAGTAGAGGTATCCGTAAAAGCAGCACACCTGCCAAGGACGAAAGTCACACACCCACTCCCACACCCACACCCACACCCGCACCCACACCCACACCCACACCCAAACCCGCACCCACACCCACACCCACACCCACACCCGCACCCACACCCACACCCGCACCCACACCCACACCCACACCCACACCCACACCCACACCCGCACCCGCACCCACACCCACACCCACACCCGCACCCACACCCACTCCCACTCCCAAACCCACATCCACACCCACACCCACACCCGCACCCACACCCGCACCCGCACCCGCACCCGCACCCGCACCCGCACCCGCACCCACACCCACATTGCACCCACACCCACACCCACACCAACACCCACACCCACGCACTCACGCACTTACGCAGAGGTACGATCCAGGGACGGCAACAAGGGCCCTGGCAGCACAAGCAGTGCCGTGCGCACACGGCCAATAGCATCTGGGCGCAAGCCGTCCAGCCGCAATCCATCGAGCGCCTTTTGAATGCTACTCCACTTCATGGGCCTGCCCCCAGGGGTGTCGAGGGGGCTGATTGAAAGTGCAGAACGCAGCTGTGAGATGACCTGCGTATGGTTACGAAGTGTGGTGCCTGTCAAAAATTGTGGAGGTCCTGTACGTATGGTCACAGAGGTGGAAAATATGACGGCTCTCAACAATCCATGCAAAACACAGGTACGCATTGCGGTGCAAGTTATGCTTCAATTCAATCTCTGTGACCACGATGTACATCCATACAGTGCATTCCTTGCTTTCTTGTGGGGGGCAGTTCTTTACTGCCTGCATAGTTCTTCATTTCTTGCTCTCTTCTCAAACACCTCTGCTCCGCTGATTCTCCTCCATCGCCCCAAAACTAGCCACTGGCTGGTCTTCCCCACCCACCCCAAAACTAGCCACTGGCTCGTCATCAACCCAATATTAGCCTCTGATTCTCCTGGCACACCTCAAAACTGCCCTGAGCAAAGATCTATACCTACAACTGAGCACACACGAGTCCGGAAACATGCACCTGATATACCTGCCATCATCTGATCTGAGCACACAGGAGTGCAGAAAGCATTCAAACCAAAATATCTGGGACTGAAACCAACTGTTTGAACAAGAGCCTTCTCCACTCATACCTGCTCCGTCGCTTCTCCTGGCATTACCCCAAAACTAGCCATGAGGGATGTCAAGAGCACACGATGGCTGATGCGCACCTACAAGTAAGTAAGAAATAAAGTCAATAGTGTTGCGTTAGAAAACGGCTGAGCATGAATTCGCTGAGCACACGATGGCTGATGCGCACCTACAAGTAAGTAAGCAGTGGTCAGTCAATAGTGTTGCGTAGGCAAAAGGCTGAGCATGCAATTGCTGAGTTCAGTGTTAAACTTGAACTCCAGTTCTTGTAGCAAAGCAAAGCGATATCACTCATATTCCATATCACTCTTGCTTGAAGTTGATGTTCCTCAACAGAGATCTTAATTTCTTCGATCTTTTTTAACTCCTTGGTCCTCGCATTCGATCCTCTTCCTCTAGCTTGGGTTTATGATTCTGCCTTATTCCTGTCGTTTGGGCAGTTGTGAGGACCCTCTGGTTTTAAGCAAAGGTGCCCGGTCCTTACCGTAATTGCACTGCCATCAATTGAAGCTAAATAAGTCAAGCTACAAGATTCTTACACTCTTTGTTACTTAGGACCTAAAAGCACTTAATGCTCAATGCGCAACTGCGTGTATTGTATGTGTGTGTATATGTGTGTGTGCGTGTGTGTGTGTGTATGTGTGTGTGTGTGTGTGTGTGTGTGTGTGTGTGTGTGTGTGTGTGTGTGTGTGTGTGTGTGTGTGTGTGTGTGCGAGTGTGTGTGTATGCAGAGTGTGTGTAAGCAAGCTACATCACTGGCTTGTTATTCCATTGTAACCACCAAGTCTTGCATGAAGTAAAACGTTCCAACAGAGCAAGTACACTGGAGAAGTGACCCATTGCACTTAAGCTGCTGCATGGAGCAGCAAAGGAGCGCTGGGACCAAGACAATCACCAGTGCAAGGCAGGCTTTTTTTAGAGGGACAAACCGCTTGAAGCGTGTATGTCTCAATCCCTTGCACATCTCAATCCAACATACGATTATCTGCTCACACACTTCAATTTTAAACTTGATATTCTGCTCACAAACCTAGCTTCAAATATGATAATTTGCTTATATACCTCAATTTAAAATATTATCCTCAAATCACACACCTCACAGTGTTGAGCAGCAGCAGAGGATGCAAAGGAATGCCAGTGCTTTTGTCTCAGTATACCTGCCTCGATTCCAATTTTACCTCGTAGCGTGGAGCAGCAGCGGAGGGTTATTGTGCGCAGGGAAATGCCAGTGCTTCCGTCTCAGTATACCTGCCTCAATATCATTCACATACCCCACCCAAGTTCCAATATTACCTCGTAGCGTGGAGCAGCAGCAGAGGGCTGGTGAGAACGAGGTGCGTTTGTTTGTGTGGGTGGGTTGCCCATGGCAAATAGGGAGTCCAGGACCTGAAGGAGCAGGTTATTAAATTGATGATGCTTGCAAAACTAGAGGCCAAAGCAGGCAAGAGGGGGGAAATGAGGAGTGGCGGAATATTATTTTTGTTTACGTGACGTGCAGATTGTTAAGTAGGGACGTATGGAATTTTTTGCAAAATATAGGAGAGAGCTTTAGAGTAGCTCTGCACCATATACACATTTGCGTGGACTGCGTACAGTAAAATTCCAGTCAGGCGACCCAGGAATGAAAGCACTTTGAAACGAATCCCAGTGGCAGCTTAATGCAAAGAACAGATGTTTGTGCATTAGGAATTAACAGCACATTACCGCATGTACCATACTCCAAACTCCCCTGGAAAAACTACATTTTCCCAAAAGGCTAGCACCTCCCCCCTGCCCCTGCGAATTCATTATACAGCGACCTCCCCCTTGTCCCTCTCGTCCTCTCAAGCCTCTTTTCACAATATATAACACGAGGGAGTCAAGCGCACGTCAAAGGCGCACACCTGTATGACAGCCGTAAGGACCTGCCCCTCCCCTAGTAGCCTTTCTCTAGAGGCAGCGGCAGCGGCAGCGACAGCCAAAGCGGAGCCAGCATGCCCTGATCCTGCTGTGTACGTGTACAGTGTGTATGTGTGTGTAAGTAAGTATGTGTGTGTGTGAATGTGTGTGTTTGTATGCACATGTATGTATGTGTGTGTAAGTGTGTGTGTGCACATGTGTGTGTGAGTGTGTGTGATCACAAGTGAACGCATACGCGTATCTGTTCATGTGTGTATGCCGATAGCTAACGCGGAGCCAGCATGCCCTGATCCTGCTGTGTACGTGTTCAGTGTGTGTGGAGGTGTATTTTTGTGTGCAAGTGTATGTGTATGTGCGATCACAAGTGAAAGCATACGCGTATGTGCACATGTGTGCATGTGTGTGCACGGGAGTGTTTTTTGTGTTGTGGTGTCATCCGCACTCACCTGTAGTGGGTGCGGCTGGGGTACTTGGTGCTGCTGCTACAGATCCCTTGCATACAATGTCGAAGTCAGCCACGCATATGGATGAGGGCAGCTCTTGGTCTCGAGCCTACACATGGCGCGGCAAAGGGTTGCATTCTTAAACCCAAGGCCTTGCACAAGGACACATGTCGATATGGAAGAGGGCAGCTCTTGGTCTTGAGCAAAAGGATTGCGGTCTCAATCACACACAGGCCTTGCATTATAACTAGGGTTGGCCAGAACCGTATATATACACCGTATATGACCGTATATTTGGTGATATCCCTGTTCAAAATACCGTACATACACCGTATACATAGAATTCTGGCCAACCCTAATTACAACGCAAGTTGGCCACGCACACGAAAGAGGGTAGCTCATGGCTTTGAGTCTACGCAACGCATGGCCAAGAGGCCTGGTATATAGATGTTCAAAGTCTTCTTCTCGGTGGTGGGACAATTTCACGGTACTTGGTATCAAAGTGGCTTCTTCTCTTTAAGTAATGTGGCGAGTGGTTAACACTGCCTGTACATTTCCCCTCCCCTTTCTTGTCACGAAAGGCTTACAGAGCGTTAATGCCAGCCACACAGTGGCAGAACTTCAGCCTTGAGCCACTTCACGCTTCACGCCATGGAGCAGAATGGACACATATATTCTGGATGCCCCAACCGTTCTCTCAGACATCCACTTTTCTGTTTGCATGCACGTTCTCTTTTGTGCTTGCTTTTTTGGTTACGTTTGCATTCACGATTGCATTTGCATTTGGGCTTGTGATTGCGTTAGCATTTGCATTTGCAGCAAAGCACATGGTGCTCCAACTTGCACACCATGACAGAGGGAGGCTATGCAAATTCCAGCTTTTGATCTGAGCCAGCGAGATAGACATCACCTTGACCTTTCATTGTTGAGACAAACGCTTCCGAGTCCTAAATCTGATTTGTACTCGTGTATTGCCAACCGCCAAGATGCATACTCACATCCTTTGCAGCGGAAATGCAGCTGAACATGTGCGCCTTTTTACATCTCCATACGACAATAATCTACGAATGTACCGATACAAACAGCATTCTGCGCTGTGCCAAATAGCAAAAGACCCTACCAGCTTGCTTTTGTTTGGTGGCCACCTCAAAGCGTCAGAGGCAACTTACTAGGCAGACAAACGCAGGTATGGTTAGATCAACGAACAGTCCTGGCAGTGTGTGAGGCAATTTCAAACTTACCTTTGTGAATGGTGGACACCTCAAAGCGTCAAAGGCAATTTCCTAAGCAAACGTGCGCAGGTATGGTCAGACCATTGACCAGTCCTGACAGTGTGTGAGGCAGTTTCAAACTCACCTGCTTGTGTACGGTGGACACCTCAAAGCGTCGAAGGCAATCAATGGGCAGCCAAGTGCTGGCACCTCCCTGACCATTCCCGCCACCTAATTGTAAGTGCACAGGTGTGTGTTGTGTGTGTTTGTACGTGTTTGTATCTGTCGTGTGTGTATGTGTGTGAGTGCATGGTGTCTTGCACGCGTATTGTGTATTGTGTGCAATTACGGCACAGCTTAGTAAAGAATTGCACGGGATTGAGCACGCACACACCTGCAGCAACTTGCTGCGCTAGCCACGACACAAAGGGGGTGCGCAGATCTCTGTGCAGGGCGATATGCGATATGCAATAAGGGTGCAGCTTAAATAGATGGCCACACAGGACTGAGCACGCACGCACCTGCAGCAACTTGCTGCGCTAGCCATGACACAAAGGGGGTGCGCAGATCTCTGCGTAGGGCCAAGAGAGAGCCTCCTTGGGTCAGGAGGTGCACAGCATCTCGGTGTGTGGGTGGGGTACGAGCGTAGCCCACCTGCATGGAAACACGTCGAGTGGTTTTTGGATTCATATGTCGAATGTATGATGCAAAGCCCGCCTGCATGGAAACATGCGGTGTGATTTTTTTGATTTCAAGTAAAAATATATGCACAACGCAGCCCGCCTGCATGGAAACATGCGGTGTGCTTCTTGGACTTAAAAGTTATAATGTACGGTGCACAGCGTAGCCCGTCTGCACGTTATTGGTGGTGTTTAGTTTTGGGGTTCAAATGCGGTAATGCACGATGCAAGTTCAAGAGGAGTGGGGTGAAGGAGGAGTCTCTCTCTCTCTCTGCGCCTTTCGGTGGACTCCTTGCGCTCACAACTCTGACTTGCATAATTATTAGAATAGACATGGCCGGTGCCCTGTGCTATTGGTAAGAGGATCTATCAATTAAAATATGCTAGCCTCTAACTATCCCTCAAACCCTTGATTCTGATCTACACACCAAACATGGCCAACCCCATGTGCTGCTGTTAGCATAAGACGCCAGCAGCACAACTGGCCTCTGTGTAAGCTTTTCAGATCTTAAAACTCTCTGCCCTCCACTCTGTGTAACCCTCTTTCAACTCACACCTGCATAATACACATGGCCATTGCTCAGTGCTATGACACAAATCCTCAGCAACACGACTGGCCTGCTGCAGCCTCTGAGCAATCCTTCATGAGAAATCCACATCTGCACGCTGACATGGCCATTGCTCAGTGCTATGACACAAAACCTCAGCAACTTGGCTGACCTGTCACAGCCTCTAAGCAATCCTTCTTGATAATTCAGCACCTGCATACTAGACATGGCCAGCGCGCCGTGCCTGCCTCCAAACACGGCCTTGACAACCGCCACCACAGCATCACGAGCAGCAGCGGCGTCTGGCTTGGGGAGCCCAGCACCTGCACACACAAAAGGGCCTACCATTTTGGCACACATGCACAAAGCATTACTCAGCAGCATCACGAGCAGCAGCGGCGTCTGGCTTGGAAACCCCAGCTCCTGCACGCACAAAAGGGCCTACCATTTTGGCACACATGCACAAAGCATTACTCAGCAGCATCACAAGCAGCAGCGGCGTCTGGCTTGGAAACCCCAGCTCCTGCACACACAAAAGGGCCTACCATTTTGGCACACATGCACAAAGCATTACTCAGCAGCATCACGAGCAGCAGC
>Ga0307963_1004015_pt1 | contig 11726 bp, 4 predicted proteins | sample OrgLakmetagen594_FD_201829 | JGI IMG/M metagenome (GOLD analysis project Ga0307963, IMG submission 201829) | Saline water microbial communities from Organic Lake, Antarctica - #594 | ecosystem: Environmental > Aquatic > Non-marine Saline and Alkaline > Saline | place: Antarctica: Organic Lake...
CGCACTAAGTCCTTTGGAGCAAATATTTTGTCCCCCTTTTGTTTGGTCCAATGGGTAAGCTTGGACCTAAAATCTACCTGGGAACAAAAAAATGGGGAAATTTTGTGCTTGCATGCACTTCTGCACTCATGTCACTAAAGCTAGCTAATTTGGCAGGGAATCGGCACAAATCCAGCCCCCCACTCACACCCTTTACCCCAAACCCATTTATTTTTATGCAGAAGTGTTACATCTATGGTTATAAACCGCTGTGTGACCTCAGATGTGCATATTAGAAGTGGGCATTAATTCTCCTTTTTTTGGGTGGGCTTGGCTGGCTTTTTTGAAAACTTATTCTCAGCAGCTATATTTATTCTAATTTATTCATATTATATTTTCAATCATATTCGCATCCACCTTCGCGAAGCGAAGGTTGGACCCGAAGGTCGCATATTTGTGAGCCCTCCGCCGAGTTCCCCGGCCCCTTGGCAGCACCCCGCAAAGACTTAATATAATTGCGACAGGGGATCTGCGCACCTCCTGTGGCATCTAAGATTGTCTTTAAATGCCCCAGGAGGTGCGAGATCTGCGAGTTCTCGCATAAAAATTCAATTGTCTGTCCGACGAGCTCAGTCCGAGTTCCCTGGCCCCTTGGCAGGGAACGAGGGAATGGGCCGGGGCGAGCCCGGAGAGAATGAGGAATTCTCGCCCCTTCGCTTCGCGAAGGTGGATGCGATTTGTAGGTGTGAGGGCCTGGGCAAGGCTTCAATGCGGTGCGTGCTTGCAATACAAGGCTTCAGGAGGGCGGCCTTTAGGTTAAGATTTTTATCACAGACCATACCCATACTGAAAGCATCTGAAAAAGGAGCGAGGAACACTTGCCTTGCAAGTTTAAGCACACCATCTCTGATTTCTGTATGTGACTGTCAAGCATTTCCTGTGTGCGTAGGCTCTCAATCTATTGAGCATGATCTGCATGTCATTGTGTCCATTGGCTGTGAGCGAGACAGAAAAGACAAGAAAAACTATGCAGCAAAACACTCCCTGCATCAATTCAGAAAAAGGAGACACATTGGCCCAAAGTGCCGTGGGTCTCCCCCACCAAACAGACAGGCACCAGTTGCCTGCATAAAGTATGTGTGTGTGATATGATCGAGGTGTTGTGTGCCTGTGATTGCTCCCAGAACTCTTTAGAGACGCAGCCAATATCATTTAGGTAGAAGGAACTAAATAGCAGAGAGAGGGCACCCTTGTTTGACATTAAAAAATGTTGGCTGTACTCTAGCATGCTGGTCTCCATCCGTCAAAAAGTACTCATCAGCAACGGTAGAGGTTTTACAAGATGGCGTGGCAGTGTTGCAAATGCCTTCACAGTCTGTCCTGAGGACAAGAAGATCTTGTATGTTGTGTCTGTGCCGCATAATGTTTCAGGTGTCTTGAAATAAGAAGCGGTTGAAGATTAATGTGTCCTGGGAAGAAATTAAACTAGGTGTTAGCCAGGCTTGTGTTACTGGACGCACCATTTATGTAATTGCAAAACATGTGTGTCCAGCCTGTAAAAGGTACCGCTCACTGCGACCTGCTCTCAGACGACCCAACGTTTTTGGCAATTGGACCGCATCACTAGCTGTGAGAGTCAGCAAGGTCATAAGCATAAAGCATTGATGAGCTGCCCTCAAACCTGTCCTCTCATTAGTTGATGTGCTGAGTCTTGTATTTTGATGTGACAGTGATTTGCTACGACATTCCAGTGTCTGTAACACCCACATAGCCACTCCCAAACGCATCATGCATCCACACCAGTATTAAGAAAGAGAGGGGGTTACCGTGTGGCCTTGCAACCTTAGTTTACACATGAAGTTGCCGCGGGACAGCGATACCAGCTGTCCTACCACAAACCCAACAATCGTACAATAAATGAATAATGAAAAAATTGTGGCTGTTGTATTTTGTGCACAACATTGTCAGACAAAAGGCCACAGTTGAAATTTGCGGTTGAAGCAGTGGATTTGGCTTCAAAGTTGCAATGATGTGCGCGGCATGCACCCTTTTTATTTTTTAACTGTCAGTTCGTTTCAACCTCGTAGTTAGGAGTTTGCTATCTCCCCTTGACCTATGTAGTACGCCAACCAAGAATATGCCAACAGTCCAAATCCAAGGAAGAAGGGGGCTTCGTACTTGCATGCAACTGGCAACCTTCCACCGCCAACATTAACAAGATAACTGTTCTATTCCGGCTCGTATCCACCGAACTGCTGGAGGGGGATTTTTACACTTGTGCCCAATACCAAGAGACACTGAACTGGCTAAAAGAGCCCTCCTAGCAGAGAAACGAGAAAAGCATCTGGGCCGTTGACACCCATACTTGCCAACAAAAAACTGAGCTTGCCACACAAAAAAGGGGCAGGGAAAACAGACACACTGGAACCACACAAGACAGGAAGGAACAGGCCAAGGGCAGCAAGTTGCTGAAGTCAAGGAAAGCAAGGGCTTAAAACTAAGCTGCCAACTATCTAAGGCACAAGCATAAAAAGGATGGTTAGCACAGCGCAAGCTGTGCTAAGAGAGTACTAACTAACGTTCGGTTGTACTCGCCTCCAAGAACTAGAGTACTTCTGCGAGTACTCAGCAGTCGTGTGTGTGTATGTCACGCCGTATAAATACGTATATACGGAAATACGGAATTCGGATACGGCGGGGGGAGGCTGGAAAATACGGCGTATATACCGTACCGTATAATACGTACAATTATACGAATACGGATCTGGCCAACCCTATGTATGTGTGTGTGTTTGTGTGTGCATGCGCCTTTTCCACTTACTAGTATTAATTCTAGAGTTGGCCAGAACCATATATATACACCGTATACAACCGTATGTCTGGTGATTTCCCTGCCAAAAATACAACAGTAATTACACCGTATATATACAGGGTTCTGGCCGACAAAAAATAAATCTCATCAGGAGCCGCTTTCAGGCCGAGCCTGCAACCCTCCAGGTCCCTGGATATCTCCCTTTTCTTTTCTTTGGAGGATCATACGACACTCAGTATTGAAGTGGCACTTTACCTTAATTCATGTGGGGAGTAGCTGTTCACTGCCTGCGTTTTCTCTTCGTTTTCTTTCTTTCACTCCCACATACGCACAACAGACCATAGTTTGTTTCAGCGACACATTGACACAGCATCTTTTTTCTCGATCATCATAGGCACGCAGAGAACACGGGTGACTGCTGCTGCCTCCTCGTTCTGCTACAGGAAGGTGCAAACCCGAATGTCACCGATTACTGGGGAAGGTAAGCAAAGCTGTCTTTCTTGTGTGTCTTTCTTCTGTGACACAGCACATCCTTTTATTTTTTGCATAAGCGCAGCTTCTGTTTCAGAGCTTCTCTTTAAATCGCTCACCCAAAAGAGTGCTGGACTTCAACAGCAAACACTGCAGATTATATGGCACCTTCTCTGCTGTGAATGGGGATGTGCCTGGTTTACACTTGGTCGGGCCCTGCCAATATTATACAGCACCTGTTTCTGCTTTGAAATTGTGCTTGCACGTGATTGTACAGGTATGTCAGCAGAAATCGGCGTTATTCTACAGGCATTTAAGCAAAATTTAGCGTGAAACTTCAGGAACTGCAGGCCTCTACCCTGCTGCCAACTTGCTTTCTAGTGTGCAGCTGACTCGTCCCCAAGCTTGTGTTAGACATCTTGGTACTTTGGTTAGACATCTTGGTACTTGTGTTAGACATCTTGGTACTTGTGTTAGACATCTTGGTACTTGTGTTAGACATCTTGGTACCCTCTCGTACTTTGGTCCCCCATTTATAAAGACTTGCAAGAAGGAAGGTGCAAATAAGGTGTTCCCTGTCTGAAGCAGCCTGCATCTTGCCGTGCTGTTTCTGAGCATTTCTGCCTCAATTTGATCATGTCTGAACTGACGACAGTAATGACCGTAAGGTCCTAAATCTATAACATGATCAGCAACAAACGCACTCCGCATGTCTCATTTCACATGCTCCATGTCCATCACGTGGCACATGTTGCTTGTGTGTTTTTGCAACATGCAGAACTCCTTTGCACTACCAAGTCCTTAGCATCATGGAGGCTCACATGCTCAAAAAAGCCAACCAGATCAACCACTTCAAAAAGGCTACCAGCAAGAACGACGACAGGTGAGCTGCGCTCAGAGCAACCAGGCAAAAGGTTACCCACAAGAAAACGACAGGTGAGGCGTGCTCAGAAGGGTCACAGATCAAACCATTCAAAAATCCACCAGCAAGGACGACGACAGGTGAGTTGCGCTCAGATCATCCAGTTCCAAAAGGTTACCCACAAGGACACGACAGGTGAGGCGTGCTCAGAGGGGTCACAGATCAAATTATTCAAAAAATCCACCAGCAAGGATGAGGACGGGAGGGTGCGCTCAGATCATCCAGGTCCAAAATGTTCCCCACAAGGACACGACAGGTGAGGCATGCTCAGCCTATCTCCACTCATATGAACTCACCTGAACTCACCTGCACTCACAGGTGACGCATGTTGTTACACAACATATATGCACACTCTTATGACAAAAATGCAACAATGAACTAGAGATCAGGATGGCCTATCAAATCGGTCGGCAATTCTACAAAAGCGCTACCAGCAAGAGTGACGTGAAACACGCACAATATGAACAATATTTTAACAAAGCTACCATCAAGATTAGTGACAGGAGAGATGCATGGTGTATTTCACGGATATACAGCTGAATGCTGAAATGTGTGATTTCACTCAAGTAGTGATTTCTTTTATGCATTTTATACTTGTATACAGGCAGGCGCACACATGTACACATACATGAGCACGCACACATGCACACACACATGAGCACACACATGAGCACACACACATGTACGCACACATGAGCACACACATGTACACACACATGTGCACACACACATGTACACACACATGAGCACACACATGAGCACACGTGCTTGCACACACACACTCACACACACACACACACACACACACACACACACACACAAACACACACACACAAACACACACACACACACATACATACACTTACACACATACACACACATAATTACACAGGACAAAATTCTTGGGGATGTACACGCTGTTACGCAACATACATGCACACACACGCAAATGTTCTCACACACACACACACAAATACACAGAGGGATGCTTTGGGGGAGTTGCATGCTGTTATTTGACATGCATTCACACACGTGCAAACGCGCACAAATGCTCACACACACGTGCACACACACGTGCACACAAATACCCAGAGCAATGCTTTGGGGGATTCGCAAGCTGTTACGCTTCCGCGCCAACCCTAACATCGTCGACAAGCAAGGACAGACCCCTCTGCATCTGGCTGCAGGTGTGTGTATGTTTATGTAAAAGTGTACGTGTATGTAAATGTGAGTGTGTGCGTGTGTGCATGTGTATGTGTATGTGTATATGTGGATGTTGATTTTACGTTCATTGGAGCACGTAGCATGCATACACGCATGAAAGAAAACGTTTGACGTGAAAGGTTGCATGCAAATGCATCAGTTGCAAAGCGTTTTGCCGGGGCTGACCTCAGCACTTGTGGCCGCAAGTGGGACAAACTTGCGCTCATTGGGGCATGTACCATGTAACACGTACGTCCACACTCATGACAGCAATTTCTTGAGTAAATGGGTTGCGTGAGAAAGCCTCTTGAGGTGTGTTTACCACGCTGGTGTCTTGCAAAGGGGCAGAGGGTGTGTGTGTACTTAAAATGTGTGAAAGGAGGAGTGAAGACTTGTGATCATGTTCGGGAAAAATGGCCTTGAACAACCAAATGCAAAGGAGGTCATAGCATTGCCTCCTCAAGAGAAATTTAGTAGCAGAGCACACACACACATATACACACATACACACACATATACATACATACACACACACATTACTTCATTCAGCCGCCGGTTCTGCTGTCCTCATCAAGCTCCTATTGCGTGCAAACGCCAACCCGCATGCAATAGACCATCAAGGGCGCTCCCCTCTTCATTTGGCAGTGACATCTCAATCCTTGGAGGTGGCACGTCTGCTGGTACAGCATGGGGTGGATCCTCATCAGTGTAAAGACACAAACGGCTACACTCCTGCTGCTCTGTCTTTGGTGCGTGTGGGTGTGGGGATGGTGTGGGTGAGCTTTTGGACGGGGGTGAAGTGTTTAGGGTTGCCACAAGGTGTGTGGTATAAGGTAAGGTAAGGTTGCATCACTATGTATGCCTTCTTGCCAGCTTGCCACAAGGTGTGTGGTACAAGGTAAGGTTAGGTTTCATCACTATGTAATCCTCCTTGCCAGCTTGCCACAAGGTGCCTCCTTGCCAGGCTTGCCACAAGGTGTGTGGTATAAGCTCCTGGATATTGTGTCAAAGGGAAGGTCAAAGCTCACTTGCAACTGAGCTCTCCAGACGTTTGCTTTGTATGCTGCAGTCTTCCTTTCAGCTTTCAGGCTAGAAAAGTTCTGTTGCCACATATTTGCTCTAAGCAGGCAGCTGCTTCGTACCAACTAATTGTCAAAAGTATCCTACAGATACGATGAGGATAGTTAGCATGCATTTCGTATTCCATGTGCATTGATGTCTGTTGAAAACGCGCTCTGGACAAGGCACTCAGTTTGCGCCTAAATAACCAGTAACCAATGTTGTGCAGCACTTAGCACTTCGTAACTTAACATGCCTGCTCTCACAATTCAGGCATTCATGGTCCAAAATGGCATTTCATTCATAGTGTGGCACCCTGAATAGGGGGGCTGACCAGGACCGTAAACTGACGTTATTATTTGTGACTAGGGTTGGCCAAAACTGTGAGTACGTATGTATATATGGTTCTGGTCAACTCTATTTGTGACCTGAAATTAACCAAAGCTCGACCCTGCCAAAAGTACCACATGTTTATACCGTAATGGTATGTAGGGATCGGCGTATAGCGCTATACAAGGTGTTTCAATAGCGCTATATTGCGCTATATTTCAACCGCTATAATCTGCCAGAACGTCCCCTTGCCAAAGGAGTTCCGGCATCGGATTTGGAAGGCATGAAGGATATCATGGAAAAATATTATAGCTTGGGTTGGCCAGGACCATATATATACGGTGTATATATGGTTTTTTTGGCAGGGAAATCACCATACATACGGCCATATACGGTGTATATATACGGTTCTGGCCAACCCTAACAATAGCCCAATAAGCAAACGCCGATCCCTGCAATTACTCCAAACGCAGGTGAGACCGCCAATAGCAATAGCCTGTTTTGTACGTCTCTGCAGGAGCTATTACTGTTTGTACTGTTGTGGACTGTTGTGGACTGTTATGGACTGTTGTGGACTGTTGTAAACTGTTGTGGACTGTTGTGGACTGTTGTGGACTGTTGTGGACTGTTTTGTACGTCTCTGCAGGAGCTATTACTTCAATCGCAAGTGAGACCGCCAATAGCCTGTTTTGTACGTAGCAATAGCCTGTTTTGTACGTAGCAATAGCCTGTTTTGTACGTGGTTATGTACGTAGCAATAGCCTGTTTTGTACGTGGTTATGTACGTAGCAATAGCCTGTTTTGTACGTAGCAATAGCCTGTTTTGTACGTGGTTTTGTACGTAGCAATAGCCTGTTTTGTACGTGGTTTTGTACGTAGCAATAGCCTGTTTTGTACGTGGTTTTGTACGTAGCAATAGCCTGTTTTGTACGTCTCTGCAGGAGCTAAAAGATAACGCGCTGATGAACCTCTTTGGTGTTGCGGCCCGAGCTGCCTCACCTGTCAAGAAGCCCTCAAATCCTGGGCCATCAACAAAAGCACCAACACCAACACCAACAACAGCAGCAGCAGCAGCAGAGATTACAACTGCTGCTTCCCTAACAAAACAAAACAGACAAAACAGCAGCGGCAGTAATTGCAGCAGCAACATCAGCAACCTAGACGCCAGTGGCAGCAAAGATGTTGGCAGCAGAAAGGATGACAGCAGCAAAAAAAGTCAAAAAGGTCCAAGAGGGGGCAAGCCGGTATTACGAGAGGCACAGCTGCGTGAGCTCCAGCAACAGCGTCCAGAGATGTTTGTGGCCTCAGGCTCGAGTCATGGTTTAGTTGCCACTGGTGGAGCTCACCCTGGTGCTAATGCTAGCACTAGTGCTGATGGTGCTTTCAGCACTGGTGCTGGTTGTGCGTTAAGCACTGGTGCTGATGGTGCGTTAAGCACTGGTGCTGATGGTGCTTTAAGCACTGGTGCTGGTTGTGCGTTAAGCACTGGTGCCGGTGGTGCTTTGAGCACTGGTGCCGATGGTGCTCTAAGCACTGTTGCAGGTGGAGGTGCTATTAGTACTTTCGGAGCAAGTGCTGGGGGTGCTCTTAGCACCAGACCCGATGGAGGTATTTCCGGTGCAAGTACTGGGGGTAGCTCTGATGTTGGTGCTAGCGCTTATAATAGCGCAGGGGGTGCTCCCGCTGGTCGTGGTGTTGCTAGCACCGGTGGTGGTGATGATGATGGATATGGGGCTGGCGCTCAAGCTGGTGCCAATGGTAGTGCTGGCGACGGTGTATGCACCAGCGTTGTCAGTGTCAAGGAGCAGCCACCGATTCTGTTGTCTGGAGCAGCAGGAGGTCAGACGGTGCCTTCATTCCAGCTTCCAACACCACCTCAAGGCTCAGCAGCTGGATTCTTGAGCGCGTTGTCCCCTCCACCTTCAGCAGCAAGTGCAGCAGCCGTAGCATCGGTAGACGTGCTAGTGGCGCCTCAACCGTCACGACCAACAACATCACCTGGAATACCAGCAGCACAACTAACATCAGCACCTGCACGAGCACTAGCACTACCATCACCACCAGCAGCAGCAGCACAACCAACACAACCAACACTTGCAGCAGCACAAACAGCACTAGCAGCACAAACAGCAGCAGCAGCACAACCAACACCAGCAACAGCACAACCATTACAACCGACGCCAACAACAGCACAACCAACACAACCGACGCCAGCAGCAGCACAACCAACACCAGCAGCAGCACAATCGACACCAGCAGCAGCAGGAGCAGCAGCAGCAGTCGTACATCAGCCAGTCGGCGCACTTGAAATACCATCACAACCAACATCCGTGGGAACAGAGGGTGCAATACACCCATCTGTGCTGCCTGCACCTCCCAAATATTCAACCACGCACGCAGCTGCAGATCTTGCAGCACCACCACCCATCACATTGCCACAACCAGTCAATGCGCAGCTGTCGCCGCCATCGTCTTCAGCACTAACACCACCTACAGCTCAGCCAACAGATCTGCCTGAAGAATCTTCCTCCCTCACAGTTCGTGCACCTTATCCTGAGGTGCCTGAAAGGCCCTGCGCCCCCGCACTCCGTGCACCTCATCCCGATGTGCAGCAAACCGACTGCACTGTTGAGGGGCACGTTGAGGGAGACAGTGATGACGACCTGCACCTCATTTGTCTTTCTGACAGCCCAAGCATTCGGAGTTCAAGGCATCAGCACCTGCGAGAGAGTGACCTCAACACCTCTTCTACCTCTGCCAGTGATCCGATGAGCACCAGCGTGGCTCGTTACAGTGTCCGGGCTTTGACTAACTACAGTCGGCTCAGCCAGGCGCAGAGTGAGGCAGACAGTGTTTTTGGCTAGGGGAAGGCTTCTGATTAAGCTGTTTGAATCTCAATGTACCTAGTGATCATGGACCATTTTTGGTAAGGGCCCTGAATTAGACACGGGGCTGTTGCCTTGTAATGTAGAATGCTCTGTGAACTCTGTGCATTATAAGCACTTGAAAAAACTAATTGCTCTCAAGGTCTCGGTCTGGAGCAGGGGGCTGCCAGCCACCCTCCAGATCCCCACTAGTTGTGTTTTCTCCTTTGGTGGGGGAGACGACACTTCGGGCCAATGTGCCTCTTTTTCCTTAATTGATACGGGGAGTGTTTTGCTGCCTGCGTAGTTATTCTTTTGTTCTTTATAATGCTGACCTGTATATTTTATATTGTGCTACTCGCTGATTTTAGTACTCGCCTTTATGTCCTTGGTCGTGAGTGAACAGAAGAAAACGAAAAAAAGGACCCAGGTTCAGATAGTGTAAACACTACCGGCATGATAATTTAAGAAAACATGCTGTTCTGTGTGCTGTGCCACCCAATGGATGCAAACCCGCCCACACATCATCCCATCAGGAGAACAAAAGAAGAAGGCTTTTCCTTGGGGGTCAGGTGGTTGGAAGGCAGAAGCCTGCACACCACCAGGAGTATTGCTAAGATATTTTTAAGGTTGTGTTCAATGTCTCGTCTCATCTGACCGATTTTTGTAGCGGATCTGACTGCATGTAGGCTTAGTTTTTCATGAGTGCTATGGTAGACCAGCAACTCGGAGACTGGAGTGGGTTCCTTGTGTGGCTGCTGGAAAGGGGGCCTGTCCTTCTTGGGGCTCTTCTATGGCGGGTTGGCTGCTTTCGTACTACATGCTGCTGGGCACTGGGCACCTGAGAAGCTAGCTCAGCTCTTCTGGCTTCGTAATGCATCTGACTGAGGCTTCTTATACACACTTTCTGAGACACATAACAAGGTTTACAAAGCCTGAGGCATAAATCCATTCGTTCTATGGACGTTTATGTTGCATTCAACTCAAGCGCTAGTTAGATTAATGCGCACACAAAATAGGGTGGAGGATAGTATGATTTGCCGCACTCAAAGCTGCGGCAGTAGTCCTTGCTGCAGCTAGGTGTGGTATTTTCCAAGCTTTTGCTCAGGTGCCGAGGCATAAAGCAATGTAATTTTACCTTGTTGAGTGGGAGAAGGCAAACTATACTTAGTTCCGATCAAATTCTTGCCTAGCCTCTGAGCTTTTACAGGGGGGGACCTTCAGCCAGACTGTTGGGCTTAGGATTCGAGGACATGGGTTGAAGTGTGAAACTGGTTTATACGCAGGAGTCCGGACAGGAGTGCGCGTGTTTGCAATTTGTGTGAAAACGGGGATTATATCAAGATGAGAAACACATTATTTTTTCATGTATGGGCACCAAACATTTACGGACCAGTTCAACCATTTATTTGATAATCTTTCTGAAGGTGATATCAAGGTTTTGTTCTTCAACATAACTCAGAGGTGTACAAATCCATTAATGCAACTGTCGCTTTTTTTGATTGATTTATTTGTTGGGACTTGGGACGTATAGGTTGAGCAGCCATGCCAGGCTGGAGGCCTTTGTACTAACCCAAACTAAACTAAACTTACCTCGTTCTCCTTGATGCTTTCTCTTCGCACTTCTTCAAAACAAACGTTCTCTTTCTCTATACACTTTTCTCTTCTACATACATCAGTTGTGTTTCATCTAGCTACTATTTCTTTTGTTTAGCCAGGTGTAAATGTTTCAGGCTTTCTCCAAACTTCCGCTGAGATGCCCTTTGAGGCATATATAGTGATGTGACCTTACCTTACCTCGTTCTCATAGGTTGAGCAGCCATTCCAGGTCGAATGCCTTTGTAATCCAAACTAAACTAAACAAGTTGAGCAGATTTGGAAGTTGCTGTTTTAGGAGCCCTAGTTCAGGCCTTGATATGCCTGTTGCTTGGGATTAGTGCTTTCTTCTGGTCACAAGGCAAGATTCCAGACACGCAGTTTGGCTTCTTTCCGGGCAGAAGCACTCTGCACCCTCTGTTTATTCTGAGGCATCTTAGGCATGCTGCTAAAAAGCTGAAGCCCAGGAACAGTCCTAGATTGCATGTTG
>Ga0307963_1004022_pt1:0-10000 | contig 11717 bp, 15 predicted proteins | sample OrgLakmetagen594_FD_201829 | JGI IMG/M metagenome (GOLD analysis project Ga0307963, IMG submission 201829) | Saline water microbial communities from Organic Lake, Antarctica - #594 | ecosystem: Environmental > Aquatic > Non-marine Saline and Alkaline > Saline | place: Antarctica: Organic...
CCATCATTCACCATCGTTAGTGGTGCACCATCATTCACCATCAAATGTAGTGCACCATCGTTCACCATCGTTCACCATCGTTCACCATCGTTCACCATCGTTAGTGGTGCACCATCATGCATCATCATTTACCATCGTTCACCATCATTCACCATCATTAGTGGTGCACCATCATTCACCGTCGTTAATGGTGCACCATCATTCACCATCGTTAGTAGTGTACCATCATTCACCATCGTTAGTGGTGCACCATCATTCACCATCGTTAGTAGTGTACCATCATTCACCATCGTTAGTGGTGCACCATCATTCACCATCATTAGTGGTGCACCATCATTCACCATCGTTCAACAACAGGCACCCAAGTCGGCCTTTTCAAGGCACAACAAGAATTGCTGTCATCTAACTCTTACACACATGCCTGCCTTATCCTATATTTATGTTTGCCCTCTCCAATTTTCTGCATGTTCTTTTCTGCTGCACGCTTCGCGTCTGTCCTTGCACTCACAAACGACAGCAGTTTGCATTAAGGTAGTGCCTGTACTTAATTACAAACTACACATTACAAACTACACATTATAATGGTAGGTTTGCTCTATGTATGTAGGTGTGCTTTGTCACATGCTGTACGCTGTACACGTGTCCACATGTCCACTCACACTACCTCCTCGCTCAACTGTGTCCACTCATCGCAACATGAACACACTTTTTAACCACACTTACAAGCCTGTACACGTGTTGCATTGCCCACGCACACTACCTCCTCGCTCAACTGCGTCCACTCATCGCAACATGAACACACTTATTAACCAGTTTGATTTCTTACAAGCCCGTACACATGTTGAATTTTGCCCACGCACACTACCTCATTGCTCACCTGTGTCCATTCATCACACTTTTCTTGGACAGCCTCCACAACAGCAGGGGGCATTTCTTACAAGCCCGTACACATGTTAAAACTTTGCCCACGCACACTACCTCATTGCTCACCTGTGTCCATTCATCACACTTTTCTTGGACAGCCTCCACAACAGCAGGGGGCACTTCTTACAAGCCCGTACACATGTAAAACCTTGTCCACGCACACTACCTCATTGCTCACCTGTGTCCATTCGTCACACTTTTCTTGGACAGCCTCCACAACAGCAGGGGGCAAAGGATCGCAAGCAATCACGCGGAGAAGGGAGCTATGCAGGATAGTGGCCTGTGTTAAACATGTGTGTGTATGTGTGTGTGTGTGTGTGTGTGTGTGTGTGTGTGTGTGTGTAGCTATGCAGGATAGTGTGTGTGTGTGTGTGGAGCTATGCAGGATAGTGGCCTTTGTTAAACATGTGTGTGTGTGTGTGTGTGAGTTCGAGTGTGTGTGTGACTGTGTGTGTGTGTGAGTGTGTGTGTGTGTTTGTGTGTGAGAGAGTTTGAGTGTGTGTGTGTTTGTGTGTGAGAGAGTTTGAGTGTGTGTGTGTGTTTGTGTGTGTGCGTGTATGTGTGTGTGTGTGTGCAGGTGCGGTGTAAGGTGGGTTTCATGGTGTGTGCAGCTATGTGAGCTCAGTGCTTTGGCACATACACTGCATGGGGGAAAAGTGAGCCGTGCAGCACGGAGAATCGTTTTGCACATGTATGTGTGTAAGGATGTATTTGTGCGTGTGTGTATGTGTGTCTGTGTGTGTGCACTTTTGTGTGTGTGATCTGGTGGCTTGGCAGGCAATGCAGTTTGCACCAGCACTCACGTAAGGGAGGAAGCTGTGCAGCACGGTGGCCCAAGTTATGTGTGCGTGTGCGTGCATGTGGCTGTGTGTGTGTGTGTGTGTGTGCGTGCATGTGACTGTGTGTGTATGTGTGTGTGCGTGCATGTGACTGTGTGGCATGCAGTGCCTCGAAAAGACAGTGCGATGTTGTGAGCAAAGTGCAGGCAAGGATGCAAAGCCTGCATTTGCTTGACCTGATTGCTTTTACGTTTTATGACAATAGGCTGCTCGAATTTACTTGAGTGTTTGACACTAGCAATAACTAGTTTGCATGCATGCAGACACGCCCATCACAAACGACACTCATGACACCACACCTACGCACATAACCACACCCACACCCACTCCCACACTCACACACCCACACCCACACCCTCACCCCCACCCCCACCCCCCACAAAACGCCTACGAACACACACCTGTCTTTTGCTAGCGTTCGGGAAAGTCTCTTTCAGGTGAGATCTAAGGGCCGGGATGTGACCATCAGGGTCTGTCCACCTACACACATACACACACACGAAAAAGCATTTTTGCAGTTTTAAATTTTATGGTTGGGTACATGGAGGATGTGTGCATCATACGTACACACAAACACAAATAATGTCTTCGCCGTGCTTGGTCTGATGGATGGGTACATGGAGGATGTGCGCATCATACGTACACAGAAACACAAATAATGTCTTCGCCGTGCTTGGTCTGATGGATGGGTACATGGAGGATGTGTGCATCATACGTACACACAAACACAAATAACGTCTTCGCCGTGCTTGGTCTGATGGATGGGTACATGGAGGATGTGTGCATCATACGTACACACAAACACAAATAATGTCTTCGCCGTGCTTGGTCTGATGGATGGGTACATGGAGGATATGTGCAGCACATCTACACAAACACGGACAAATATTTTTGCAATGTTTTGCTTCATGTGTGGATACATGGAGGATGTGTGCGTCATATATCATATATACATAGGGTTGGCCAGAACCATATATATACTATATACGGTGAATATACGGTATTTTTTGCAGGGAAATCACCAAATATACGGTCATATACGGTGTGTATATACGGTTCTGGCCAACCCTATATATACACACGAACAAGAACAAACATCTTTGCCGTGGTTGGTCTCATGGAAGAGTACATGGAGGATGTGTGCGTCACACTATTATTTGTGTGTTGTCGCACTCATAGATGCAGCAATGGTCGTGCTTTGGCGTCTTACATGCATGGCACATGCAATAGAGTCATTGACAAATGCCCTTCATGGTAGCAATCGAGCGTGAACGCACCCAGAATAGGGCACACACTTTAACACATGCAAAAAACTACTGACGAAAACTTACAGTATCGCTTGTACGCATCAACACATGCAAAAAATCACAAAGCTGACTAAATCCTAAAGTATCGCTTGTACGCATCTACTACTAAAACTACTAACTTCAGAAGCGTACAAAAGCGATACTTTAGGGTTTAGTCAATTTAGTGATTTTTTGCACGTGTTGATGCGTACAAGCGATACTGTAAGGCATGCATACACATCAATAGGGTTGGCCAGAACCATATATATACGGTGTATATACGGTGTTTTTGGCAGGGAAATCACCAAATATACGGTGTATATATACAGTTCTGGCCAACCCTACACATCAACCATTCACCTAGGACCCAAGCTAACGTGGTGACAAATCGTTGAAACCTTAACAACTCTTCAGCCCGCACGGGTACTGCCAAAATCCTCACAACTCATGCATGCACACATTGACACAAACACTCACGCACACATCGACACAAACACTCACGCACACATTGACACAAACACTCACACATACATCGACACAAACACTCACGCACACATCGGCACAAACACTCACGCACACAACGACACAAATACTCACGCACACATTGACACAAACACTCACGCACACATCGACACAAACACTCACGCACACATCGACACAAACACTCATGCACACATTGACACAAACACTCACGCACACATCGACACAAACACTCGCGCACACATCGACACAAACACTCACGCACACATCGACACAAACACTCACGCACACATCGACACAAACACTCACGCACACATCAACACAAACACTGACGCACACATCGGCAAAAACACTCACGCACACATCGACATAAACACTCACGCACACATCGACACAAACACTCACGCACACATTGACGCAAACACTCACGCACACATTGGCACAAACACTCACGCACACATTGACACAAACACTCACGCACACATCGACACAAACACTCACGCACACATCGACACAAACACTCACGCACACATTGACACAAACACTCACGTCATCAGAAGAACCCCTGAAGGTGCGAGGACCAGACGCTCAAAATTTAGGTGCGGCTGCTGTGCTGCTGCCACGCAGCGTGCAACTGTTTCTCGCTCCCTGTGCGGAATTCATGCAAACAAACCATGTTAAGCAGGCATGCCCATGCACGCAATCGATTGAAAGGGTGGTTGTCGAAACAGGGGTGGTGGGCGGAACATGCTGTGCTGCTGCCACGCAGAGTGCAACCGCTTCTCGCTCTTAGTACAGTTGCTTCTGGAAAATCTGCGTGGTCTTCAAAACTGGAGCGTAGCGTGCCGGGAAAGAGTAAAGTGCAGTGCTGCTGCCACGCAGAGTGCAACCGCTTCTCGCTCTTAGTACAATTACTTCTGGAAAATCTGCGTGGTATGCAAAACTGGAGCGTAGCGTGCCTGGAAAGAGTAAAGTGCAGTGCTGCTGCCACGCAGAGTGCAACCGCTTCTCGCTCTTAGTACAATTACTTCTGGAAAATCTGCGTGGTCTTCAAAATTGGAGCGTAGCGTGCCTGGAGAGAGTAAAGTGCAGTGCTGCTGCAACGCAGAGTGCAACCGCTTTTCGCTCTGAGTACAGTTACTTCTGGAAAATCTGCGTGGTCTTCAAAACTGGAGCGCGCGTGCCTGGAGAGAGTAAAGTGCAGTGCTGCTGCCACGCAGCATGCAACTGCTCATCCTTACAGGGCTCATGCGGACGACCATGTAGATCAGGCATGGGCATGCATGCAATCAGATGCACGTGTGCCCAATACAATAAAGTGCTGTGCAGTAGCCTCAAGCTCCCTGCAGTTCTTCATTGTTAGATAGGTGTGTTCTGTGTTTGCATGTGTGTGTGCGTGAATGTGTGAGTGTGTGTGAGATGTGATATGTGCATGTGTGTGTTCTGTTTGTGTGTGTTCTGTTTGCGTGTGTCTTCTGTGTGTGTGTGTATGTGTGTGTGCACGTGTGTGTACGCGTGTGTGTGCATGTGTGTGTACGCGTGTGTGTGTCACGTGGATGGGCAGGTCTTTGTTTGTTCGTGTGTGCGGGTGTGTATTATTTCAAGGACAGATCGTACGTTTGCATGTTTGCATACTTACGTGCAAAAGTGCGGCATTTTCCAGTCCTGCACAAAAAGTGACAAACGACTGTTCGACGTGCATTTAAAACAGAGAAAATATCTTACGTTTGCATGTTTGCATACATACGTGCAGAGGTGCGGCATTTTTCAGTCCTGCACAAAAAGTGACGTGCATTAAAACAGAAAGTAGGTACCTTCCATTTCAATACTCCATACTTAGGTCTATTTAGAGGGGGAATAGGAGGGTAACGCACAAGTTTACGGTTCAAGCAAATTTATTTAGTTGTTTCAAACGAAGGCGGTGAGTGCTACTCACCATACAGTCAGGTGGAACACTCATATTTGGGGGAAAAGAGGGCATCAGACAAAGTTAGATCAAGGTTGGCCAGTTGGCCATAACCATACATATAGCCTAACCCTAACCCTAACCCTATATACTATATATATGGTGTGTATACAATGTTTTTTGGCAGGGACTTCGTCAAAGATACAGTCATAAAAGGCGTATGCAGTATATAGGTATATACGGTTCTGGCTAACCCCTAGTCACATACATACTTCTCTATTCGGACACACCGATTGTGCCAGTGTGTGTTGTATTGTCGGCCTACCCCTCTTGCAAGCTCAGATTCTGCGTGCGTGGTCAAGAGCTGCTTAACATACCTCTCTTGTATCGAGCCGTGCGTGCGTGGCCAAGAGCTGCTTAGCATACCCCTCTGCGTGCGTGGCCAAGAGCTGCTTACCTACACCTCTTGCAAGCTCAGATTCTGCGTGCGTGGCCAAGAGCTGCCATGTACTCATACCTGGCCAAGAGCTGCTTAACATACCTGGCCAAGATCTGCTTAACACACCTGTGCAACTGCAACTCATGCGTGGCCAAGAGCTGCTTAACACACCTGGCCAAGAGCTGCCATGTAGTCATACCTGCGCAACTCATGCGTGGCCAAGAGCTGCTTAACATACCTGGCCAAGAGCTGCCATGTACTCATACCTGCGCAACTCATGCGTGGCCAAGAGCTGCTTAACATACCTGGCCAAGAGCTGCCATGTACTCATACCTGCGCAACTCATGCATGGCCAAAAGCTGCTTAACATACCTGGCCAAGAGCTGCCATGTACTCATACCTGCGCAACTCATGCATGGCCAAGAGCTGCTTAACATACCTGCATAACATACCTGTGCAGCTCAAAATCACTCGTGGTAGGAGCTGGCGCAGGTAGCTGCTGCCATTGTGCATTGCTGCTGCCCCCGTCGCCGCTGCCGCTACCGCTGCCGCCGCTGCTGCTGCCGGCACGCGCTGCGTCGTTCCCGCTGGCTGCTGCTGCCTTTGCAAAGGCCTCCATGGGGTGAGATGTGTGGAAAATGGTTACGTGGAGGTTTGCACGGGCGTTCATGAAGATCTTGGTCCCTGGTGCCGCAAGCGAAAGCAGCCTGGCGATGTCTGCGGCGGCTGCTGCAGCTGCCGCAGCTAGAGAGGGGCACTGTGTGTGTGTGTGTGTGTGTGTGTGTGCAGTGGCCAGGAAATGGGCGTGAGTAGAAGGAGCTGTTGAATGCAGTGGGCCTGCCTTTGATGTGTAAATAAAAGTGCCGTGCAGTTTATGATCATCATTCTGGTTCAGAACACGCGTGAGGATGCAGAGTTTTGATTGTACATGTTCAGCTTTAGGGTTTAGGGTTTAGGGTCTGCTTTTGATGTTTGAAAAAGTGTATGCAGGCCATGGCCACAATTTGGATTTAGAATATGCGTGATGATGCAAAGTTTTAATTGTACAAGGGTGTTGAAGTCAGCTCGGAGATCTTAGTGGCACTGTACTCCAGCACCAACGGGGCCCCTTTTCCTTCATAAATGGGGAGTAGTTTCTACTGCCTGTTTTTTTTATTCTTTTACCCGCCCGCGTCTCCCTATATTATGCTACCATTCCTGTAACGATAAGCAACTCAGACCCTGCCAGTTTTCACCCAGCACCAAAGTGGCTGCTCTTCTTGAGTTTACGTGGGGAGTGGTTTTCACTGTCTGCGAGGCGTTTTTCTTGTGTTTCTTTGGCATGTCAAGGTATGACATCATAATACACATGTTGTGCTTGTGGGAGAAGTTGTAGCAGTTTAAACGGTCGGGTTGCATGAACACTGGTAGATTTGCAGTTTGTGTTTAAACTGTCAAATTGCATGAAAACTGGTAGATTTGCAGTTTGTGTTTAAATTGTCGAGTTGCATGAAAACTGGTAGATTTGCAGTTTAAACTGTCGGGTTGCATGAAAGCTGGTAGATTTGCAGTACGTGGGTGTAGGGTTTGCAGTGTATGTTTGCAAGTCAGGCTCGCAAAGTAGGCGTATGGTTTATAGGGTTGATTCGTACAGTGGGCTTTGGTATGCAGTGCAGGTTTGCACGTTAGGCTTGCAAAGTAGGCGTATGGTTTATAGGGTTAATTCGTACAGTGGGCATTGGTTTGCAGTGTGGGTTTGCAAGTTAGGTTGCAAAGTAGGCGAATGGAATATAGCGTTAACTTGTACAGTGGGCTTTGGTTTGCAGTGTGGGTTTGCAAGTTAGGCTCGCAAAGTAGGCAAATGGTTTGCTGGATGGGTTTGCAGGGTCGGTTTGCAGCGTGGGCGCATGGTATGCAGAGCGAGCAATGTAGATCTCAGATACAAGCACAAGGTACGCAGCGCCAAATGCACCAGACAAGCCCAAGGTATGCACCAGACAAGCACACGGTATGCACCAGACAAGCACACGGTATGCACCAGACAAGCACACGGTATGCACCAGACAAGCACAAGGTATGCAACAGACAAGCACAAGGTATGCACCAGACAAGCACAAGGTATGCTTTTGGCGCTACATACCTTGTGCTTGTCTGGTGCATACCTTGGCGCTGCATCTGAGACCTACATTTGGCGCTGCATATGCAGCGCCAAATGCACCAGAACAAGGTCGTGTTAGCCACACAAAATGCCACATGCCTTTTACTGCAAAGGCTCAAGAAGCCTGTTTAAAATTTTCAAAGTTTTTAGAAACACACAGGCACACACACACACACACTAAAAAGCTGGATGCACACCCTATTTTTCAGATCGCGCACACACATATACCCCCTAATAAGGACCCACCTCCTTGTAGGGCAGGACCATAAATATGCACAACACCATCATACAAATACATACACACACAAGCTGGACGCACACACTACTCTTCAGACCGCGCACACATTATAAAACTTTAAAACACACAGACACCAAAAATCTGGATGCACACCCTATTCTTCAGATCGCGCACACACACATATACCCCCTGATAAGGACCCACCTCCTCCTAAGGCAGGACCATAAATACGCACAACACCATCATACAGACACATACACACACAAGCTGGACGCACACACTACTCTTTAGATCGTGCACACACGTATACCCCCTGATAAGGACCCACCTCCTCGTAGGGCAGGACCAGCAACCGAACGGCGTCACTGGGCAAAGGGGGTGTGACCTGCACACAGCATCAAGCACACCTTCCCTTTTTTAATCACGCTTTAGTCACAGAAAGAATAATCAGGTGTGACATGCACACAACACCAAGCACGCCTTTCCTTTTTTAATCACGCTTTAGTCACAGAAAGAATAATCAGGTGTGACCTGCACACAGCATCAAGCATACCTTCCCTTTTTAATCATGTTTTAGTCACAGAACAAACATCAGGTGTGACATGCACACAGCATCAAGCACACCTTCCCTTTTTAATCACGTTTTAGTCACAGAAAGACAATCAAGTGTGACCTGCACACAGCATCAAGCACGCCTTCCCTTCTTTAATCACGTTTTAGTCACAGAAAGAACAATTCAGGTGTGACCTGCACACAACATCAAGCACGCCTTCCCTTTTTAATCACAGAAAGAACAATCAGATGTGACATGCACACAACACCAAGCACACCTCAAAAATAGAACGGTCAGATGTGACATGCACACAACACCAAGCACGCCTCTGTTTTTTGTAGATGAAACGGTCAGATGTGACATGCACACAACACCAAGTAAAATGGTTTAAACAGTTAGATGCAACAAGCACACGACACCAAGCATGCCTTTGTTGTTTTGTAGATGAAACGGTCAGATGTGACATGCACACAACACCAAGCACGCCTTTTTTTTAAATGGTTTAAACGGTTAGATGCAACAAGCACACGACACCAAGCACGCCTTTGTTGTTTTATAGATGAAACGGTCAGATGTGACAAGCACACGACACCAAGCACGCCTTCAGTTGCAATAGTTGGTACCCAGCTTCAGTTGCAACCCGCACACTAGGGAGAACACGCACGCACGCACATACACACACACAACCTTCTGACCACCATCTCTGACTCATGTCGGCGACAATGCAAGGCTGATGTCCGTGACAATGCAAGGCTCATGTCCGTGACAATGCAAGATTAAAAGAATCAGGCGCGACGAACAAGCTAATGGGAGTCAGGAGGGTGTTCGGCCAAGGCTGAAACCTGATCCTAGAGGGCGGTGGTAACAGCACCGCTTTGAGTGCGCATCTGCAGGGCCTGAACCTATCTAGAGGGAGTTAATAACAGCACCTTGCACCTTCTGAGTGCGCATCTGCAAGGCAGCTGCTCTGAGAGCCAAGAGGTCCGTGGCCAGGCCAAGATTTTAGGGGTCACAATTTTGGATCTGGTGGCGTGACTACCTTGCTGTCTGCATTGTACCCGTTTTCTCATCACTAGGGTTGGCCAGAACCGTATAAATACGTATAAATACACCGTATATTTGGTGATTTCCAAGCCAAAAATACCGTATGTAAACCGTATATATATGGTTCTGGCCATCCCTGCTCATCACCAATGCT
>Ga0307963_1004024_pt1 | contig 11712 bp, 6 predicted proteins | sample OrgLakmetagen594_FD_201829 | JGI IMG/M metagenome (GOLD analysis project Ga0307963, IMG submission 201829) | Saline water microbial communities from Organic Lake, Antarctica - #594 | ecosystem: Environmental > Aquatic > Non-marine Saline and Alkaline > Saline | place: Antarctica: Organic Lake...
GGAGAGGGAGAGGGAGAGGGAGAGGGAGAGGGAGAGGGAGAGGGAGAGGGAGAGGGAGAGGGAGAGGGAGAGGGAGAGGGAGAGGGAGGGGGAGGGGGGGGGGAGGGAGAGAGGGAGAGGTGTATTTGTGTAGGTTTGTATGTGTGTGTGTGTGTGTGTGTGTGTGTGTGTGTGTGAGACATTGTATGTGTGTGAGAGGCTTATTTTCCCAATTTCATAGTGCAAAGTGGTTTTCCCATCATTCATGTGAAGGCAGACAAGAATGGATTTTTGTGGAAGCAAACGAGAGATAAAGCGTCTAAGCAGGTTGATAGAGGAAACGGTATTAATTTGCAGAACATTATCTTATTGACAAAAAGGGGGTAGAACAATTGCCAGAGCAACGTAGCAAAGGGCAGCAAAGGGCAACATAGTAACGCAGAAACGCAGTAACGTAGTAACGTAGTAAGGCAACGCAGCAAAGGGTGACAATTGCCAGAGCAACGTAGCAAAGGGTAAGCACAGTTTACAGCACCACCCTGGCTCCCTAAGATTGCACCCTTTCTTTTTTGGAATTGGTGGTGGATTTATACAGCGTATTCGAATTCGTGGTTTTAAAATTCGTGGTGGTGTTTTATAGCACTCAATTTCTCAGCGGCTCCTCTCCCTAGATCAATGAGGTTTGTTTTCCTCCTCTTACTCTTTCAGCCTTTTCCGTGGGAAGTGGATTAAATTGTCTGCTTCTTTCTCGTTTTCTGTTGGTATGCCAGACATTGCTCCCCCTACAAGCTCCTATACAAGCCTCAAATTCAGCAGCCGTGTTTATACTCTTATTATATGATGTTATTACATATTGTGATGTTGGATGCATGGAGCCCAATGTGCAGGTACCAAAGTAGCCATTGACCAAGTCTACCACTTCCTGCTAACACTACCACTCATTGCAGTAACTGACCATTCTGCTCGACGCCACTCACCTTGCGAAGGTAACGCGTTGGCTTGGCGCGCGTCAGCAATGCACGGCCCCCTGTTCTCGATGCCCACCTACACATACATGTAAACATACTATTTGTAAACCAGGTTGTCTGTGCGACAACTTTATATTAGATGATATGTCGCAGTGTGCGCTTTGCGGCCGCCCTGATTTCCATGCCCTGTCATATGCATAAGTGTGCACATTGATGTGGGGAGTGGATCCTACTGCCTGCATAGTTCACTATTTACTATGCAGGCAGTAAACACCACGTAACCAAGTGAAAATCTGTTCTTTTTTCTTTTTGATGGTGCGCAGTCTCCCCAGATCTCCGACATTGCCTGTATTGTGTACAAATACAAAATTGGATGAAATTCCTTCCAAGCAGACGCCAAGACGTAGTACATTTTTGCTTGCTGCCCTCCTGATTTTGCCCTTAGGGAGTTTGTATGGAGCTGCTGCAGTGGATTTGGGGCCATACAGGTATGGTGTACACATGCTATTTTAGCACAGGGGTTTACAGAATGCCAGCATACCGTTTGCCTGATGCCAAGTACAGAAAGAAAATCAGTTTCCCCCCCCACCACCTGCGATGGCCACTTACTGCTTGATGTGTGTATGTGCCCCCCTTTTGCTTCATATTTTCACACTCGCAACTCTGGTGCTAGTTGCAAGCCGCGCGCAGAACACACACACATTCTCTTGTCACACCATGGGGTGGTGTCTGCCTTTAAAAGCCTCGCAAAATCGGGTGATGCCTTCGTTTTTAAGTTTTTCGTGGTCGGCCTCCCCAAGTTCTGGGATGCTTCACCTGTTTGTACCGTACCTTTTCTTGCGGAGTGACCTCCAAAGCCGCCGCCGCCGCCGCAGCAGCAGCAGTCGGGGCACCTGAATTGCTTCTGCCAGCCTGAGATCTTTTCTTCTTGCGCTCCACCCCCTCTGATGCAGCACTGTCACTCTTGCGCGCCTTGGATGGCCGTCCTGGCTCCAGGCCACCTAGCTGCCGCCGCTGCTGCTGCTGCTGTAGCTCCTGCCCCCCTTGCTGCTGCTGCTGCTGCTGCTGCTGCTGCTGCTGCTGCAAAAGCACTCCCTCTGCGTTCTCCACCTGCACCCTCTGCTTAGGCACATTCCCGGCACTCTTCACAACACGCCCCTCCTCCTCGTGCGCCTGCTCTCCCACTCCGGCCTCCGTCTCCGCCTTCCTATCCTGCCCTGGACCTGCCTGTCCTCCCGCTTGCCCTCCCACTCCAGTCTCCTCCACCTCACGGCTCAGCCCCATTTGGCTCTGACCCTGTGCGGCTTCTTTTTGGCCAGTCGCCTTCTGGTCTTGCCCTGGACCTGCCTGTCCTCCCGCTTGTCCTCCCACTCCAGTCTCCTCCACCTCACGGCTCAGCCCCATTTGGCTCTGACCCTGTGCAGCTTCCTTTTGGCTAGGCCCCTTCTGGTCTTGCCCTGGATCTGTCTGTTCTCTCGCTTGTCCTCCCACTCCAGCCTCCTTCTCCCTTTGGCTCGGCCCCTCTTGGCCGGGCTCCTGTTGGCCATGATCCTGTGCAGCGTCCTTAACCTTTTGGCTGGGCTCCTTCTGGCCCTGCGTCTGTGCAGACTGCTCTCCCAGATACAGAGGTCCCTGCTCAAGTACCGGTGCAAGAGGTCCCTGCTCAAGTGCTAGCATTCCCTGTTGCTGCTGCTCTCCTTGCTGCTGTGCCTGCTGCTGCTGCGTCTGCTGTGTTTGCAGTGCCTGCTGTGTTTGCAGTGCCTGCTGCTGCTGCTGCTGCTGTTGTGCTTGCTGCTGCTCTCCCACCACGTCCTCGCACTGTCCAAAGGGCGCTGCCTGCTGCTGCTCCTCCCCCCCTTGCTGCTGCTGCTGCTGCTGCTGCGCTCCGCTTGCCCTACCCCGCTGCGAGCGCTTGCCCTTTGAAGAGGGCCCTGCCTGCATTACACAGAGGGTGTGCTCTGGTGCGTGATGTTTTGATTGTACCACAGTCAACCAGAGGGGGGCGACTGACCCCCCAAATGTTCTCAGAATATGGGCCCCCTCATTGGCAACTGTCAAACACAGTTCAGAATGGTAGGCTCCATAGCAGTTGAGTTTGACTGTTGCCAATGAGGGGGCCCATGCTTAATCGGCTGCGGCGTGAACCCTACTTTCCAGCCACCCGTGTGCCAGATCTGACCACCCCCTGCACCAAATCACATGATTTCTGGTGGTATGGAATTCTTGTAACAAACAAATATCAATGCAAAAAAATGGAGTGAAACGATTAAGTACTTGGGGATGTAGGCCAACACAGGCTGTTGTCCCATTCAAAACCACCCTATTAGGGTTTTGGTAGTCATTGTGAGCTTGAAGCCCTGCCAATTTGCACACAGAGTGACCCACATGAACCCAAGCACATCCTCGTGTAACTCATAATGCCAGCTTCGATTTGAAGCAAAAAGGTCAACGCTATGAAAAAAGGAGCGCCTACTTGAAACAATCTTGATTGCACAATGCATTCATGCCCAGCTGTTTCGATCTGTTTTCCCTTTATATCTGAGCTTGTGGCTTGATCTGTGGCTGGCAGATCCAGCCAGGAGCTGATCAGTCACCAAGAAAAATAACTCTGCCTGGCATTAAAGCGCTCTAAAATGCCTACAAGCTACAACAGACCTGGCTAGTTGAGTTTCTATGTTGAACAGGCGTACCTGCAAAACACTGTGGGGCACACTCTCACAATGCTCACTGTCAAGCTCCAACCTGTCAGAGTGAGCCTGCATGCATGCGTGCATGTGTGTGCATGTGTGCGCGTGTGTGTGCGTATGTGTTTGAAATTCCAGGTCAGCATGATAGGACAGCCGTTTATTGCGACTTAGGCGGACTGTTTTGTATTTACTACTGCTCTTCAATGCCTCGGTAAATGTATTAGGATGTACACAGAAAAAAGCTGATGAAGAAAAACAATGCAATCAGGTCACGCTGTAATATGGTTGACCATTGATGGGTACAAAAGACTCAAAAAAGGCTTTGGCCACGCAAATCATGGATATGTACCATTTCCTTGTGTATTTCCGGTGTTGGTAAATCACGTGAGTATGGTAACAGTTACGTACCTGTCTAGCAGACCATCAGCACAGTCAATGTTTTTGTGAATTACCGGTGTTGGTAATTCACGTGAGTACGGCAACAGTCACGTGCTTGTCTAGCAGACATCAGTACAGTCACTTTTGTGTGTAACTGCCTACAACTCTCACCTCACTAGTTTCCCCTGCAGCATTCCCAGGACCCGTACTCATACACACACTTGCTTGCGAGCCTGCTCTGACCGAGCCGCTGGCCTTGGATGTCTTGGCCTTTCTTCCCTCCTATCGTGCGCACAGCATTTCACCAGTTGACATAATTTGAGGGTACCAGGTGATACACACGCTTCCAGGGTGTGAGGACTCACCTCATCCAGCAAAGCCCCAGAAGGGGCGCCGCTCCGTTTGCCCCTGCTCCGCTTCTTTGTGAATGGCAGTGGGGCTCCCTTCAAGGGCGACTCCTACACGGTAAGGTGGGTGTGTAGCTTGAGGGCACTGTATATTGCTTCAGGTGCAGAAGGCCTGGCACGCAGTCTTTAGTGTGCATACCTGACAGTCAGCGCGGGATTTGGAAACCCTTCCGCTCCTGTAACAGGGTGTAGGATGCGGGACAGTGGAGTCAGGACAGGACAGGACAGTGGAGTCAGGACAGTAAAGTCAGGACCCCATTTTCACGACTGTTCTATCTCACATCTGCTGCACGCACACATTACCTAGAAACACGCAATATCAAGCCATCTTCAGTCCACTGCTTTCCAGCTTGGAGTTGAGCCAGGTCTGCGGAATCAGGCTCCATAACAGCTAGGACAGGTTTGTGTCGGATGAGACTTTGAAATAATGCTGTTAATAATGAAATGCTGGAAAATTATAAATTATGATAGTGGACGTTAATTTGTTAGGTGGTCCACAGATTCCCAGCTGTCGTGTGGGATCTGTTGCTGACAGCTGTGAAATTCGTAGTTTAAGCGTGACCAAGCGAATGTTGTTTTGTTTTCACAAATCAAACATAATTCGTGTGACACACACGCACACACGCACGCGCACACACACACACACACACACACACACACACACACACACACACACACACACACACGCACACACGCGCGCACACACACACACACACACACACACACACACACACGCGCACACACGCGCACACACACACACACACACACACATACAGGAACATTCTCAAACATTTACTTCACCATCAAGCTAAGCCCTTTTTGTTTGCAAACGGATGTGGGCTATCAGAAAGAGGGTGTTTTAAGGCCTCCTCGTTGCAGGAAGCAGTGTTTACAAGTCAATGTTTTTGGAATTTACTGAGTTTTCCTCCTTAGCCTATGATTCATATGTGGCCTGTTTTGCAAGTAAAGCCCGACTGAACTAATTGCATTTTATGAGCAGGCTAGTCACACTTCTTGACTGAAGGCCTTTTTTATTAACCTTGTAAGCCTTGTAAATAAAGCCCAAGAATATGTATGATGAAGATGCACACTTTCTTACGAGGCTTGCTCCTTAGCAATATCTCTAACCAAAACGTGGTGAGTTTACCGCTGCAAACGGTCTGCCACCTGAAACACAAAGTATGACATCACTGCAGCATATACACCCGACAAAATCAGTCAGGCTTCCTGGAAAATGCCTGGAAATCACTTGAATACACAATTAAGTGTTTGCAAATGCATTCCCACGTATAGCTAGGAGGATGGCACGCCTGAAGGGCTGCCATCCAATTTCTTTTCCTTTTCTCCCTTATCCTCCAATTCCCCCTTGTCGTCCCTCTCCTGTGAGTTGGTCGCTTTGGCCTTGACCTTGGCTGCTGTACCTATGGTGGGGTTCCCGAACATCTGCTGGTGGAGGGCCTGCAGAACGGCATCGAAAGCGAGTATTGGAGACAAAGGAAGGCAGAGCTAAGGGAGGTGGTGCCTGTTTTGTGCAAAGGCAGGTTGGGGGTGAAGTGGTGTGCATGCTAGGCATGATACCAAGTGATGTTGACAGCAGACGGATCAGACATCTGATATACAGTTGAACTGACATGAGCTGTACAGTCAGTTGTGTTTCTGCCCTTGAACAAGAGTGATGTTGACAGCAGACGGATCAGACATCTGATATACATTCAAACTGACAAGAGCTGTACATTAAGTTGTGTTTCTGCCCTTGAACAAGAGTGATGTTGACAGCAGACGGATCAGGCATCTGATATACATTCAAACTGACAAGAGTTGTACAGTAAGTTGTGTTTCTGCCCTTGAACAAGAGGCAGAGTGTTGAGGGGGGCATTTATGGCGGGAACAGCAGCGAAGAAAATAGGGAACACCACGCAAGCAGGAAAAAAGAGTATTTTTATAATTAATGAACATGAAGGCCAGTTTTGTGAAAATGAAATCCTAAAATTCCAGTGATAAAAAAATCATACATTTTACACGTTTCACAATTTATGTGGTAGGGTTGGACAGAACCATTTATATAACGGTGTATACACGGTATCTTTGGCAGGGGAATCACCAAGTATACGGTCATTTATGGTGTATATATACGGTTCTAATCAACCCTAGATTTATGCCAGGGAACGTGGCTGTTACAGCCCCCGTCATTTTGGCTTTTTGACACGACACATGCAACCTCTGCTCTCTGTGTCCAGAAGACAAGTGTAGGGTCTGAACACTCACGCCTCATGAGCACTCATGCCTCGAACACTCACGCCTCATGCATCATGCTTCATGCCTCATGCCTCATGCCTCATGCCTCATGCCTCATGCCTCATGCCTCATGAAAAATCATGCCTCATGCCTCATGAACACTCATGCCTTGAAGGCTTTCCCCAATCGCCCTGATATGTGACACCTCCATAATCTCCCAATGACCGGATATTTTGGAACGGATGCTTCAGAACGATTGAACCTGTACCTGAGATACTGATCTGGAAGGGAAATTCGTTTGGAAACGATGTGCATCACTATGAGATTAGGAGCCAACTAGTACACCTCTCCACGCACCACGTAATCCACAGTAGTCCTCCGCCGCTTGTGGTGAAGGATGAGGGGGTGTTCACTGCCACTGCTGCTGCTGCTGCTGCTCCCGTCACCTTCCTTCCTTCTGTCTTCCCTACCACTACCTTCACCATCTTCCGTACGCCCCCGCTTACGGCCCCCCCCCTCGTCTTCCTCTCCGTCCCTCCTGTCTTCACCACCACCACACGCATCACCGCTCTTACCACTGCCACTCTCCCTGCCGCCTCTCTCATCACCACAACCAGGGCGACTAGCTGACTCCTTGCGGCGCCGGTTGCGTCGGCCGTCGTCTAATGTGTCGCCAGCACTACCACTGCTACCACTGCTTGTGGAGACGTCACTGTCATCTGCATTGCTGTCTTCACTGTAGTCCGTCCCGCTCCCCCTGCCACTTCCGCTGCTGCTGCTGCTGCTGCTGCTACTACCACTCCTGCTGCTGCTAGCGTGCTTGCCGCGCTTGTGATTGCCCTTGGCCTGCTTAGTAGCCTTCGTGTGGGCGCTTTTGCAGTCAATACTGACGCTGGGGCTGGAGCTGCGTGACGTTTGTGCCACCTTCTTCTTGTCCTTCCCATTGCCTGCCACTGCCTTTTTAGGCCGTCCCAGGGGCTTCTTGCTCTCCAAAGGTCTAGATCCGTCCTGCTTCTTCCCACCCACACCCTCTGTTCCCTGATCAGCACCTGATTTGGGAGGACGACCCAGTGGCTTGCTGCCTGCGGGTCTGCCCCGGTCCGCTCTCTCTTTCCCCTGACCAGTAGCTGTGTGTGCATTTGTACAAGTGTGTTTATGTGTGTGTGTTAGGGGGGTTGGGTTGTGTGTGTATACTTGTGTGTGTGTGTGTTTGTGTGTGTGTCTCTGTGTGTGTGTATACTTGTGTGTGTGTGTATTTGGGTGTGTGTGTGAATGTGTGTGTGAATGTGTGTGTATGTGTGTGCATCTTTGCGAGCAAGTGGGTAAGCGCCGGAATGTTTGTGGACATGTAGATTGTACCAGTATGCACAAGCGTGTGCATACGTATGTGTGAGTTTGTATTTTATTGTCTTGTGTGTGCACGTGCGTGTGCTTTCAGTTCTTGCTCACCCGCCCGCACCGCGCACCAGAAATATTTAAATTTCGCCTGCACTCTTTTCAGTGCAATATAAGAATTCAAAACTCTTGAGGGAACTTGAAGGCACATCTGTGTGGTCACAACCATACAACTGACAAGGTACGATTTCAGGTCAAGCCTGCAACCATCCTCAATGGCCATTATTTTTTTTTCTTACTTGTATAGGAGTTTTATAATACCCGATACCAAAGTGGCTCCTTTTCCTTGATTAATGTGGAGAGTGGTGTTTCATAGCCTGCATAATTCATCTGTTTCTCTTTCGAGTTCCAGTTTGTCATCAACATCTTCCTAAAGGAGCACTGTTATTAGAGTTATCACATTTGGCTTTAGAGTTACACAATTGGGGTGAAACGAAGGGATAAACTGCAGCTGATTTGAGGACGGAATTGCTCATGTTCTCACAGGTTCTCACGTCAAGAACTCGGTGCACCTGATTTGGGAGGCCGCCCCAGTGGCTTGCTGCCAGCAGGTCTGCCCCGGTCTGGCCCCTCTGCATGTGTGTGTGTGTGTGTGTGTGTGTGTGTGTGTGTGAGAGAGTTGTGTTTGTGAGTGTGCATGTGTTGTGCGTGTATATGTTGTGTGTGTGTGTGTGTGTTTGTGTGTGTTTGTTGCGTGTGTTTGTTGTGTGTGTGTGTGTGTGTGTTTGTTGTGTGTGTGTTTGTGTGTGTGTGTGTGTGTGTGTGTGTGTGTGTGTGTGTGTGTGTGTGTGTGTGTGTGTGCACGAGCGAGCGAGATTAAGTGTGCGTGCCAAAATGGGAGAGATTCTACTGGATAGAAGTCAGGAATGAATTGGAATTATACCATGAAATATGAGTGCAGACCATACACACCTTTGTCCAACCCCTTTTTTGTGCTTATTAGAGTGCATATATCTCCAAAAGAACACTATTTGGATCAAAACAGGAACGGACTCGATCGTTTCCAGGGCAGTCTGGCTGTGTTGGTGTGACGGTGGGTCCCACCTTGCCTCACAGCTTCAACGCATCTTGTATACAAGCTTCCTCAGTGAGGCTGCTTAAGTGATTCACCACCAAATAAGCAAGATACAGCTCACAAACCTCCCTTGGACCTCCTTTTGTTGGGGATCAGCGCATGCTCTAGAGAGTTGTGAGAAAAACGACAACAAATTATACATCAACTAACCACCGATGGCAGCCAAAGCAGGACACATCTCCTGAATTCCAGTGCATGGGACTCTCTCGCTATCTGCACAATCTTTTAAAAGGTCGCCTCACAAAACCCTTAGCTCACCCTCTACAGGATCCCCCCCTCTCCCTCCATACCTCCTGCTGACTTCGGCGGCCGCCCTCTGCGCTTCGGCGCAGCCGCCTCGCCCGTGCTGGGATGCTGAGCAGCTTGGCTCGTGCCTGGTTTGGATGCAGGGGACAAGGCTGGGAGTTGGGGGGGTGGTAGGAAGGGAGGGAGCGACCGCCGCTGAATGGCTCTGCTGACAGATAGGGGCTGATGGATTGGGGCGGCCTGAGGTGCAGAGGCTGTGTCTGTTGGGTGTTGCAGGGAGATTGGTTGGGCAGCTGTGGTTGGGTTAGGGGGACAAGGTGGTGGTGCTGGCTGATGTGAGGGCTGGAGTGCAGGACACAAGGCTGGAAGACCAAAGGTGGGGGCGCAGGGAGGGGGTGGGGGCCGTTGGGCAGCTCTGCTTGAAGTGATGGGGAAAGGAGCTGTAAAGGGTGCACGCTGGGGAGGTGGCCGGGCAGCTGTATTATAGGTGAGGGGCAAGGGAGCTGTGGCTGGGGGGTGCTGGAGAGGTGGCTGAGCAGCTGTACAAAAAGTGAGGGGCAAAGGAGCAGTGGCTGGAAGGTGTTGGGAAAGTGGCTGAGCAGAGCCGGTTGCGTTGGTAGGATTGTGGGTACGTTGCGGAGGCAAATCTGGCTGAGCAGAGCCGGTTGCGTTGGTAGGATGGTGGGTATGTTGCGGAGGTAAAGCTGGCTGAGTAGAGCCGGCTGCGTTGGCAGGATGGTGGGTACGTTGCGGAGGTAAAGCTGGCTGAGTAGAGCCGGTTGCGTTGGCAGGATGTTGGGCATGATGCAGAGGTAAAGGCAGCTGAGGCATAGAGGACAGAGCTGGAAACCCGAAGGCAGGGCGGGCGTGCGGGGCTGCAGGTGCTCGTGCTCGCACGGGGGGGACAAGTATTGGAGGTGCTGAGTGTGCTGCTTCAATTAATGCATGGACAACCGCACGTGGCGTACCAGCACTCGTGCCTGCTAAGCCCCCATGAGCACAACGAGCTGCTGCTGCTGCTGCTGCTGCTGCTGCTGCTTGTGCTGCTCTGATTTCTGGAGTCGACAGAGAGACGGTGCGGACAAAGCATTCTCCCGCAGGCCTCTGCTGCTGCGGCAGTGAGGGGTGCTGTTGTTGTTTGTGCTGCTGCTGTTGTTGTGCGTGCTGCTGCCGCTGTTGATGCTCAAGTGGCGCCCGCTGTTGTTGCTCCTGCACTTGCACCTGCTGCGTCTGCCCTTGCTGCTGCATCTGCTGCTGCTGCTGCTGCTCAAGTGATGTCTGCTGTTGTTGCTCCTGCACTTGCACCTGCTGCGTCTGCCCTTGCTGCTGCTGCTGCTGCTGCTGCTGCTGCTGCTGCTGCTGTTGATGATCAAGCAGTGTCTGCTGTTCGTGCGCCTGCACATGCACCTGCTCCGTATGCCCTAGCTGCTGCTGCTGCTGCTGCTGCTGTTGATGATCAAGCAGTGTCTGCTGTTCGTGCGCCTGCACATGCACCTGCTCCATATGCCCTAGCTGCTGCTGCTGCTGCTGCTGCTGCTGCTGCTCAAGTGATGTCGGCTGTTGGTGCGCCTGCACCTGCTGTGTCTGCCCTTGCTGCGTCTGCCCTTGCTGCTGCTGCTGCTGCTGCTGCTGGTGTGGTACACTTATATCCCCCACTTCCATGAACCAGTGCATATCTTGAGCGTTGGGGTGAAGGGCGGTGGTATTGGCACCATCAGGCTCAGAGTAAGAAAACCAAGGCCCTGCTGGAGTGACAAGGTTTGCATGATTTCAAACTTCACTAATTTGCGCCTACGTGGTAGGGGTGGCTACATTCCTTTGGTGGGGCAAGCAAGTGAGCGTGCTTTTTTAGGAGTGCTTAGGTTGAAACACTCCCCAAAAAGCTTGCTGGCAAAGGATGTTGGATCGGCGGTGTACTTGTTGCAGGCCTAAGTAATAGAAAGTGCTAAAGAGATTAAGTTGTTTACGTATGACTAAGGCGTTTGTTAAGATACAGCACTGATGCATTCAGGAGCCATCCAAGCACGTGACTTCAAATTCTTACTTCAAGTAATTAGAATTGGCCAGAGCCATGTATATACGGTATTTTTAGCAGAAAAATGACCAAATATACGGTCAAATACGGTGTATATACATACAATTCCGGTCACACCTAAAGGTCATGCACACCCAATTCCAAAAACACACAAATAAGCAGCACACACTGACAAATATAAACACACACACACCTGCATGCCTGGATCCAATTGCACATGCCTCATCCTCTTCTTCAGCACCGGCAAGACCAGCAACACCCACGCCCTGAAAATGCCCCCCCCTACTGCTCAACCCCCTGCCTCTCC
>Ga0307963_1004028_pt1 | contig 11704 bp, 12 predicted proteins | sample OrgLakmetagen594_FD_201829 | JGI IMG/M metagenome (GOLD analysis project Ga0307963, IMG submission 201829) | Saline water microbial communities from Organic Lake, Antarctica - #594 | ecosystem: Environmental > Aquatic > Non-marine Saline and Alkaline > Saline | place: Antarctica: Organic Lake...
GGAGGCTTCCCCCAGGCAGGTGCTGGCGGAAGGGGAAGGGAACTGGCTCTGCCCCCCCCACTTTGACCGTGATGGACGTCCCCCTGGTACGCACGAGCAGCTCCTCCCCCCACCCACACTCCCTTCGGGCAACTCGCTGAATCTGAATGGCCAGGTCCACGAGCGTGTTCTGCAGGCGTGTGCGCCGTAAGTCAAGGACTGCATTAGCTGTATGTGTTGCTCCCGCTCTGAAAGCTGGTGTAATAAAGCAGACACATCCTGAGATCCTGTCAGAGGGGGTTATCTGGGCAAAAGCCAAAATTTACTCCTTTTTGCATGAAAGGTGCAACTACTACTCACACGTCACTTCGTCAAATTACACCCAAAGGGTTTACAAAGGGTTTACAAAGGGGATTAACCGGCAGCCAGCGAGTAAAGGTAAGGTTGTAAAAAAGAACTGGTCTCAGCCAGTGCCATATTCTTCTCTTAGGAAAGTTATTAAGTAAGAGGTGATGAATGAATGATGAAAGGCAAAACCTGAGACAAAAAATAGAGCCTGATGGAGAGCCACAACAAGCAGTTCAGACGTGCTAACTGAACACCAGAATGTATAAACCAAGGGGAGGAAGGGAGCGCCACATTGGACTCAACCTAGCTTCAAAATGCTGACTTAAAAAGTAAAAGTCTACACTCGAAGTCACCAGCGTGCATTAAGGGAAGGCTCTCACCTAGTGCACACACTAGCCAGAGCCCCACCAAAACACTGTATAAGCTACCCGAGCATGTGCTCAGATTTAGACAAGTCACTGCGTACAAAATGACAGGACTAAAAGCACATGTCATGCACCTGTACCCTACTAGATGGGTGCTTTCCAGGTGGAGTGGCACATTAATTTGCATATCTCGCCTACCACTTATTGCCCCATTGCTTTTGCATCGATCTTTAATTACTCTAAGGATTCCATAACACCAAAAATCACTCAGATTGGTGCTTTGGCTAGTCAGATGTAGCATATGGCTGCTGCTCAAAAAGTAGAATTCACGCCGTGGTCGTTAAGGTACGGGCCCCGTAACTGGCACGTTTCAAGCTCAGCTGCATTGAAATCTACATATCAGAGTGAGATATATAGAAGATTGCCAGAGTTTACAGAATTGGTGAAAGCAAGGGTATCAAGCATAGGAAACATGCCATGCTATGGCTTTTCCAGGTCTTTGCTTTGACAGCTGGTCTCTCGTTGTCAAGTATGGGCCACTTCTTCTCTGACATATAATTCCTCAAAAATCACCCCCACACATGTCCTTCATCTTGGCTTTCTGAAAAGACTCCTGGGTGTCAAGAAAAGCACTGACACTTACTGCGTGCTCCGTGAAACAGGTCAGATGCCCATCTTTTTCTATTGGTTCAGATGCATTATACGATTCTGGACACAGTTTACTTTCTTCAAACAATCCTCTTCTTAAGAAAGTTGTGCAGGCTGACCTTCTTATTGCAAATAGAAGCGATACATGGACTTATCAGGTTCTGCACGCACTCCAAGATTTCCCTACATCTCAGCAATTTTTGAATGCCATACAATCCAAGAAGCTATCAATATAAAACAGTTTGAGCTCACTTTGCGCGAACTTATCATTGGGAGCTGGAGAGAGCTGGACAATTTGAAACCACATGATAATCACTATTCCAGCAGAATTATGAGGACTTATCACACACATTTTGGTGAACCTTTGTGGATTGCTCTTGGCTGGTGGGATGGCAGAAAAAGAAATCACAAGCCTGTGTTACCTCAAACTTACCTATCTACCTTCGCTTAAATATTTCCAACGTTCTCAGCCGTGCACTTTCTTGCCTTCGCCTTTCTGGTCATAACTTTCTGGTCCAAAGAATGCGTCATAACAGGAATAGAAGGCCTTATGAGCTCAGGATTGGTGACAAATGTGACTGGCGCTTTGTTCAGGATGAGGAACACAATTTGCTGGACTGTTCGCATGAATATCTTGTTAGCATTCGCACACAGCACCGCCAGCTGGTCTTCCCACCTCAGTATGAGGATAGCCCAACTCGTATGAGAAATTTTTTGAACCAACCAGATATATTGTGGTGAGGCCTCTTTTGCGGCCGAGTGCCTAGCCCTTTTCCCATGATTTGTTCTAACATCTTTTTAGTTTGGTTTCAGGCTTTTTCCAAGCTTCCGCTCTAATGCCCCCAAAGGCATATATAGCGATGTAACCTTACCTTACCTAAGCAACCTGGCTGTAGGTCACCCTCCCCATTGTAATTATTGTTAGTTAACACCTAACAGGTCTGCAATGCAAAACCTGCACACCATTTAATATCGCCATTAAGAACTGCTTTGTCCCTTTCTGGGTGTATAACTTTTAATTTGGCATATTTACAGTTTACACACAGTTACACAGCTAAAATTTTCTATGAGAACATCATAATTAGAAAAATGTAAAACTATGGCAGAAAACATATCCAACAGGCACAATGATGTTTGAAACAATAGGATGCAGTACAAACATAAATAACAACCGTCTGGTCTGAATAAAGAATTTGCAGGGTCATTCACCAATTATCATGCTTTCTATAAGTTCTCCAGCCTTCTCCTCTGCTCATCGGCCCTAGTCTACAGATGGAAACGCAACATCCAACTACCCAACTTCCAGGCTAACTTCATCTCATTACTCTGACTACGAGCGCATTTCCTTACAGTGGCATGCAGCACAGCCTTTGGGACCATTCCTTGACGGTATTTCTGCCACCACACACAGCCACTCTCCTCTCACATATACTTACAATGAGCAAGTACTCATACTGAAAAAACATGCAGTGAGACTACCGTCACTAGCTGGAGGTTTTACCGGCGCGGTTGGTCCAGCCACACTCCATCAACATATTGCTTTCGGGCCCCTGCGCAAGAGTGACGGATGAAGTGAGGTATTGTTGAATAAACTGGCCTACATTTTTTACAAGGTTTAGGTTGAGGATACAATTAAAGAGGGATGCGTGCCTGTCAGATACGGAGCAGTAAGGGTAATGACAGAGTGGCTGAAATATGCTGCAGTGCAAATGATAATACCAACACATGTTACATGTGACATGCATCATGATGCTCTCCAGGACAGACAGGCGCAAAACATGCATGCAAGTGTGACAGGCCTGAATGACTTAAAAGGAATCAGTGCTGAGGTCGCCTCACTTGTGCACACCACCCTAGCTTCCAGGGCAACCCACGCGCCAAGCACATCCACTCACCAGGCCTATGCATGCGCGCATCACGTTCTCCAGCATTGAGCGCTGCTTGTTCAGGGCATTCACAACAGGCGTGCCATCAGGTACCAAGGGGGCCTTGGTTAGGTAGCTCAGCAAGACAGCCACTGGATGCAAGCCCTGTGTACACACGTGCATAATTGCGCATAGCATGCTTGATCTTGAGGTTGATATTGAATAAGCAAAGTAGATTGTATCAAAACTCACGTAGAGGCTGAGATTCTGCACTCAGAATTCAGTTTGATGAGCTTATGCACCTCAAGGAAAGCTAGCTTGCCATTCAGGGTGCAAAGCAGCAAATGAGAATTAGGATGCACGCAGTTCCAAGTGCATAAATATGTAGGGTTGGCCCTAACCGTATATGGGATTTCCGTCTACGTATATATACGCCGTATAAACCGTATATATACGTATTTTCCGTATAAACCGTATATATTCTGTATACCGTACCTTTGTGGACTCATCCCGCACTTCCAAAATAACAAATGTATTATTGGATTTTGCACCTTTCCCGCACCCTAAGAATAATTATTTTGTCCCCTCCCCGCATCAACCCCGCAGGGTCTCTTACCCAGTTTAGCTTACCAGACAGTTTAAATGCCACAAAAGGTCAAAAACAAAATCATCAGTCAGTTGCATGCTTGTTTGCATGTCGGTTACTATCTCCAATCAATCCTCTCTGTTCTACTACCCCTTTGCTGCCCCCCCCCTCTTTTCTGCTCCCTTTTCCTCTGCTGCTCTCTTATCCTCTAGTTGCCACCGCTAACGATGTTGCCGTTGCTGTCCTCATTGCACTCGCTCTCCTCGCCGCTGTTGCATGCTGTGCTTGTGCTTGCACCAGCTGATGGTGCTGCTTGGGTACGAGCAGCCTTGGTGCGTGACCTTGTTTTGCGCACCAGCTGCCCCAGCTGCTCATCTGTTAGCTGCTGGGATGCTCTGACCTGCTCGGCTGCCTCAAGCACTGCAGCTTCCTCCTCCTCGGCCCCTACGCCTTCTTCCCACACTCGCTCATCACTGGCAGCCAAAAACGTTATTTAAACCTATCCCACGTCAACCCCGCAGGATTATTACATTTACATAATAAACGATCCCGCACTCATCCCGCAAGGCAGAAAAAAATATTTATGCGGGGTGATATCGAAAAGATACGGAATTTGAAAGTTCGACCTTCTCACATTTTAATTTTAGGGGGGTCATTTTGTAGCTCTTGAAGAGCTGTATAAACGTATCCAATTTAGTTGTGCCAAAAAATCAAAGGTTGGGAAGCTATGCTTGCCCAAAGAGGCCAAAACACACAGGCATGCACGGTCACTGTCACGAGACCCCTCTTCTTCCCCCGCCCCATAAAGTTACCCTGTTTGTGTATGCACACGTGTGTGTGTATGTGTGTGTGTGTGTGTGTGTGTGTGAAGAGGTATATGTATGCATGCGTGTTGTGTGTGCGTTTGTACTTGCACGCGTGCTGGGATTCGTGCATGCTCGCGTGTACTCGTGCGTGTGCGTGCATGTGTGTGTGCATTTGCGCGCGTGCATGCACACGTGTGCGTGCGCATGCTTACGTGTGTGTGTGCGTGTGCGTGTGCATGCTTACATATGTGTGTGCGTGTGCTTGCTTATTGTTGTATGTATGCGTGGGTGCGTGCATGTGCGTATACATTTGCGTGCGTGCTGAGGTTCGTACATGCATGCGTGTATGTGTGCGTGCGCGTACATGTGTAAATGCGCGTGCATGTACCTTTTTGCACGTACGTGTGTTTTTGTGTGTGCATCTGTGCACACAGGTTTGCGTGCATGTATGTGTGCGTGTGCAGGGGTGCGTGAATGCAGATGTGCGCGCATGCGGGGGTGGGTGCATGCACATATGCGTGTGTCGTTTCTGATCCTGCATCATCTCCGCCCTGGAAACCTTCAGTGGGGTTGGCTTGCATGCACTGCTAATACTCAAACTCCGGTGCTCCTGGTGCTGCTGCTTCTGAACCCCTTGCTTTCGAACCATTGGCTGCTGTTGGACCATTACGGATTCTCTTCCACGAGGGACACGGCTGTTCAATACCACAAAAATATCTGTTAGTTATTGCCCGGATGCAAGGCTTTGGGTTTTTGTGGTCTCGAAGGCCAGTGGAAGGTCACTTTTTGACCACTCATTCAGACCGTATATATACGTATTTATACGGCGTATATATACGCCGGCTAAATTTCACATACGGTGTATACGGATACAGGTACGGAGAATTTTTTTATACATACGTATATATACTTATATAGTTTGGGTCAACCCTACAAATATGTCATGGAAATGACCTGGTGAATTTTGGTTAATTAGTAGGGTTGGCCAGACTGTATATGGGATTTCTACTTACGTAAATATACGCTGCATAACACGGGTACGTATGTAAACCGTAAATATGAAAATTCGACCTTTGGAATTATTAGGGGGTTGTTTTGTAGCTCTTAAAGAGCTGCATTTGTGTACCCCATTTATATTGACCAAAAGTAGAAGGCCGGGGAGCCGTGCTTGCCTAAAGAGGCCAAAATCCATACAAGCACATAGGCAAACGCTGTCACTGTCACAAGACCCCTCAATTTCCCCCACCCCACCAAATTACCCCATTTGTGTATGCTCGCGTGTACATATGTGTGTGCGTGTGTGTTCGCATGCGTGTAGTGCGTGCATGTGCATTTGCGCGCATGCGGGGGTTCGCGCATGCTCACATGTGCGAGTACATGCGTGTGCGCGTACATGTGTATGTGCGTGCTTGCTTGTGGTTGTATGCATGCGTTGGTGCGTGCATGTGCGCATGCAACTGCATGCCTGCTGAGGCCTGTACATGCGTGCATGTGCATAAGCATGCACCCCTTTTGTGTGTTTGCGTGTGCATCTGTGCACACAGGTTTGCGTGCACGCATGCGTGCGTAGGTGAGGGGATGCGTGCATGCACATGAACGTAAGTGAGAGTGTGCATGTGCCATTTCCTGTTCTTGCATCATCTCCGCCCTGGCTTGCATGCCCTGCTCATACTCAAACCCCGGTGCTCCTGGTGCTGCTGCTTCTGAACCCCTTGCTGTCGAAACAATTGCTACTGTTAAAACATGTGAGGGATTCTTTTCCATGATTTTTGTGGTCTCCAAGGCCAGTGGAAGATCGCTTTGACCACTCATTCAGACTGTATATATACGTCAGCTAAAATTCATAAACAATTATATGAATATGGATACGTGATAAATTGTGTACATCCGTATATATGTACTTATACGGTTCTGGCCAACCCTGTCAATGAGGGATGCATGCTTTGTCGATCAGGATGAGCAAGCAGGATGCGCACTCAAACTGCACGCTCACCTCAAAAGGCTGACCATCACGTCGCAGCTCAATGCGCTGAATGAGCTCTGCTAAGAGGACCAGGTCCAGAATGAGGGGAGCGGCCAGCAACGAGTCCTCGCACGTGTTGTGGATGACCAGCGTGTTCTTGCCACCCCTGTGACAGGTTGGAACAAAAATAAGACAAGCTGGGCTACATTGAGGCACCGTAAACCATTTCCAAGAACGCTGGCGTGCCTTGCACTTGAGGTTCTCACAGCACATGACATCTGGACCTGCCAACGATGTTGGCGACCAACCCAAAGAAAAGACGCAGACCTCTTGTTCAATAAAAGAGGTTTCAATAAAATAAATCCAGCAAGACTCAGGACTGCCTGTGGCAAGTTTAAATACAAGTTGCGGCATGGTCCCTCATCTAAAAGCACTTAGCTTGCAAGTGTGTTACGCATTGCATCTTTGCTTGCTTTCAAATATACCAAGACGCTTTTTTATACGCGTCCACCAAGCAAGGATTATATGAAGAACAGAAGCAAGTGCTGCTGAAGTTTGAAAGCAAGCAGAGATGTAATGCATAAGTGTCCACCATTTTGCAAGAGGCACTCACATGAAGATTTCGCTGGTGTACTCGTCCATGGCGCGCTTGGAGTCACCCACGTAGGGCACGTACTTGATGACGACTGTGTGATCTGGGTGCTCCCCTGGCTTGTACAGGATGGAGTTGGATTGCACCATGTCGTCCACAACATTGCTCTTGCTGATTTCCTGAAGGAGGGAGGCACATGGGCATGCAATGCTGTGTGACACATACACACACAAGGGAAAAGGTGTACCCACAATATTTGGGCCGCTTCTGAGAGTTAACGGGTGCCCAATTCTGTGTTCCAAATATATTTATTGGAAAGATAGGTATGGCAAAAAGGGCGACCGTGAGCTGCATTTATCAGGGGGTTCAGAAGCATCACTACTACGCTTTGGGACCTTGGCCCAGCAGACAGACTGTGTGTATTAACGAGAGAAGCATGCCCCAACAGCCACAGTGGGCATGCGGATTTAGGGCATTGTCAATACACTGCTCATTGCAGGCCTACTTTGGTCCACCATGGACATTAACACTCGCCCAAGTGAATGCAGCTCAGCGAACCCCCCCTCGAGAACTCACTTTACTGCGGAACGTTTGAGGAGCGCTCAAGTTGCAGCCGTCATTGTTGCCCAAGTGGTTGTAGCTCACAATGGACACGGGCTTAATGCCAGCACCCACCTGCACGGCAGTGCAAAGAAGCAAGTAAGAAAGACAGCAAGGTGCAGGTCTTGAGATGCCGGGACACTGGTGCATGTGAAAGTGCAATAACCTGCCTGGGCAGAGCAAGAATATGTGCAGCACAACATCATGCTGTTGGCATAACAGAAGCAGAAGCAATCAGGTCCTTCAAAGGGGTCACTGGAATGAACCCAAACGTGATGCATCTGAGCTGGAAAGCAGCTTCCACGCACCAAGTAGTCAACCAGCACACTCTTTAGCTTGGTCTGGCCGGACTTAAAGTCATCACCACCGATGAGCACATTCTTCTTCACGGCCATGTCAATGAGGCCTGCGAAAGGGAGCGGGAGCATACGCTGTCAACCAGCCAAAGCTGTGCTCGTGCAGAATATGATGCACACTCCTGCTTGTGTCGTGCTGCTCGCAAAAGGAAGGCACCTATAATCTAGCATGGCATAAGGTAAAGGACAGCAGACAACTACGAGCTGAGTTCCAGGCTCACCAGGCACAAAGGTGTTCTGTGGGGAGCCGTTGATGAAGGCCACGCCCTCCTCAATGCAGGCCACAGCATACAGCGAGGATGGGGAGATCTCTGGCTCTCCCTTGGCAATGGAGGCCATCAAGTTTTCGTGTGTGTCGTTGATGCCCTCCACAACCTGCATGCACAGAAAATATTGTCATGTGTAACACCCACAATTCAGTCATCCTCAGGCAATTTGTCCACAGGTAGCACTTATTTGGGTACGGTTCTAAACAAATTGTTCACCCTCCTTTCTGTGCTGTACTCTTGCACTTCCTGAGCCTGCACGCTAGACTCATTCAGGGAATTAGAACGCACACATTGCCTCATCAACCTGCCGCCCTACAAGACCTGCAATGCAGCAAACAAGCTGCGCGGAGGTGGCTGCTGCTACAGTTGTCTTGTAACAAGCACAGGCGTCGGTACCTGTGAGTAGCGCTCCGTGTTGGCAGTCCAGAGTACCACCACACTGTCCACCTTTGAGCTCTCCTTGAATTCACGGATCTGGCCCCGTAGCACCTCCACCTGCTCTGCTTTGCTGCCCTTGATGCAGTTGTCAGCACGCTCTGCTTGGTTGGCAGCAATGAACTCTGGGTCGTACACACCTGTTTTTTGCGTGCGTGTGCGTGTGTGCGCGTGTGAGTGCATGTGTGTGTGTGTGTGTGTGTGTGTGTGTGTGTGTGTGTGTGTGTGTGTGTGCATGCGAGCGTATGTGTGTGTGTGTATGTGTGTGTGTATGTGTGCAGTGTGGGAGTGTGTTTTGCAAGTGAGAGCAGCCAGAAATTATCCTCAGTTTCAGTGAAGACACAACAAGGGTTGACTTAGTTTGTTCCCTGCGTCCTCCCGCGCGTATCTCGATATGTCCCGGATTGAGTGCTCGCGTCTCGTTGCGCACCTGGGAGGGGGTGCAGGTCCTTCATGTAGGGAATGAGTTGCTGTTGCAGACCCCAGTCGAGGACCTGGGCGCGCTCCATGGACTCCGCCATGTTCAGGCGGGAGATGTCCCAGCCACCCAGCACGATGTCGTTGGGCTCCACCATGGGCAGCAGGGCCTTGAAGGGCGCGTGTACCTCCTCGCCCTCGTAGTTGCCCACGCGCACCGTGGAGGACTGGGTGAGGGAGCCCCAGTAGTTGGGGTGCTGCACGCCGTCCTTGGTCATCCAGGTGATGCCCCTGCGTGCATGTGTGCGTGTGTGTTATGTGTGTACTCGTGTCATTGGGGGAGGGGGAGTGCCAGGCTGCACTGTTTTGCAGGGCACAACTCAAAACAGAGCACATTACTCTGAGCAATGTTCCCAATAAATATACGCAATTTCAGCCCAGCATGCTCACAGCTTGTTCGCCAGGACGCCCGCGGTCAGCGTGGTGCCGTTGTTGCCGCCCCAGCCCACCAGCATGACACCCAGCTTGGGCACCTTCCGCTTCGTGCGGAATTCAAAGGACTCCTTCCACGGCTTCACCACCCACTTGCCGCCCTCTCCCTGCACCAGCTTGGTGTTGCCGTACTCATACTTGCTAGTGATGTGCTCCTCGCTGTACTCGACGTTGGGGGCATCAACCGTGAACTCATCGACCTTCATTCTGACTCGAGTTTTTTAAATGTCACACAGTTTTTTTAAGTCGGTGTTTTCAGCAGGTAAGACACAAACGTTCATATATATATCCAGGGCAAATGCACAATACGTGCTACAAGCGCTCGTAGCAAGCATACGCTACGCTACACCGCTACGCTTCGGATACGAGCTACGGAAAATCCGAACAGCGTCAGTGAATCAACCTCCGTTAATTCAAAACTGTGCCACTCCAGTTCTAAAATTCATCTATGATATCAGAACGTATCTAGTATATATAAAAAAGCAAAGGAGCGGTCTAGGCTCATTTGCACATGTGGCTACTGTGGCAAAAGGGTAGGCAAAAGGGTAGCCAGAAGCAGTACTGTATGTAGGAAATAAATTTCCTACATACGACAGCCCTCAAAGCGTAGCGCATTCGAAGCGTATTGAGCAACCCTGACGTATAAAAACGTTTGGAAGCCAGGGAAAGCTCTAAATTAAGCAAGATTTGTGGCAATTCTGCCTGTGCAGCAATGGCAACATCACTGGCCTTCTTGCACTGACCTCATGCTTATAACTAGCTTGAGCCAAATGAGTGTATGATCAAAATATCTCTGATGGAGTTTAAGCAACTAGGACTTGCGCTTCATGTAATTTCTGACTGGTAAAGCCAAAGCGCCTTCCGAAACTGTGCTGTTCCCCTGAGAGCTGTCGCTGCTGCTACTGTGCTCTGCTGCAGCAGCTCTGCCGCACACTCCCCACAGCACCTCCTTTTTTGCTGCACGGTAGTGCAAGGTGAGGCGAGCGTTGTAGGACAAGGGTGGCACACTGGGCTGGCTCGCATCCACAGCCCCAACCGCCGCACCGACAGCGGCAAGCATTTCATCTGGACTGCTGGCTGCGGCACAGGCGCTTGTGCTTGTGCTAATACAGGGTCCGAGAATTGCCTTGTCGGTCGGTGATCTTGATGACTGCCAGAGCCTGGCAGTGCCCACAGATCGCTCACGTCCTACCTGTGGATGTGATGATTAACGAGGAACTGTCATTTTATTTCAATGCCAAACGAGTGAGCGACCCACCAGATCTGTTACAACTTGCAATTATCTTTTTAATTGTATGCTTGACCGCCAGTTTGAGATGTATTTGCTCAAAGCAAGACTTTTAGTACTAGTTCAGGAGGGTGTAGGAAGCATAACTTTTGGACGACACGTGTCAGATCGATAAAATTTTATATATTTGGAATCGTGGCGTCGAGAGCTATTGATTAAAATATATATGGGTCTCCTCGGAGGGGGATGGGTCCTAGGGGGTCCAGAGTTTTTGGGATCCCCCACTCCAAAATTTTACTGGGTCACTCCTACAAAATCTTAAATATATCATCGGAATCCTCAGCTCAAGCCCAGTCGATTGGCACCCTTTTTGAGTAAATTGGGTAAAAGGGGGGGTCTGTGGACATGTCCGAAAGTCAGAGGCACACACACTCGGTGCAGGCCGTGGGGTGAGTCAAGCTAATGAAGCAGCAATTAACCCCAAACTCACAGGATTGTGCCAGCATGAGATAGTCAGTGGAAATTTGAAGAAATAGAAGCAATGTGGGACTGTGCAAGCCAGTTATGGGTGCCTGGTAGGTCACGTGTGCATGGGCGTCCATATCTCAATTTTGCCCCATAACTCTGCAACACTTCTGTTTCAGGTCTTGATGAGAATGCAGACGGATGCCTGCTTAAAAAAGGAGCAAATTGGTACCCTTTTTGTCTGGTTGGGGGCACTGGAAGGGGGTTTTGGGGGGGGGGGGGGGGCCCGC
>Ga0307963_1004031_pt1:0-7500 | contig 11699 bp, 13 predicted proteins | sample OrgLakmetagen594_FD_201829 | JGI IMG/M metagenome (GOLD analysis project Ga0307963, IMG submission 201829) | Saline water microbial communities from Organic Lake, Antarctica - #594 | ecosystem: Environmental > Aquatic > Non-marine Saline and Alkaline > Saline | place: Antarctica: Organic...
GGGTCTGGTGGCACCCAACAGCAATTGGTCATGGTGATGTACTTGAACGAATACCGCACCACCCTGGCACAGAGCGCAAGTGTGAAGAAAAACACAGCCTGCGTTCCAGATGCAGAGACTTGAATGTGGCATGGAACCTGTGGAACGTGTTGGCTGCAGAGTATGCTGGGCTACCTAGGCCAGCATGTTTGACACCACTATAGTGTAGGGGCAGATAGTAGGGGGTGATTCTCCTACTGATATGCCTGGTTTCTCTTATGTGAATCGCTCGGTACCAAAGTGGCTCTATTTCTTCACACGGGCATCGGCGTTAACTGCCAGGCAGCGCTTCATAGAGTTACGTTTCTCTTTTCCCTGTGGGATGGCTTGACACACGTGCATGTTTTTACAGAGATGTTTGCTGGAGCACTTAACTTAGGCAAGCCTTGACGTTGCTGAATTCAAACGAAACTAGTGACTGCAGTAACTGCCACTGTAAAAAAATCATCTAGTACTCAGCTACACAGAAATTTCAATGTTCAGCTGCACAAAAAGATTTCAACCCATGTACGGCACCAGCATACGTTTGCACTTCTTATACTGGCAGCACTCGAGCAAAAAAGCTGTTTATTAAAAAAGGCAAGCCAAAAAAGCGGGTTATTCCTACAATACAGGCCTAGTCGACTTGGGAGGATTAATTACCCACCAGAATTTGTTTCCCACCGGCAGATGGCCATCCTTTATTGCAGGAATATAACAGTTTGATCATCAAAAAACGGCTTTTTACCTTAAGACACCAAGCAAATCAACCACCGAGCACAATATTATAAATTACAATGTGTTACATATACAGAGGCTGAGGTCACGATACACTAGCTTTTCCTCACCCCATTACTTTGGGCGGGCACTTCTCAGACCGCGTGGGCTTGACACAGCATCATGGAATGTGCTCTTTCATGTGCAGCTTAATGGGCACGCCAGATCGTGTGACTAGGATGACCACCTGCGTGTGGTCCAAAAGCCGCACAGGTTGATAATTGATAAGAGGAGCACTGAGCTGCTTCATTTACATTTGCTAAGGTGGCAGCGACCATGCTCGACTCATACTATGTCTCCCTGACTAACGGTATTTCGGCAAGGGAGATATGAGATGTAATGAAACTATATTAATTTGTGCGATGTAGCCAAACCTCCTCATAGGCCAGGACCGCAGAACATACATTTATGTGGCACAAGCTTCAGCTGCAGGATACGTTGACATAGTACAACGTTCTACGTACACAGAGTAGGCTGCTTCTATTGGCAAGGTTCGTCCCAATCTCCTTGCCTACAACAAACATGCCAATGAGCATGGAAAGATTCACATGTTGCTTAAGAAAAGCGCATGTTGCCTGCTTAAAGCACACATATCCAAGAGGCGCAATCCAGCACCAGCACCGATCTATTTAGCCAGCCATGCCCAGGATGCTAGCATGATGCGAAATATAAAAACGACCTTTCCTTTAATAAGGTTCTTAAGGTACTGATGATGTTTAGCAATTTCATACATGTGCAGTGACCAGTAATGAGCAGGACCAAAGGGAAAAGGAAAATGTCAACTACACGTGTATCATACCACGTAATTCATGTTAATGCATGACAGTGAATTGTCACACTTCAAGCTTCAAACACACACACACACACCTGTGATGCCTCCACTTTTGCATGGTCTTGTGATTGCTCATCCAGGTCAAGCCAAAAATGTGAAAGCAGCTCCTGTGAACAGTCCACAGGAGTAAAGGTAGTTTAATACACAGAATATGAAACGTTTCGTAAGCAAGTCTAGCGAGAGAAGGGGCACCGTTTTGGACAAGGATTACAGAGCTTGCCTAAACATGAGATAAATATGCAATTGTTAGGATGTGGTACACAAACTGAATCACCATCACATGTAAGTGTGCACGCTACAAGAGCGGGCGCAGTCTCTGTCCTATGACCCTAGTAATCACTAAGTATTGCAAATACACACCAGGGATGCAGAGTGGTTCAACCCGATAGTGTCCTCAGCATTTCAAAGTCACATGTAATGGAATGAAGAAACTGCAATGCTTGCGCAAAGGCTAGCTGGGAGCTTCAAAAGAACATTTGCACCCACCATCAAGACGGTGCGGATGCTAGTGTTAGCAAAGTTCAGCCCGATGCAGTTCCGGGTCCCGTCGCTGAAGGGCAGCATAGACTTGTTGGCTGTGGAAAGACCGGTTTGGGTGGCAAAGGGGCATGACGCCTCCAGGGATGTGCTGTTTCTAGATGGGCTTTTATCACTGTTGCTGCTTGTTAACCATCTGTCAGGGTTAAAATCCGTTGGCTGCGAGGAACGTGCAAAAGGGATGTAACAATGCCTCTAGCAGCAGTTGCTTTCCAGGTCTGTCGTGCCGAACACTTACAGTACTGGCAAAGGGGCGGAAGTACTGGTAGGATGCATTTAAAAACACGCGCCTCTGTGGCGTAGAAGAAACATAACACTATTCAATTTCAACCGAGCGTATCTGGGACAAACATCTTTGATCAAAAGCAGCTGCAAAACATGTTTATTGAGTGGGGAAGTCCTCAGCACTGACACCTCACGAGAAAGGCAGCAGCAGCATTTTACAGGCAGCTTTACAGGCTGTGCATTGCTGTCTAACTACCAAGGGCGAAAAACACTTGCAGTTGCGGAGTTTCGTTGCAAAGCATGCATGTTGAGGATGAACGTTGCCGCGCTCTGGTCTCATTGCACCTTGCTTTACACTGCTGGTATCCAAATTTATGTTTTATGTTGCAGTTGTCTGCGTGTGTACAAACTCGTAGTTGCACAGCGCTTGCCATGATGACCCACAGCATCTTAACGCAGGTGAAGCAAAACCCTATCCTTGCACCAGCTTCTAGCCCAAAGCCGTCTACGTTTGTAAATTTTCAAGGCTGATGATCTACAATCTACAGCATCTTGTTGCAGGTGAAGCAAAACCCAGATCTTGCTCTAGCTTCTATCCCAAAGCCGCTTACATTTGTATAGTTGAGTCTACAGTTGTGCACGCCATGAATGTTGACCCATAGCAACGAGGATTTAGGGACTTGTTGGCCACCGAGCTTCATGTCATAAGGGGCTTCCCTGCATTTGGTGAACACACAATCAGTGCGGAATAAGAAGGTGCAACATCTTATAGCAGTTAGTTCAAGGTCTACACTGCAGGGGGTAAGAGGCAACCTGAGTTTTCTCAGTGTGAGTGAAAAGAAGGTACAACGCAGTCCAGCAATCGAAGCAACCTTTAGTGGATGGTTTGTAGAGGCAGTTGAGTAACATGTGTTGAAAGGGCTTTGACATACACAGAGGGAGTAATCACCTGGAATAAGCATTCACCTAAAATAAGCATTTCATTCATAATTCAATGTTGTCCCGTATCAGATCACAAGGTCTTGATAGTTCATTGAGGGATGTGCAAAATTCATCAAAAACGTGTTTCCCTAACCTATGCTAGTAGTGACGACAAGACCGTGTTCTGTCTTTTTCCAACCTCTTTGCAGGCAGAGCAGAAATTGCATTTGGCTGAGAAAACAGTCCTGCAATTACGTTTTAATCTCAATTTCTTCTCAGGAACAGCAGAGTTTGCACCTGACCGAGCCGATGCCCGCCACTGGGTGTAGCCTCATAGACTCCTTAAGGACGGCATTGAAGTAGGGCAGGGCGAGGCTCTCAAGTCCCACTTCAGAAATTTCATCGGAAGTTTGGCCTTGAATCTGAAGTCAAGCACGTGTGTGTGTGTGAGTGTGTGTGTGTGTGAGTGTGTGTGTGTGTGTGTGTACGTTGAATGCTGGACAAATGATGCAACGGTCAGGAGTGCGCACAGTCTAGCACAAACCAAAATGAAGCATGAATAGTTTAATGTTCTTTGCACAGAGGATCCAACATAAAAAGCATCAGAAAAGATAGAAAAATAGGGCAAAAGAGAGGGACGACTTGAACTTGTAGATACTTTGCATCCGCAAGCCTTATAAGTCCCAGGCGGCACCAGCCTAGAAATTTCAACGTGACATCCGCCTCTTGTAGATTAAAGTATGTGAAAACATACGTCCTAGAACCAGCTGGAAGCTGCAAAGGAACGGCACAAAGATCTCTCCACCATTCTACAAGGAGCTTCCATTACTCTCCACATCATCCTCTTGGGTGTGAACGCACTGCGTCATCTACAACTCTCACACAACGGAGAAAATTTAGGGACATAGGGTGTGAGTCCAAAGAGTTAAAGAAGCTTGCCTCTGAGCTCCGTGTGCATTCTGCCAACTTCACTGCTAAACTTGTCCATACCAGACATGCCCTGTCCAGTACCATACCACGCCTCATCAGAGCTAGTTTCAAGCCAAGCCCTTCTTCATCCCCATCAGTCTTCCCTTCCCTTGCTGTGGTGGCTTTCAAACGTGATTAGTACCGAAGTGACTCCTTCCCCTTACTTACTGCGGGGGTGTACTTTATTGCCTGCGTCGTTTTCCCTTGAACAATCTTTTGCATCATTTCCATCCCTGTGTATAACGCTGCTGCATGCATTCAAGTGCCATATGACAAACAACACGCTGAACTACTTACTCACCACGCATCACCACCACTTTCACCACTACTCACATACCACGCATCACCACAACCATGCATCACCACTACTTACTTACCACGCATCACAAAAACAGGGAGTCAGAGGCACATGCAAATCGCTCACCTTGAGCAGCCCAGCTTCTGACAACTCCTGCTTAATGCGGTGTTGTATTTGCGGGTGGCGGGCAATGTCGTACAAGGCCCACGTGGTGGTCCAGGAGCTGGTATCAAACCCAGCCACCTGTGTTTCAAGGTAGAGCAACGTGCAAGCCAGAGTTGTAGAGTTTGGAGGTCAAAGCCATGCCTCCAACCAGAGATCCTGATCTCAGCCTCATTATGGGTGTGCTTGTCGTCAAAAGAAGGAGGAAGCGTGCATACACATGCGTGTAGAGGCAAGTGCACAAATGCAATGAGCCTGTGCAAAAATTGTACTGTGTGCGTGCGCACATTCTAAAATTTTGAAGTTCCATGCCATGTATTACAGCCACCTTCAGGAAAATTTGCATAACATACTTGCATTTCAAACATGTATTGTTTATTTTAAGACAGATTTCACTGGTGTGCTAAGCCAACCCAAGACGTCGTCATAATACTATAAATGGCACTAAATTACATTGATAAGATGAGGTAAGGTGGATGCTTTTTTTTCATTTACCCAACCAGGTAAGGTGGTCCTCTCGCAGCTTTTTGATTTTTATTTGGCCTTATACCCTGTCCTTGACAAACAAGATCCAGTTGTGAGCCAGGTGCTCAACATTAGCCTCACCATCAATACAGCAATGTTGCCCTTGATGATTTGGTCTGGGTACGGGCTGCCGTTGGGATCCTGGATAAGAAACGATGGTCAGAGTTCTGTAAGTACCAGTATTGGCAATGTTTGCAGAAATATGAAATTGCAAGAAGACGTCAAAATGTCGTTACATCATATCAAAAAGTATTGAGTTCACTCATTCTTGAGGCCTCATCATCAGGCCAAATATGACAAGCAGCAGCAAATGCAACAGACCAAGGAAGCCCTCCTTTACGTTTGTAATTGATGCAGGATACATCAGTCATTTTGAGAAGACACTGTTTTTTGTGACACAACACATTAACTAATTGGCTGGCAAATGTTACTGCAGTTATGGTGGCAGGCATGCCATGGTAACAACGTTTTTCTCCACATATCATTGCACAGCCTTTAAACGTGAAATAAACCTAGATGTCATCAGGCTTTTGGTAAATAGCACGACCTGTCGATAGTAGGGGCTTGAAAATGGCTATCTTACATATATGCTAGCTGGCTACCTTACATTAATACTAGTGCCCTTGCACAATCAGCCTTCTGCATGTCATAACTGATCCAAAGGTGTAACCTGTTGCATGTAATCCAAGTAGCCAGCAGAATCCAATTGACATACCTTAACCCTCATGAGCTGCGCCCACATGCGAGTGTCTTCAGCAGCAGGCTCGCCACGGGCACGGAAAGTCGCCAAAAAAACAGAAAACCTGTGATCCAGAATTGTAGTTTTATTTAGTTGTGCAAATTGCAAATTTTGGCGCCCAAAAAACTGGGGAAGGAAAAGGTCCCTGCTGCTTGATTGCATTGTTCCGAGCAAATGAGCCGTGTGCCTGTTTAAACACTTCCAGTCAGCGCTATTTAACGGAAAAACAAAAACACGTGCATAGGCAGAGTGCATAAATAGTGACATTTTGTTGGTACAGGGGAGGGGCACAGTGGAGTGACAACAAAGGAGCGAAGCTTTCCTTTCTCCTCTCTTTCAAAACACTGGCCTAATTTGCTGACGACAACAAAGTCTAAACTCGACAACAACAACAACAACCCACAATCAATGGTATGCCAGGAAGCTAGCATCACCCTGTACCACATAATCCACACCGCTTCAACTCACGTATCTTTGAACTTGGCCATAGCACGGTTGGACTCTTTTGCAACGGGAAGGAATGGAAGGTACCTGCGCAGCGCGAGTACAAAAAAGACGTACTAGATGTAGGCACTTTACAAAGAGTGCAGTCATGGGCACAGACAGCACTTCAGTCAGCAACATCATGGAGTCTAATTTCACAATCTTTCCAAAAAAGGGGACTGGGCATTGTGCGTACAACGCAAACAACACATTAGCAACATTTCAGAGCTTTGTGATGGCGAGCCGAGCCTCCATGTTTGCACATATCGACAATACCAGGCATACGTCATTTGAGATTACTGTGCCATCTCTAGTTTAAAGTGCGCACTACATACTTCTTGCTCACCTGCACATGGGTTCTTCCAGGGGGTTGACGGATCGCCTGTCAAAGACCACCACTGCGTCTGTCACCACCTGTGAGTTATGTTGTATTGAGTAGAACAGTGTTCACAAGGTAATCATCGTGGCGTCGGTTTGCAAGGGCAGCATTCGAGGGTATAAGCGCACTCCGCCGTGTGCCTGTTGAAGAACGTTTACGTGAGCACGAGTACACATATCTGGTACTGCAACCTTGAATCTATGTGGCATCACGCTGGCTTAGCATCACACTGGCTTAGCATCACACTGGCTTAGCATCACACTGGCTTAGCATCACACTGGCTTAGCATCACACTGGCTTAGCATCACACTGGCTCAGCATCACACTGGCTTAGCATCACACTGGCTTAGCATCACACTGGCTTAGCATCACGCTGGCTTAGCATCACACTGGCTTAGCATCACACTGGCTCAGCATCACGTGGCAGGTCAAACACAGCAACAGCCGTACTTTACATTTCCTTCCAATTCTCACCTCTCTTTGTGATTGCCACAAACCAACTCTCTTCATTTTACTACCTAAGAACAAAGCAGTACGCTTCCCACATACCAGCTATAATACATCGATACACTCTAGTAAGTGCGACCATACCTGCTCAAAACAGAGAACATTCAAAGTGCAAGAGCATTGATAAA
>Ga0307963_1004039_pt1 | contig 11683 bp, 14 predicted proteins | sample OrgLakmetagen594_FD_201829 | JGI IMG/M metagenome (GOLD analysis project Ga0307963, IMG submission 201829) | Saline water microbial communities from Organic Lake, Antarctica - #594 | ecosystem: Environmental > Aquatic > Non-marine Saline and Alkaline > Saline | place: Antarctica: Organic Lake...
ATGTGCACGCACACACACACACTCACACACATATACACACACAACTGCTGCAGGTCCGCCTCCTGGAAGTCCTAGCTGCACGTCAGGCTGCTGAGAGGGCGAGCATGAGCAAACCACACATACACACACACAAACACATGTGCACGCACACACACACACACTCACACACATATACACACACAACTGCTGCAGGTGCGCCTCCTGGAAGTCCTAGCTGCACGTCAGGCTGCTGAGAGGGCGAGCATGAGCAAACCACACATACACACACACAAACACATGTGCACGCACGCACACACACACACTCACACACATATACACACACAACTGCTGCAGGTCCGCCTCCTGGAAGTCCTAGCTGCACGTCAGGCTGCTGAGAGGGCGAGCATGAGCAAACCACACATACACACACAAACACATGTGCACGCACACACACACACACACTCACACACATATACACACACAACTGCTGCAGGTGCGCCTCCTGGAAGTCCTAGCTGCACGTCAGGCTGCTGAGAGGGCGAGCATGACCAGACGCAGGGAAGCCCTGATGCACCGCGCTTCCCAGCGCGTGTTCGGCAACAGCAGCAGTCGTAGTGAGAGGCGTGTGGTGTCGTACAAGCCTGCGTTGGCTGCGTCACTGCATACACGCGGTTCACATGCGTCAGGCTTCCATACGACAGCCAGCCTCCCTGGACCGAGTGGTCAACAGGCGGGATGTGCAGTCGGGGGAGAGGAGGTGCTTGGGCCGGCATCTCACTTGCCGCCACGCTCATGCAAGGAGAGAAGCACATGTGTGGGAAGCAGTGACGCACAGCCTTGCTCTCAAGTATCTGACCAGTGTGTACGTACAAATGGATCACTTGCGTCTCCGTGCCTTCTCACCCCTACCACCTCGGCGCAGCAATTCCCCCCTGGGCAAACACGCACGCACACACCCAGCAGTCCAGCAGCCCAGCAACGACCATCCACCGCCACAGCTGCCACACCACTCCCCACCCCTTCTAGTAAACCACCACCGAGGGCTCGTACGCTGCAGAGAGGGTGGAGTCTTCCGCTGCTTCAGCAAAGGCTGCTGTCACCCCCCTCCTCTCCTCTTGCCTCTGCAACACCCTTCCTGCAGCAGCAGCGGCAGCAGCAGCGACAGCTGTCACCCTCCACGGCACCACAACAGCAGCTCCCCACCACACCACCCTGCTCCCCCTCTGCCTGTGCTCTCAAGGCCCCACTCCAACTTCCCTCACTACCAAACGAACAGCTACAAACCAGCCCCCTCCCTGACCCTAACGAAGCAGGCAGACCCCCCCAAAGCAGCACCCATACGGGCCCTATCCATCTACCGGCCCCAGTGAGAAGCCCAGGAGCTCGTTCTCCTGCTGGAAATGGTCCCACTTCCTCCCGACTCTTCTCACATGCTCCCCACTCAAACACCCACCCCTCGAACACGCTCCCTGCAGAGACAGACCCCTCGAACATGCCCCCCTCAGACACACCGCTCTCAATCATGCCGCCCTCAAAGACCCAGGACAGCGACCTCGACAGCCCAGTGGTTCAACTGCTGCGGCAGTGGCATAATGTTGCCACTGGTGGAGCAGCAGGAGCAGCAGCACGCCCAGCGTCGCAGCGCTCAACCTTACGTCTCGTCCAGGGTGTGATAGAGCTGATGGAGGCGACCGTGAAGGACTGCCAGACTGTTCAGGTGAGTGTAGGGTGGAGGTTGGTGGGTGTGGGGGCTTTGCTGTGTGGGATGATCTGTCGGGTTCATTCACGCACATGCAGGGCGTGGTGTGCGTATGTCCATTTGTATACCTTGATTCAGATGATTCAGATGATGCAGATGATGCAGATGAAAGCAGGGTATGGTGTGCCAATGCTCTTGGCTATTGGTTGATCTGCTTCCTTTTGGCTCTTGGTTGATCTGCTTCCTTTTTTATGGATACATGTTACTCTTGCGAGGGATTCCGGCTTCAGAACATTCAGACCTCTGAATCATAGAGTTCATGGTTGCAAATAGGTGCAGGGATTTAAAAATAAATGCAGGGATTTGAACAAGTCAGATGCAGTCGTCCAGTTTTCAATGAGCAATTCCATCATGCATGCACCGTTGCAAGGGGGCGTCAGGAGATTTTCAGGGGCTTGTTTACAGTAATGGATTGCAGGTGATGCTGGTAGCGGACCAATTAGGCTGGTGGGTTGCATGTGAAGCTGATAGGGGACCAATTAGGTTGATAGATTGTATGTATAGCTGAAAAGGGATTAATTAGGTTGATGGGTTGCATGTGAAGCTGATAGGGAACCAATTAGGTCGACGGGTTGCTTGTAAAACTGGTAGGGGACCAAGTAGGTTGATAGATTGTATGTACAGCTGATAAGAGATTTATTACGTTGACTGGATGCATGTAAAACTGGTAGGGGGCCAATTAAGTTGATAGGTTGCATGCAAAGCTTGTAGGGGGCCAGGTGTGTGAGGAGCAGTGTCAGAGGACTGTAAGAGTTGGCTGCACGAATATAACCTGCAAGTTTGTGCTTCCCAGCTTTGGAGGTGGCTGCACGAAGTTAGCCTGCAAGTTTGTGCTTCCCAGCTTTGGAGGTGGCTGCACAAATTTAGCCTGCAAGTTTGTGCTTCCCAGCTTTGGAGGTGGCTGCACGAATTTAGCCTGCAAGTTTGTGCTTCCCAGCTTTGGAGGTGGCTGCACAAATTTAGCCTGCAAGTTTGTGCTTCCCAGCTTTGGAGGTGGCTGCACGAAGTTAGCCTGTGTGTTTGTGCTTCCCAGCTCTGGAGGTGGCTGCACAAATATAACCTGCAAGTTTGTGCTTCCCAGCTTTGGAGGTGGCTGCACAAATATAACCTGCAAGTTTGTGCTTCCCAGCTTTGGAGGTGGCTGCACGAAGTTAGCCTGTGTGTTTGTGCTTCCCAACTTTGGAGGTGGCTGCACGAACTTAGCCTGTGAGTTTGTGCTTCCCAGCTTTGGAGGTGGCTGCACAAACAAAACCTGCAAGTTTGTGCTTCCCAGCTTTGGAGGTGGCTGCACGAATTTAGCCTGTGTGTTTGTGCTTCCCAGCTTTGGAGGTGGCTGCACAAATATAACCTGCAAGTTTGTGCTTCCCAGCTTTGGAGGTGGCTGCACGAATTTAGCCTGTGAATTTGTGCTTCCCAGCTTGCACTCCGCGCACTGGTCACCCCTCTGCTGGCCACCCAAGGCCACCCAACCAAGGCCCCTTCATTAAGGCCACCCCTGATCAAGGCCACATATTAAAGCCCACCTGATCAAGGCCACCTAACCAAGCCCACCTGATTAAGGCCACTTAATTAAGGCCACCCAACCAAGGCCACCTAACCAAGGCCACCTAATTAAGGCCACCCAACCAAGGCCACCTAACCAAGGCCATCTAATTAAGGCCACCCAACCATGGCCACCTAATCAAGGCCACCTTGCCATCACTTCCCTGCTCACTCGCACCACTACATTTACAAATCTCATTCACTTGTCTGGAAAATACAGCTACGTACAAAACTAGTCGTTTGGCAACCTAGTTCCTGATCCTGAGTCTGCAGCGCGATGCTTTCAGTCATGGCACACACGCACACACACACACACATACATACATACTCATACTCACATAAACACACACAATGACACGCACACGCACACACATGCATACATACATACACATACTCACATAAGCGCACACATATACACGCACACACACTCTTTGGGACTGTGCCTCATCTGCAGAGAGCCATTCTAGAGACACGTGCCATGGTCGAGCTTATTTGCACATGGCTGTTCCCCTCCATTCACGCCCCCCTACTGTCCCCACCCGGCCTCTTCCCCCCCATCCGTCGTAAATGCCGCAAGCAGCAGCAGATTCTGTCAGCACAAGACTTGCCCCCCTCCTTGCCCCCACTCATCTCAACCTTCACCAGGCCCTCTCCAATCCGCACCTTGCCACTCCAGAATGTTAGTGCTGCCACCACCAACAATGCAGCTTGTGTCGCTTATCGCCCAGCTCCCGACACAGACCAAAAAGGACTCACCTCATCAACCCTTCCCCCCTTCTCTTTCCCTCACCTCCACCGCAAAGGCAAGGGCATCCAAGCACCCAACCCCCTCTCTTCCCTCCCATCCTTCCCCTCACCATACGCTCGGACCGTTTCCCTACAGCACAATCCCAGCCACACCCCAGCAGAGGAAAGGCGCTCGGAGCATGGCAAAGGTGCTCGTGCCACCACCACTAATGTGCGTGGAGTGTGCGCTGGTGGTGCCTTTGCAACCCATCACGCACTCCTCACTTCCTCAAACTCAGTCCAACCTGTACCCAGTGAACAGCCCGGCCTCCCACAGCTACCCTCAACAGATGCTTTGCCTGACAGCCTTGCTGAGGCAGCAGCATGGGCGGCATCGGTGAGCAGCACGCAGCCACCCCAACCTCCGTCTGCTGCTGCTGGTGATGCACACACGTCCACACCACCCGCGCCACCCCCTGCGCGAGCAGAGCAGGGCAGCTTGGAGCATGTGGGCGATGGCTCGGGGGGGGCGTTGAAGCCAGAGGTAGAGGCAGGCTTGCACAGCTTGCACAACATGAGCGTCAATGGTTTGTACCTGCCAGTATTGCCAGGGCATGAAGTGCGTGGTCAGGCTACTGAGGAGCTGCCCGTACCATGGGCGTTGCCCTCCAACCTGAGCGGCAGGATGATGAGCGTTGGTGGTGCTGACTGTGAGGTGAGCTCTGTTACGTTTGCATTGTGAGCTCTGTTGGTGGTGCTGATTGTGAGGTGAGCTCTGTTACGTTTGCATTGTGAGATCTGTTGGTGGTACTGACTGTGAGGTGAGCTCTGTTATGTTTGCATTGAGAGATCTGTTGGTGGTACTGACTGTGAGGTGAGCTCTGTTATGTTTGCATTGTGAGATGTGTTGGTGGTACTGACTGTGAGGTGAGCTCTGTTACGTTTGCATTGTGAGATGGCGGTGGATTATGCACAAGTAAAAGATGGAGAAACTTGAGAGAACACACAGATGAAAGGCAAGAGTGATACGAGTGATGTCACCTTGCTTCACTCCCAAAACTGGAATTCAAACGTTACACACTGAAGTCAGCAGTGTGGATTGATGTGGATTCAGGCGTAGGTGGGGGCAGGGGTGGGTGCAATTGAGGGGAGAAATGAAGGGTGTGTCTTGACTTGGGTAACGTCGGTGGGGGTGGGGTTTGAGGGGGGGGTGCATGTAAGCGGTGTAAGTTAGGCCTGGCAAGTATGGGCAGGTGTATTGAGGAGAGAGAGATTGGGGGAGGCGTGTAAAATGAATGCTAGGGCGTACATGTTTTGCGTTACATTGCCATTACATACACACACGCATACAACATATGCGCAACCGCTCTGCACTCCCTCCCATCATTCTGTCCTACCCATCATATTTGCTCTCCAGGGGGGGCATCTCGATAGACATGCTGGTACCTTGGGTCATGCCGCTCAGAGCAGGCCAGCTGAGCAGCCGCACAACAGTCTTGGTCTCATCCTCAACCCCCCCACACCCCGCACCAGCGCCGCTTTCCATGTGCCCATGTTTGAGGAGGAGCTGCCAGGGAATGGGGAAGATGCAGATGAAGGCCGTCCTTCTGCTGCCCCTTCCATGCTCCTGCAGCCGCCCTATGTTGCCCGAGCAGCCTCGGATAGAAACAGCAACCCGGAAAAGGGAGAGAGTGAGAGGCGAGGGGGCTGGGAGGACTCCAGCAGTGAGGGGGCAATGGTGGAGGAGGTGGACGAGGAAAGCGATGAAGATGAGAACGCAGGGTCTCTCCTGCGTGGGCTGCGTGGGTTGCGTGCAGCATCCAGGACAGCAGCTGCGCTTTGGGCGCAGTGTCAGCAGCAGCAGCAGCAGCAGCAACGGCAGCAGCAACAGCAGCAGCAGCAGCAGCAGCAGCAGCAGCAGCAGCAGCAGGATAGCAGGCTTGGTGAAGGTTTGCCGCAAGGGAGTGGGCGTGCTAGGAGGGCTGCTGATACGGCTTGTGGTACAGGAGTGCTAGCAAGCAGGGGTGCTTTGCGGGACGGTGTGGGTGTCACAAGTAGTGTCTGTGCGCAGGGCGGTGGTGGAGGCCAAGACCTCCAGCAGGGAGGGGGTGGTCATATCCAGGGTTTTGAGGGCAGCAGTGTGCCTCAGGGAGGTAGAGGTACCCAGCAGGGGAACACCAGCAGGGTGCATGCCCGGGCCAGGCCTGCCAGCAGGTACGTGTGGGTGTGATGCATGTGTGTGTATGTATACCAGGTAGGTGTGGGTGTGAAGCATGTGTGTATATATGTATAGGCGTAGAAAGTGTGTGTATATACACACACACACAGAGAGAGAGAGAGAGAGAGAGAGAGAGAGAGAGAGAGAGAGAGAGAGAGAGAGAGAGAGAGAGACATTATAAATCTTAATGTATAGCTTCCTTTTTCTGCCTGCTTTCGTTCCCTCCTGACCGTGCGCCTCTGGCTGTAAACAAAATCACCAGAGGGCTACTTGCTGGCACTCACTTGTCTGGCCAAAGCCGTGTATTTACACCGTATATGACGGTATATGTGGTAATTGTTCTGCCAAAATCGAAGGATAAGACTGTATATTTAGCGATTTCCCTGCCAAAAAAAAACGTGTATACACCGTGTATATGTATGGTTTTCGTCAACCCTGCTCACCGCCGGACATACATCTGAAAAGTCTGTGTCAGACAGAGCTCCTTTCCCCATACCTAATTTATGTCCCTTCTGAGCCTTCTTTTGATCCCTTCTGAACCCTTCTGAGCCTCACCCTGTCCACTTTGTTCCCTCCCCACAAAGACGAGTAGTGCATTCAGACCTGTTTTGCTCTATTGTACGATAACGTGCTCTAGAACCCACCGCGATGAGTACGGGGAGTGTTGGGAATCAGGCAGTTTCTCTTTCTGTAAATAAACTGCAATGACTCAGCAGAGAAGCACAGTATTGAGAACAGAATAAACCTGAGATGTAAATAAGCTGCAATAACTCAGCAGGGAGGCACAGTACTGAGAACAGAATAGACCTGAGAAGTGCTCGCCTGGACTACCATAGTAGTACCTACTCAGTATAACCCTCTAAGCTTCGACTGAGAATAGACCTGAATCCGCCCTCACACGCAGCTGGGCAATGACACACACACACACACGCACACACACACACGCACACACACACACACGCACGCACACACACACACGCACACACACATACACACACACGTGCAGCTGGGCAATGACCCGGCTCGGGGTGGTACCTCAAGCCCCTAAGACCCGCCTCGCCCGCCCTGGCACCGCACACGGGGCGCTGCTGCAGTGGGGAGCAGAGGCAGACGGCAACAATGCAATCATCAGGCCGGGCACAGCCGCGGCAGGCGCCGGCGCAGAGGGGGAACAGCCGCACCGACGAGGTTGGAGGATGCGGCGGGACTTTATGAAGAGGTGAGGTTAGGGGGGTGCCAGTGCGGTGTGGTTGTGACGGGTGCAGGTGGGTGGGTGTGGGTGTGGGTGTGGTGTGGTGTGGTGTGCGCGTGTGGGTGTAGGTGCGGTGTGTGTGTGTGCGTGTGTGGGTGTGGTGGATGCAGTGTGCGCGTGTGGGTTGGCTGGTGTGGGTACGTGAGTGGTCGCTTGGACAGATGAGCGCTACCATCGCTGTGCTGTTTCTCAGACTCTAAGACCGATCTCCATGTCATTCCCCAACGTAGACTTAGACAAGGGCATGGCCGGGCCTAGCTGCGTTGTTGTCTGTGGTCTCCTTCCTGCCCTCACGTGGTGGCTTGAAGGCAGGAAGAAGTCCTGATGCAAGACATGGGCACGATTCAAACATGTCTGTTTAAAGTATCTCAAAGAGAGGCAGTGACGATCTAAGTTTGATGCCTTGGCCGTTGCACGTGTGCGTCAGGGTCCTTTCCTGCTGCGAGTGTAATGCTCAGAACGTGAACATTTGACAAAATGAGGGTGTGTGTGTTTGCACGTGTGCGTATGTCCTGGGTGTGTAGCTAAGGTTGAGATAGTGTGTATGTGTGTGAGTGTCAGTTTGTGACTTGGGTGTGACATGTGGAAAACGTGTGTGTGTGTGTCCTGGGTGTGTAGCTAAGGTTGAGAGAGTGTGTATGTGCGTGGGTGTAAGTTTGTGACTTGGGTAAGACATGTGGAAAAACGTGTGTGTGTGTGTGTCCTGGGTGTGTAGCTAAGGTTGAGAGAGTGTGTATGTGCGTGCGTGGGTGTCAGTTTGTGACTTGGGTGTGACATGTGGAAAAATGTGTGTGTGTCCTGGGTGTGTAGCTAATGTTGAGAGAGTGTGTATGTGCGTGCGTGGGTGTGAGTTTGTGACTTGGGTGTGGCATGTGGAAAAACGTGTGTGTGTGTGTCCTGGGTGTGTAGCTAAGGTTGAGAGAGTGTGTATGTGCGTGGGTGGGTGTCAGTTTGTGACTTGGGTGTGACATGTGGAAAAATGTGTGTGTGTGTGTGTGTGTCCTGGGTGTGTCCTGGGCATGGCATTTAACAAAGCAGGTGTGCCAAGGGCGCCCAACGTGCAGGACAAAATCAGGGGCTTGAGACTTTGTGTGGAGCAGAGTGAAGTCGCTCCGTGCCCTGCTTCCCTTAAACAAGAGCGTTGTGTTTACATCTAGGCCCTTGCACTGTACAGTTGAGAAGGCATATGTGCATCATGTAACGTCATTGCACTCAAAGCGCTTTGCGCTGAGGTGGATTTCGTTTACAAAGGCTCCAATGGCCCCAATGCACCTGTTTGAGGGCTGACAGCTGACAGCAGTTTATTGGCATGTGTGTGATTGTTGGAACAAGTACCTGCCAGGCAATTACCGCGCACTCTGTACGTCACACACACACACACACTGCTGAAAACTTGCTGGTACCATTCACCGTATATGACCGATTTTCATATATGCACCGGTATATATATATATATATATATGGTTCTGCCAACCTTACAGGTAGACAATAAGATGGCAAACACTGCAAGCTTGACATTAAACATACAATTCGCTGAGAGCTGAGAATTTGATAAATGGGTGATTGATACCACCTGTGTACACACCGTATATGCATATAGATGTGTGTATGTGTGGTTTTGGCCAACCATGTACTTGTGCGAGCATGAGAGCCATGGATGCAGGTCCATAACAATGCCCAGGGCCACTCAGCTCTTTTTGCCTGACCACGCGTGTGCTTGTGTGCTTTTTTTCGTAACAGGGTGGACCAGCAGGCTGCCGAGGAGCACGGGCCCTGAAGCATTGAAGAGTCTTTTCGTACACTTGCATACTTCTGGAAGGTTGACCTCGTAAATGGGAACCTGTGCCATTCATGTTGTCTGTGTGCAATTTTTCACTCATTTATTTGTGCGTGTGTGTGTTTGTGTGGGTGTGGGTGTGGGTGTGGGTGTGTGTGTATGTGTGTATGTGCACGATACTTCATGGTACTTGGTGTGTGACAATTCACACTTGGCGTGATATCAAAGTGCATAACGCATAGCACAGATGTTCTGCTAATGCTCCAGTCACAGTGCTTCAGTAGTGAAAGGCGCACACAATTGGCAGTGTTTTTTGGTACCACATAAGCCAGTGGGTTGAACCTCAAACTTCACTGAAGGTACTGCAGCATACGCTAGGGTGCTCTACCATAGAGGTGAGCGGTGCAGGTCACACCAATTAACATGTTTCTTTTCTTAACCACCCGTGTCGGGTAATGTTAATCCTACCTGCTTCATATTATTGTTTCTTTATCACAAACCATGTTTCCTTGCAGAAGATGGATTGCAAAATGTGTTTCCCTGAGGTGGATGAGTAGATTTGAGATAGGGCATGCCTTTTTTGTGCAAATGACATTTTGAAGCGTGAAGCACTCATGTCATGAAATAAGTTTTCCTTCATCTTCAGTTCCGTACGTTCCATATGCCTCTCTTTTCGTCCGCATTGATCTTGCAAGGACACTTGACTGCCTTGTCTTTTTAAGCGTTTACATGACTTAGAGAACATTGAGGAGGATATTATTTAAGCCCTTAAGCCTTGATAAATTGGAGTGTAAGCACAAACACTGACCTCAACAGTGAGCAGCATCAGGGTTGCGATATTTTCGTACGTATACAAGTGTTGGGATCATTTCGCTTTCTTCCTCTCCTTGGTTTTATTGCTTTCTTCAACGGTTGCCAGCACCAAAATTACCTTGATTAACGTGGAGAGCAGTTTTCACGTCAGCGTGCGTTTATTGTTATAGCCCATTAATACAGATTATTCAGACTCGTGATTTGATCAGCCTTTTATCATATTATGGTTTCAATTTGATCAGGACACCATAGTACTTCCCACACTGAGTTCAGTGTTTATTTTTATGATGTTGTTTTGAATATGCAAGCGTGTTAGTATTTGCTTGGTGTGTGCATATAGGACTTCAGGTGGTTTTTTGGAGGTGGTCTCTCTGACTGTAATAAGCTGTGGCTCTTCCCTGTCAGATAAAAACCAATGTCTGAATTATACACTAGACTTGGTTGCGCCTTTAGACCACGAAACGCTTCCAAGAAAAAATCATCCAGCAGCAGAGAAGTGGGTTTATAGTGCTGTGGCATCATATCACTGAACACTGGCAGTCTGAAGGTCCCCCCATGCAAATGGAAATCTAAATCTGTGTGTAGTCCTCTGACTGCTACCTTCGGTCAACAGCCAGACCAGCATTGCTGCTTCCCGGAGCCTTTAATTTACAAGCTGATTATTCATTTGATGCTGTGAAATCACACGTGCATATTCAACACAAATAGGCCGATAGTATAGGTTAAGCCATTAGTCATAAAGTGCGACTGCTAGGCTGCGTTTGCTAGGCTGCGAAAGAAAAAGTGTAAAGAATACCAAATGAGGTTGTAGCACTAAGTACACCATGTGGGGGAGACTCACGGCACTTCAGGCCAAGGATACAGGAATTTTTTTCCTTAGTTGATGCAGGGAGTGTTTTGCTATGAGTTAAGAAGCTTGCCTCCAAGCTCTATGTGCACTCTGTGAATTTTGCTGCTAAACTTGTCCATTCCAGACGTGCCCTTTCCAGTACTGTTATCAACTCTCATCAAGAGCCGGTTTCAGGCCAAGCCTGCAACCCTCCTGATCCCCATTAATTTTCCTTTCCTTTTCACGGTGGAGGAGCTTTACGGTACTCGGTACCAAAGTGGCTCCTTTTCCTTAATTAATGTGGGGAGATGTTTTCACTGCCTACGTAGTTTTTCTGTTTCTTTTCTTTCATGAGCAGCTTGTGTATCGTTTGTTGGTATTCTAAAGGAATGCCTTTCAAGAGCTCGTTAACAATACCATCAGGGCCTTGGGCTTTGTTATTTGTAAGCGATTTTATGCGTTCCTGGAAGTTGCACGAATCTAGGATGCACGAATCTAGAACTGTGCAGCCAGGTCCTTCTGTGTTGGTGTTTGCCTTCTACCCTAGTTACAGGGGTTTTAAGTTTGTATCTTGCATTGCTTCCAGAGAAGGACAGGTTCAAATATTTGGGCATGCTGCTTGATAGAAGGATGAATCCGAAGATAGCTGAGGAACATGCGGTCGGCCTTACATGGCTGCACAGAGCAGGATTTCTGAGTTTGCCAAGAGTCACGATTTAAAAAGCAGGCCTCATGCTATGCTCTGGTTGTCTAAGGTGTATGGTATTCCTGCTGGGATGTATGCGAGT
>Ga0307963_1004041_pt1 | contig 11679 bp, 13 predicted proteins | sample OrgLakmetagen594_FD_201829 | JGI IMG/M metagenome (GOLD analysis project Ga0307963, IMG submission 201829) | Saline water microbial communities from Organic Lake, Antarctica - #594 | ecosystem: Environmental > Aquatic > Non-marine Saline and Alkaline > Saline | place: Antarctica: Organic Lake...
CACACACACACTCACTCACACACACACACACACACACACACACACACACACACACACACACACACACACACACACACACATACACGCACACACATGCACACCCCCACCCCCCCCACACACGCACACCCACATACACACATCATTTGCACATGCACACAGCGCCTCTCCCTTGATGACCGCGCTGCTTAGAAACGGAAATTCATAGCACCGTTCTTATTACAATAAACGCGCAGCAAATGGCAGGCAAATTCATCAGAATCCTAAAACATCTGAAACTAGGGTTGTCCAATGTGGTTCTTTCCACCTCGCTCCTCAGACAAAATCTAGTTTATCTTCAGCCGTTTAGCTGATGTGCTGGTTGCTCCCCTCTCCGCAAAGCACGTCATCAATGCAGTGATGGAGGGGGGTTGAGTGTTCAGGGAGCGGGGGCAACTGAGGGAGACTGGGATCATCTCAGCAGCACTGCCAGCCACCAGTGGAGCAATTTATCCCCCGACAGCACCGACCTTCAGTTCCTGGCAAACTTCAGCCTTACATGCACCTCGTTGAGATCAGGTACTGTGGGGACACCAGACTCCAGAGCCAATTGCTGCAAAGGTAAGGTTAAATTACTATTTAGTATGCCTCAGGGGGCATCTGAGCGGAAGCTTGGAAAAAGCCCATCGCTGCAAAGGTCTTGGGTTTTGTCCTGTCCCAGCACCAGAACAGCATTGAAATTCCTGCACCATCTCTGCATTCTCTAAGGAGCCTCCATTACTCTTTGGATTATCCTTATTGTGGGTGTGGGTGGAACCCTTTGACATCACCCATGCTCAGGAGCCTTTCAAGAAACGGTTCTAGGCACAGTTTGAGACCGGCAATTGAGGCATGCACCCTTTGGTTCCAGGAGCAATCGACCAGCTGCGCTGCCAGTTTGTGTAGGCTAAGCGTGCTCATGCTAGCTCGCTTTAAAGTTGTCTGATGCTCTTTTTGACTTGGCCTGTCGCAAGGGCTGAATTGCACGACTGAAACCCTTCTTTTCTCAGTCTGTTTTCAGTGTGCTGAAAGGTACCAGCACCATCAGCCCAACGTAGTGGCTGCTGGTTTTTTGTAATATAATCTTATCTAATCTGTCAGGTCAAATTACGGTCACTGCAAAGTATAAGACTCAGCACATCTACTGAGCACATCTACTAAGACTGGCCATCCAGCTTAATGAACAAGACATAAAGAAACTCTCAACTGCCAACCAACTTAACTGCTCTGTCACACGATTCGTCGCTGCCAACGATTGGGCGTGACAAATCCTTCTTTTCTCAGCCGTCGATTTCTACATTATCTTTCTGCTATGGCGATGGAATCTCCTGCCATCTGCGTGTACCGAGAGCCTTTGCCATCCTGTCTACATTAGCTACATTACTGAGGCTACTTTACTGACCTCACCCTCTGGCTTTCTGTTGTTTTTCTCCCCACATACGCTCTTATTAACAAAACGTCCTGAAGCTTGCCTTCAACCGCCACCTTCCGTCATCCATACATGCACCATTACAACCCCCTTGACAGTTCAAAAATAAACGCAAAAAACATGTCTGGCGCAAAGAACTTGTGTGTGAAAGAGAGCAAAAAAGAGAGAGAGAGATTCCTCAAGGTAAGCACCTCGAGGTAAGTACTGCTACGTACCCCAAAGTCATACACAGATCATTAAATGGTCCACAGTACAATAATATGAGGCCTAACAGCTGCCAAAACGAAATCAAAGCATGTCCAGTGCATTAGGGGAGGGTGCAAGCTTCGTATGGATGACACGATAAAACTGCATCCCACGCAATCCTGCATCCCAATTCATAGGGTGAATCATAAGCTCACATAAGGGCTGCTGCTGCTGGCCCTCCAAAAGAACTCCTCTCCTGGATCCACTCGCACCTCCATCTATCCTTCTCCCTCCCCCTCTCCCTCTTCCTCGGCCACCTCCACGTTCAGCCCCATTCCCCCCCTCCCTCTCACCGTGGCCCCCTCTTTCCTTACACAACCTGGATCCATCCAACTCTGCCGCTTGATCCTGTTGCTGCCGTCGCTCTTTCTGTTGTAGTTGCCGTTGCTGCTGCTGTCCTGATCCCGCAGTCGTGCTGCCCACGGTAATGTTGGTGGCAGTGCTGGCAGTGCTATGCTGTGCTGTGCTGCCAGCCACGCTGGTGGCCATGCTGCAAGGAGGAGCATCAGGTACACCTGAAAAGGTATGGCATACGGCATGTGGCACATGTGTGTGTATATGTGTGCGTGTATGTGTGTGTATGTATGCATGTGTATGTGTGTGCCACGTATTATTGCGAGAGATCATCAAGTGCATTTAGAAAGGTATAACAAGAAAAGGTTGTATTGGTGAGCGAGGAGCATAATCACAGAGGGGGGACACTAAGGCCAAAAATGGTACGGTTTTTGCATGCTCCCAGGGTATGGGCCCCAAAACTGGCACGTTTCAAGCTCAGCTCTGATATGCAGCCGAGCTTAAAATGTGCCAGTTAGGGGGCCCATACCTAATCGGCTGCGGCGTGAACCCTACTTTTTGAGCAGCCATATGCTGTATCTGACCAGCCAGAGCATTCAATTGAGTGATTGTGTTTTGGAGATTTTGGAGACCTTATTATAAAATGAAGATCATTGCAAAAACAATAGAGCAAAAAGAGCAAGTGGTTGGCGAGATATGCAAAATAATGTGCCATTTCCCCTGGAAAGCACCGATCTAGGGTACAGGTGCACTACATGTGCTTTTCGTCCTGTCATTCTGTACGCAGGGCGACTGAACTGAGCACATGCTCGGGTAGCTTATAAAGTCAGCATCAGTTTGAAGCTAGGTTGGGTCCAATTTGATGAAGCGACGTGTGAGTAGTTGCACCTTTCATGCAAAAAGGAGCATGTTTTGGCTTTTGCCCAGTGTCCCCCCTCTGGCATAACCACAGATATTGCGAATGTTTAAACACATAGGGATGCGCTTTTTTATGTGGATGTGTGTGTTGTGTGTGTATGTAGAGTGCACGTGTGTTCGATCATTGCGAAATGTGAATGTGTGGACACGTAAGAAGGTGCATGCCAGTGTGGAGGCTACAAGGACTACAATGCAAAACGGTGGAGGATACAAGGGCTACAAGGACTACAAGGACTACAATGCAAAACATGTGGAGGCTACAAGGACTAAAATGCAAAACAGCCTTCAGTTGTGACTTGGCATTTGACAGCGAGCCCACACAGTGCTTTTGACAACCAAAAAAAGGAGGCCCGAGCTACAAAACACAATCGTACGCACATACATACACTCATCGGTACACACATGCACGCACAATAAACACACACCGGTCTCCAGCCAGCGCAGTGCAGCTTCCATCTTCACATCACGAGAGCGCCGGGTGGCAAAATCCTCAGCATTGAAGCTGCTGTAAGGTATCCTAGACTCCAGGAACGTCTCCACGTCTCGTCCCATGATGACAGCATCAAGCTCCCCTGTTGCGTCTTCTATGAGCACCTGTTTTTGAGGGGCAGTGTTTACCATGTGTGAGCACGTTTGTATGTGCTTGTGCGTGTATGTGTGTGTGTGTGAGTGTATGTGTATGTGTATGTGTGTATGTGTGGGTGCGTGTATGTGTGTGTATGTGTGTGAGCGTGTGTGTATGTATATGTGTGTATGTGTGTGTGCATGTATGTGTATGTGTATATGTGTGTGTGTGCGTGTGTGCGTATGTGTGTGTATGTGTATGTATATGTGTGTAATGTGTGTGTGTGTGCGTGTATGGATATGTGTATATGTGTGTGTATGTATATGCGTGTATATGTGTGTGCGCGTGTTTTTAAGTGTGTGTATGTGTGTGTATGTGAAGTTCAACTTGGCTGGCAGGACAGATGTGTCTAGCGCAAGTGTGCCAGGAAGGCTCAGAAAAGCAGATGCTCTAAACCCCGCGCGCATAACAGCTGAGGAGCGTTTGTAGCAATCCTGCAGTGGCTGTTCCTGGATCCTGCATCCCCTGTCGCGCACCTGCGAGTCTCTGGGGTAGATATGCAGAGTTACTGAGCAAGTGGCGCATAATAAAAAGCGTTCTGGGTTCTGGCAGATATTCCTGGCTAGTGGTATGGGCATGTGGCCCATTCTTTATAAGAAGCGTTCTGGCAGACGTTTCTGGCGAGCGCATGCAGCAAGCACCCGGTTTAGGCCTTGAATTTGGCAAGCAACCAAGGAAACATAACGTCACCCCATGACGTGCACCTAAAGAGCAATTCCTGTAAGCCCTGAGGGTCTTCCTTGTTAATTTACTTGATTTCGTTTTATAGAGGCACTATAACAATAACAATTAGTTATGACGTACAGCCTGCTAAGTCAGACACACATGACTACAGGCTTGACTGCAAACCCTTCATCCAGGCAGGCATGTGTCCACATGATTGCTGGGAAAGTGAAGAGTGCTTTTGTGGCAGTCAAATACACATTCAGTTGCCTGCACCCCAATCATAAACATGCCAGCAGCTTCCCTTGCATGGGAGGCCATGTGTGAATTTACACACAATACCATGCTAAACCTACACACGAAATAATGGCATGCCCAATTGGGCATATCTTACCAAGGCCAGCTTGCCTCACACACATCAGACCATGCCTTTATACATAAAACTACACTGCCCACACTCACCAAGTCCAGCTTGCCTGCATACCGAGCCATACCTAGCTCAAGCCCACATCCGCTTAAAACTCAGGTCACCTTGCACACGGCCTCTTATAGGTCAACACATGAAGTCATGCTCAATCATGTACACCATGCCTCAAAGGAAAGCATTAAGCTTACCTTGCACATGACACCCTGTTAGGTATTTACACATTGATTTATGCTAAATCATGTACACCATGCCTCAAAGGAAATCATTCAGCCTACCTTGCACATGACACCCTGTTATGCATTTACACATGAAATCATGCTCAATTATGTATACCATGCCTCAAAGGAAAGCATCCAGCTTACCTTGCACATGAGACCCTGCCCAAGTCCATCCTCTCGGCAGCGAATACCAGACTCTGGTGAACCGTCAAATGCGGAGGCAAAATAATGCCTGTGTGTGCAGGTATGCGTGCATGCATGTGTGTAATGCGTTTTTCAGCGAGTGAGTGTGTGTATGTCAGCGTGAGAGTGATTGTGGGTTTGTGTGTATGTGCATGTGTGTATGTGTGTGTATGTGTGTGTGTATATCCGGTGTGTGTACTGCATCAGTCCACCCCAAGGCTGCTACTCTGCTTTTAATGCAGGAAAAATCTTGCAAGGAGCAAAAGTTGGATTTGCAGAGCTGTTCACCTGTCAAGACGAGCAAACCCAAACATTTGAAAGTTAGGCAATAGGCGAGTATTTGAGGATGCATCTCATTCCTGCACTTTCCGCCTGCGCACACGCATGCACACACACTGGCATTTGCACAAGAATCCTGGAATGTGTGCACATGTGCACAGAAAGAAACTTGTGGAAATGTGTAATGTGTCTATGCCCCATCCCCACTGTAGCACCACATCCATACTGACGCTGTAGCTCTTTATTTCACAGCACAACACCCATCCTGCAGCTGTAGCTTTTTATTTCACAGTACAACACCCATACTGACGCTGTAGCTTTCTATTTCACAGTACAACACCCATACTGACGCTGTAGCTTTTTATTTCACGGTACAACACCCATACTGCAGCTATAGCTCATTATAGCACACGTTATTTACACTACTTTTCACGCATGCCAGCACATCCCACTGCAGCATGCAAGCACAACGATGCACAAGCTGTGCACACCAACACCAGCACACAGCACACAGCACACAGCACACACACTGCACCTTCACTGTGCAGCTACACAACCCACCCACCCTAGGATGCGAGCAATCACTATTACTGGCGGGACACTTGAAAGCTGCTGTGGTGGGTGTGCTCCCTCTTCTGAGGCACCGGAATTCCCTTGTGGCACTTGGAATGGGTGTGTTTCTCCGGAGGAGTTAGGATGATCCTCTTCAAATGCCATGAGGACGTCTCGCACCGTGCCTCGCTTGGGCGGCAGGTGCGAGTGGTTGGGGGGCAGGAGCACTCCTGTGCACGTTTGTGTGTGTGCATGTGTGCATGTGTGAGTATGTGTGTGTATGTGTGTGTGTGTGTGCGTGTGTGCATGTGTGAGTATGTGTGTGTAGCAGGTGCGAGTGGTTGGGGGGCAGGAGCACTCCTGTGCATGCTTGTGTGAGTGCGCGTGTGTATGTGTGAGTATGTGTGTGTGTTTGACACCTAATATCTAGCTTGCACCTTTATCTGCATCCTGCGTTTCACTCACGTGTGGCCAAGTGCGTGTGCTCCACACATTCATCTCCAGCAAGCGCAGCCACGTCCTGTGGCTGACGGCAAGGCATGTCTAGCTGCTCCCACTGCTGCTGCTGCTCTGCCTTGCGGCTGGCCAGGGTGACCGTGATGTCCAATTTTGTGGCTCGCCCTATGGCCAAATTGGGTGCAGGTACTTGTTACATGTGTGAGTGTGTATGTGTGTATGTGTGTGTTTGTACATACCACAATAATTACGTGTGTGTTCGTGTGTTTGTGTATATTTCTATATGCTACTTGTGTGCTTGATATATGGAGCACACACGCTTTCTGCCTTACTTGCACTACACAACTGTCATCACTGTTTTATGGCTCCTCATCTTGGCTGCTTTTGTTCTTATGCTCTGCTGCTATTCCTGTCGTATCCTCTTCCTCCTACTCCACTGCCTTCAACTGCTCATTGCTTCCAAAAAGGCGGCAGCCATTCCAGCCATGACATCCTACAGCTCTCCTGCTACAACCGCTCCCTACCAACTTACTGAAATCATTACCTCTTGAAACCTGAACTGTTACCTACTCAGACTGTCTCATTGCTCCTGCTCCTCTGAACCTACCGCGCTTGTTGCTCTACATTCACCGCGCTCGCACTTACCGTGCTTGTTGCTCTGCACTTACCGGGCTTGCACTTACCGTGCTTGTTGCTCTGCATTCACCGCGCTTGCACTTACCGCGCTTGTTGCTCTGCACTCACCGCGCTTGCACTTACCGTGCTTGTTGCTCTGCACTTACCGGGCTTGCACTTACCGGGCTTGTTGCTCTGCACTTACCGGGCTTGCACTTACCGTGCTTGTTGCTCTGCACTCACCGCGCTTGCACTTACGGCGCTTGCACTTACCGCGCTTGTTGCTCTGCACCTACCGGGCTTGCACTTACTGCACTTGTTGCTCTGCACTTACTGCGCTTGTTGCTCTGCACTCACCGCGCTTGCACTCACCGCGCTTGCACTTACCGCGCTTGCACTTACCGCGCTTGTTGCTCTGCTGCTGCTGCTGCTGCTGCCCAGCCCCTCGCTTCCCAGTGCTTGAGCCCTTGCCATTGCCTAAACACATGTTCACATGCCACAGCACAAGCGCTTGTGTGTGTGTGTGTGTGCGTGTGCGTGCGTGCTTATGGAAGTACATGTGTGTGATTGTGTGTGTATATGTGTGTGTTATGGCTGCTGATTCGAGCACTAGAAGTGTTGTTAAAACCCTTCAGGAACCATGCCTGTGCACTTATTGCCATTGAAATGCATGCCATCAACATGACCGTACATGTGCCTGGCCCTATAGCTGACCTCAATCAAACTCAAAACCGTGCTGAGGTACTTAAGCTGTGTGTACTGGCAGTTGTGCTGTACTATTTAACAAGGTGAAACCATTTATCAGAAGCCATAAAAACCATCAGAAGCTGAACAAGCAGGACCGTCAGCCTGTATTGCTGACCTCCTTCAAGCCACACTTCAATTCCCCCAAAAAATTCGCCCCCCCCCCCCCCAATGGAAAGGGTAGAACCGTGCAGGAAATGTAAACCACTACCCACATTGATTTAGAAAAATAAAATGTAAATCACAACCATTAATGAAGAAAAGAAGACAGTGCTGTTGCCGATACCCAGATTGGTTTTGGTCATTCGTGTATGCGTGTGTGACATGTATGCAAGTTTGACAGGTGTGCGTGTACGACAGGTATGCAAGAACTGAAACACAAACTGACCTCCTTTGAGCCATGTTTGAGCCAATACATAGACACATAAATGCAATACCTATGAGCTGACCTCCTTTGGGCCATACGATACAGAGTTAGGGTTGACACAGGGTTACTTTTTTTTTACAGGTATGATAGTTTTTTTATACAGGGTTGGTTTGACAAAAATTCTGGCTCCAGGAAAAAACGTTGAAACCGACACCACAATGGAAACTCCACCTCCCTTGTGCCATACTTGAGGCTGTCGCTCATACGCAGACACAAACACACAAGTTTGCCAGCAAACTCATGAGCGGACCTTCTTCAAGGCATACTAGGAATAGGCCACCGACATTACAACTCCCACACACAAATGTAGAAACCAGCTGTGATTGTGCGCTGATTTCCTACAAGGCATACTAGGGCTGGGGGCACCGACCTTACAGGCTCCAAAACACCAGTTTATGACCGACACCACAGTGGTGAACTCACCTCCCTCGGGCCCCCGCTCGTCGCGCACCATGCATTTGCTATTGCTCGAGAAAAGCAGCTGAGCCTGACCCTGTAAACAGTGCGTTGAAAAAGTACAAATGACAATGAGGAAATCAGTGCGCACCCCCCCATGTTTGCGCACTGTGCATTTGCTACTGCTTGAGAAAAGCAGCTGGGCCTGGCCTGTAAGCAGGGCATCGAAATAAGAACACATTTACATTACAGACAGTAAGGTGTAGATAAAATATAATAATAAGATGAGCCAGGCTTCCCCACAGTGCAGACAGTCCATCAACAGATGCAAATTCATCATTTTTGTTGACAAAAACAGCCAACCTCCAAAAAGCCGTGGTTTATTATCTCAACTGGCAAGATATCCTGCTGTTTTCACCCCCGTTTTGCTTTTCCTATTATCGCCTCAATCATGTGAGTGTCTACAAATCGGACGTGTTACCCCTTCCTGTTTGCTTGTGTGTTGCATAAGGAGCACGACTTGTCAAACAGGAGGTTCAAAAAAGAGATGCCTCACACCTCTGCAGTTCAGGCAGGTGGTGCTTTTGGCAAACACACTGCTGTTGACAAAGAAAAGGAATACGAAGGTAGCGTAAACACTACCGGCATGAATTAGGAAAGGATGTTGTTTTGTGTTCAGCACCACGCAATGGATGCATTAATGAAAACTCTGCTGTTGCCAAGAACATCATCCCACGACACACACACTTTGACGGTCACTGCTGTGCTCACATTTGCGGCTGTGTGCTTCTGTTGCTGTGGTACGCACAACAATTTAATGTATTTTTTACGCACAACAATTACAAGGCTGTACGCATCACATATGTGTGTAACTTTAAATGTAATCGCATGGTATTGTTTTACACACACAACAGTTAACAAGGCTGCACGCATCACATCTGTGCATAACTCCTAAATGTGTTCACATTATTGCACACACAAAGGCACTCGAACCCAACCCACCCACCCACCCACCTACCTACCCACACACATACACACAAACTCACCCACCCACACGCGCACACACACAAACACTTGCACACACATACATACTCACACACATATTGCATAGTAGTACCTTTACAACACAGGGCGAGACCTTGCACAACTTGACTTCCATGCCGGCACTTATGGGAGATCTAACGGATTCTGCTGCAGTGCCTCGCTTGCTGCACAGCAATGCAGGCACTGCAACAGCATGAGGGACCACCTAGGTGTGTGTATGTGTGAGAGAGAGTATGTAGGTGTGTGTGTAGGTGAGTGTGTGTATGTATGTGTGTGTGAGTGTGTGTGTGAATGTGTGTGTGAGAGTGTGTGTGTGTGTGTGTGTGTGTGTGTGTGTGTGTTGGAAACGCTGCAGAACAAGGCACCAGCTGCTTTCTTCGTGTGAGTGCGTGAGTGCAATTGTGTATGCTTACGTTTGTGTGCGTGAGGGTTAAGCAGCGTTGTGAAGGTGGAACATTTGGCAATTGTGAGCGCACAACGACATACGTTGTGTCTGCCTGAGTTGCAAGGCAATGCTGCTAGTAGGCTGCACTTGACCAGTCAAGACAAATCCTGGTTAGAAAGGAGATGTAAGTGGAATGCATAGCTTGCTTTCCCCCTTTTCGGGAACAGCGCATCCTCCAAAAACCACCTTAATGCTCACAGTGTAATTACACATACCCCACATGCACACACACATACATGCACACACACATACCCCACATGCACAAACACATACACGCACACACACACATACCACAGGCACTGCTGATCCTATGCGTGGCATCTTGCTGGAAGCCACTACATCTGCACCTCCTTTCCAGCAAGACACGGGGCTGCAAGCGTGTGTGTACACGTGTATGTGTGTGGTATGTGTTATGTGTGTGCGTGTGTGTGCATGTGTATGCTTGTGTGTGTATGTGTGTGTGTGTTTGTGGGAATCTTGCAAAGGCATCAAAGAGGCCTATACGTGTTCTTGGGGGGAGGTATCGGAGCCAGAGGCATGACAAACGGGGCTTAATTTGGCACTGGCCATCAATTAGTGTGCACCGAGATACACACACGCACACACACACACACACATAAACGCACGCACACACGCACACAAACAAACAAACCACACACACGCACGCACACACGCACACACGCACACACACATACACACACGCGCACATGCTCACACACACACACACAAAGCTAAGAACCCTTGCAGCCTACCGTTGCCCATCGTTGCCATTGATCAGCTTGGGAGGTGGTATCGGAGCCAGAGGCATGGCAAGTGGCTGATGGTGGCTCCACAAAGGCAACAGGCCGCTGCTGTCGCAACTACTGCCGGGCACACATGGCGGAACGCTGTATGTCCTACAGAAGGAAGCAGACAAGAGAGTGGATAAAAATGACGACAAGGTGGTTGTGATCGCATAAGCAAACAGGCTGCTGCTGCATGTGTAACTGCTGGGCACACAGAAGGGGAATGATGTATGCCCTGCAGAAGGAAGCAGACAAGAGAGTGGATACAAAATGACGACAAGGTGGTTGTGAAAACATCAGCAACAGGCTGCTGCTGCATGTGTAACTGATGGGCACACAGAAGGGGAATGTGTATGTCCTACAGAAGGAAGCAGACAAGAGAGTGGATAAAAAATGACGACAAGGTGGTTGTGATCGCATAAGCAACAGGCTGCTGCTGCATGTGTAACTGCTGGGCACACAGAAGGGGAATGATGTATGCCCTGCAGAAGGAAACAGATATGGCTTTGAGTAAGTCGGAAGTTTTTAATTTGTTGGATAACGTGAAGCATACGCAGAAGCATGAGGGAAAATTACAGCAATGTGGTTGTGTTTGCACAGGAAGGGCTACCCTTCTTTTTATCACTCCCGTTTTAAGGAGAGTTGAACATTCTTGCAGACACGGTAGCATTCTTGCAGACACGGTAAAATTCTTGCAGGCACGGCAGCATCCTTGCAGACACGTTAACATTCTTGCAGACACGGTAACATCCTTGCAGACACGTGAACATTCTTGCAGACACGGTAGCATTCTTGCAGACACGGTAACATTCTTGCAGGCACGGCAGCATCCTTGCAGACACGTTAACATTCTTGCAGGCACGGTAACATCCTTGCAGACACGTTAACATTCTTGCAGGCACGGTAGCATTCTTGCAG
>Ga0307963_1004042_pt1 | contig 11679 bp, 10 predicted proteins | sample OrgLakmetagen594_FD_201829 | JGI IMG/M metagenome (GOLD analysis project Ga0307963, IMG submission 201829) | Saline water microbial communities from Organic Lake, Antarctica - #594 | ecosystem: Environmental > Aquatic > Non-marine Saline and Alkaline > Saline | place: Antarctica: Organic Lake...
GGGTGCGTTAATTACTTGGTGCACATACGTACTTATTGCTCTTCCTGTGCCCCTCATAATCATGATACTGCTAAGATCAGTTGCTTGCTGGGAGGGTCAGACGGGGTGCGTCCTTTACTTGGTGCACATACGTACTTATTGCTCTTCCTGTGCCCCTCATAATCATGATACTGCTAAGATCAGTTGCTTGCTGGGGGGGTCAGACGGGGTGCGCCCATTACTTGGTGCACATACGTACTTACTGCTCTTCCTGTGCCCCTCATAATCATGATACTGCTAAGATCAGTTGCCTGCTAGAGGGTCAGACGGGGTGCATCCTTTACTTGGTGCACGTACGTACTTATTAAACTTCCTGATACCCTTCATACTTACATACCCTCATTCACGTAGTGTGGCCCTAACACCCCAAAATGTGTCCTTTACCTGGTGCGCGTGTGCGTATGCTATTGAACTTCCTGTAACCCTTTTTAATCGCTCACCGTCATTCATGTAGTGTAGCCCTAACACACCAGAATGTGTCCTTTAACTGGTGCGCGTATGCATATGGTATTGAACTTCTTGTTACCCTTTTTAATCGCTCACCATCATTCACGTAGTGTGGCCCTAACACCCCAGAATGTGTCCTTTACCTGGTGCGCGTGTGCGTATGCTATTGAACTTCCTGTAACCCTTTTCTAAAACTCACCGTCATTCACGTAGTGTGGCCCAAACACCCCAGAATGTGTCCTTTACCTGGTGCGCGTGTGCGTATGCTATTGAACTTCCTGTAACCCTTTTCTAAAACTCACCGTCATTCACGTAGTGTGGCCCAAACACCCCAGAATGTGTCCTTTACCTGGTGCGCATGTGCGTATGCTATTGAACTTCCTGTAACCCTTTTCTAAAACTCACCGTCATTCACGTAGTGTGGCCCAAACACCCCAGAATGTGTCCTTTACCTGGTGCGCGTGTGCGTAAGCTATTGAACTTCCTGTAACCCTTTTCTAAAACTCACCGTCATTCACGTAGTGTGGCCCTAACACCCCAGAATGTGTCCTTTACCTGGTGCGCGTGTGCGTATGCTATTGAACTTCCTGTAACCCTTTTCTAACGCTCACCGTCATTCACGTAGTGTGGCCCTAACACCCCAGAATGTGTCCTTTAACTGGTGCGCGTGTGCGTATGGTATTGAACTTCTTGTTACCCTTTTTAATCGCTCACCATCATTCACGTAGTGTGGCCCTAACACCCCAGAATGTGTCCTTTACCTGGCGCGCGTGTGCGTTGATATTGAACTTTCTGTAACCCTTTTCTAACGCTCACCGTCATTCACGTAGTGTGGCCCTAACACCCCAGAATGTGTCCTTTACCTGGCGTGCGTGTGCGTATGCTATTGAACTTCCTGTAACCCTTTTCTAACGCTCACCGTCATTCACGTAGTGTGGCCCTAACACCCCAGAATGTGTCCTTTACCTGGTACGCGTGTGCGTATGGTATTGAACTTATGAGTTCAGTGTGAAACACCTGAACTCAGGTTCTTGAAGTGTAGCATAAAGTGAGATGTTCTCACTTTCTGCTTTTCTCCGGTTTCTGCTTGCCCTCTCTTCTTTTTATTCTTTTTATTTTTTTATTTCTTTTATTCCTTGGTCAGAGCCCTATGCATCTCACGATGCAAGCGAAATAGAACTTCCTGTTACCCTTTTTAATCGCTCACCATCAGTCACGTAGTGTGGCCCAAACACGCCAGGAAAGGTGCTCAGCTTCAGAGCCCACTCTTCTGCGGTGCCTTGCTCCCCACCACTTACAGCATTGTAGATGAGCATTTGTGCATTGTGAAATGGGGCGTACGGCTCCACACACCTGTCATTTTTTGGGGTAAAAACAGCGTTATTATTGTGCTGGTACATTTGGGGTTAAAGTTCAGCACAAGAACAAGATAATTTGTGTCTTGTGGGTTGGCGTGCAGGGTTTTATTCGCTTGAGATCAACAGTTCAGCGCAAGCAGTATTACATGTAGGGTTGGCCAGAACCATATATATACACGGTGTGTATACGGTAATTTTGGCAGGGAAACCACCAAATATACGGTCATATACAGTGTATATATACGGTTCTGGCCAACCCTAATTACATGCAATTCAGGGATATAGCTTAGGCAGAATGTAACGGAAATGTGAATTTGCAGACTATGGATATAAAAGGCGCACATTGGACAGTGGATGTACGCTTATTGGACAGTAGAGGTACGCTTAAATGAATGCCAGCCTGTATAATCCACACCAACTGATCCTGTACACTTCCACCCAGACCACATGACAGCTTATATGCACACGATGCATTCCATCACCTCAACCTAGTACCTCGTAGATAGGGAGATGTCGGCCAAGAGGGCAGCCTTGTTTGCTTCCACTCCTTTGTGCCAGTAACCCGTCTACGTTTAGTACACACATTTAGGCTTTTTAAAAGGAGGATGTCTGACATATTGTGTCATTGTGTCATTATAGAATATCTTATCTGCTAGACAATGCTTTAAAGTATCATTTGACGACCACTACAAGATTCCGAGTGATCTACGCCATTCGTGCGTTACTTTTAAGGCTGGGCATATTGAGGTTTTATGAAGCAATGGTGTCATTACAGAGTACCCGCTTTCATAAATAAATTGACCACCATTACGAGATTACAAGTGAGCAGCATAGTTACGTTAATACACCTCTACCACACACAGCTGCGATATGTCAGCATAGGTAAAAAATGTTGATCGGTTAGAATCGTTTGCACACCATATGTGAGCATTTCATACGGAAATTTGCCTTTTCCCGCACACACTATGAATACATGTTAATGTCTGGCTCGGGCCGGCCCAAGTAACAGCCGCTTCTTGCTTTCTTTTCGTAATCCGAAACAAATTATTGATGATGCAAAGGCAAGCTGGGTTTAAACTAGTGCTTAAACAAATGCAAGCAGGGTACAAATTAGTGCTCAAAAATTAGGGATAGGGTTTGGGTTAGGGTTTGGGTTTGGGTTTTGGGTTTGGGTTTAGGGTTTAGGGCTAGGGTTAGTGCTCAAACAAATGCGAGCAGGGTTCAAACTAGTGCTCAAATGTTAGGGTTAGGGTTAGGGTTAGAGTTAGGGTTTGGGGTTAGGGTTTGGGTTTAGGGTTAGGGTTAGTGCTCAAACAAATGTTAGCAGGGTACACACTAGTGCTCAAACAAATGCGAGCAGGGTTCATACTAGTGCTCAAACAAATGCAAGCCCGACAAGTGCGCATAGGTACCAGCTGTGTGAAATAAATGAAACTCACATTTAGGTAGGTATGTGAGGGCATGTGTTGGAGGTGTCCGATCATACTGGCAGCTGTGTATAGGCGATCCGCAGCAAACAAAGCCTGGCCTGCATAAGGGGGAAGAACCCAGAAACACCAGAGAAGACGTCGTTTAACGTCAAGACGCCTTGCTTTGCTCGGGTACGCAAAATGTGGTGGAAACATCATAGCCTTGACGACTTGAGAGCTGCATAAAACCGCTATAAATATTTGCAGTGTATTGAGACATCTTGTGTAAACTATTGGACGCTTACTGTGACATCCTTTATCCCCAACTGATATGACTTTTGCTCTTAGGTATTCAAGCGAATTCACTGTTACCACAATACTGAAAGGCGCCCATGCCACTGCTTTTGATTGAGATCAATGCAGCACCATATTTTGCAATCGCGTCACGCAACTTAAGAGCTACCCATCACCACAACTCACAGCAGCGTTAAACATGCCTCAATGTGGCATGGACGAGCAAGAAAGTGTGCAAAGGGAACGGGTGCGAAATGATGTACTAATGATGCAATCATCAGTTCTCTGCTTCAGCTGTAGAACTGGAGTTCTTGCGTAGTGAGCGTAGGCTGAGATCTGGCCTTGGTGTAATGACAAAGCCTACAGCGAACTGTAGCATAGAACTGATGATGCACAAAAGTTAGTTACATCAATGGCTCGCCATTCAGATTCACCTCAGTGTGGTATTGGTGCGTGTGTGAGCAAAAAGCCAGCTCAAAAGCAAGTTCCAGTGCAATGGCAAATAGCATGCCATTCAAATTCATCTCAGGGTAGTGTTGTGTGTGTGTGTGAGCAAAAAGCCAGGTCAAAAGCAAGTGCCAGTGCAATAGCATGCCATTCAGATTCACCAAGGTGTGGTATTGTGTGTGTAAGCAAAAAGCCAGGTCAAAAGCAAGTTGCAGTGCAATGGCATGCCATTCAAATTCACTTCAGTGTGGTATTGGTGCGTGTATAAGCAAAAAGCCAGGTTAAAAGCAAGCGCCAGTGGCAATGGGTGAGAAGCAACGCGCTCAAGGGCAGAAATTCCGCAATCGCTTAATTACATCATTTGGATTTGTCTCAGTGTGGCATGGATGAGTGTGTGTCAGCACAAAGGCAGGAGGTGAGAAGTGCTGCGCGTAAGGGCAGAAATTCCACAATCGCTTTATTACATCATTTGGAATCGTCTCAGTGTGGCATGGATGAGTGTGTGTCAGCACAAAGGCAGGAGGTGAGAAGTGCTGCGCGTAAGGGCAGAAATTCCACAATCGCTTAATTACATCATTTGGATTTGTCTCAGTGTGGCATGGATGAGTGCGTGTCAGCACAAAGGCAGGAGGTGAGAAGTGCTGCGCGTAAGGGCAGAAATTCCACAACCGCTTAATTACATCATTTGAATTTGTCTCAGTGTGGCATGGATGAGTGTGTGTCAGCAAAAAGGATGGAGGTGAGAAGTGCTGCGCGTAAGGGCAGAAATTCCACAATCACTTAATCACATCATTTGGGTTTGGCTCAGTGTGGCATGGATGAGTGTGTGTCAGCACAAAGGCAAGAGGTGAAAAGTGCTGCGCGTAAGGGCAGGTCGTCTAAACTCACCTACAACCTCTGGGTTTGCCTCTTTGGCGTGGATGAGTAAATGCAAAGCCAGAGGGTGGAAAGGGTTGCGCTTAAGAGCAACATCCAAGAGGGACAAAATCTTTTGCGTGGCTGGGCGTGGGTTGTAAGACTCGTCCCAAAAGTCCCTGTGTTTGATGACGGGTCGCCCAATTAGTACTTTATATTTTATTACGCCATTGCTTTCTAAGCAATGCACCAGGTCCAGGCTTCAAATCTGTGAGCCAGACACTATAATCAATACCAGACACCTAAATCAACCTATATTAACACCAGACGCCTAAATCAACACCAGACACCTAAATCAACCTATTTCAGCACCAGACACTAAAATAATACCAGACACCTAAATCAACCTATTTCAGCACCAGACACTAAAATAATACCAGACACCTAAATCAACCTATATTAACACCAGACGCCTAAATCAATACCAGACACCTAATTCAACCTAAATTCACATCAGACACCGAAATCAACACCAGGCACCTAACATAATATTTTGAAGCTGTTCTAAGGGTGCAGTAAGCATTTAGCAAGGCAGAAGCAGAGAGGTTAGTGAGGGACAAAGGGAGCAAGGCAGCGGTGTTCATGTACATGACGAAATCAATGCTGGCAGCTTGCTTTTGCTGTTTGCCTATACTTGTAACAAATCTCAAGTACTAAGGATTAGTACTTGAAACAAACTTGAAACAAACTTGAAACAAAGGTAAACAAGTTTTAAGGATTAGAGAGAAAACAAGGCCTTACCATGGCTGTAAATTTGCTAAACTCTCTGCTGCAATTGCTAAAGCATCTCCATCGTCCGGGTGGGCAAGAGCCCAATCCTGAAATGCGTCGTTACAAGTTAAAAAGCTTGTAAATCGAGTTGGCCATAACCGTATATATACACCGTGTATGTATGGTGATTTCCCTGCCAAAAATACCGTATATACATTGTATACACCTGTAAATGTATGGTTTTGGCCAACCCTTCTTGTAAACTGTAATGTTTGTTGGCCAACGCGTTTGCTTGCCAATGGTGTGTAAGACCTCTGATATAAACCTCAACACGCATGCTATATTCATAATCTAATACATGATACAAGTAAGTGAAGAGCACACAATTTATCTACCGCATAGACACCGCATGCTATATATATTTTCAAATAAATGATGCTATATTCATATTCAAATGAATTATGTTCATACTCAATGAATGATACAAGTCAGTGAAGAGCACTTGGTTAATCTACCGCATAGACACCGCATGCTATATACACAGTCCTTTTTTGTAAAAGGCTGGTAACAAGCTTAGTTCTTTGTCGGTGACATTTAACGACCCTCAAGGACTCCAAGCCTATAACCACACCTAAAGCAGCATGCTGAGGACTAACTTGAAGAAAATACTGCACACTGCCGCAGCACTCACACTCTTCCTAACGTAAACCAGCATATCTCCGTCCACCTGGGTTAGTTGTGTGTAGTGCATACATTGTGACATTGCCACAAAAGTCTCACACCTCATGTCGTAATGAGCATACCACCCGAATGACAGGGCCCTTGTTCACGCTTCGTGATAACTAGCGCACCTCCATGACCTGGGCATACTTCTTTGCAGCAGCACGAAAGGGGGGCCCGTGCGTGGTTTTGCAGTTGTATATGTGAGCGATGCCCTCCAGGTATGCTGCAAGCAATTGTAGACCAAAATGCGAGCGGTGATGACAGCTGGGAGGAGCATAAGTGGTTGGCGCTTGCCTGAACGCAATTCCTATATACAATCAGCAGTGCATTTTCCAACAAACATCAGTACATCTTGGCTGCAAGGTGCTGTTGGTTTTAAGGCAGACTTAAAGAGTCAAAATACACTGTTTCACTGTAACGTCCTTGGTTATGATTACGCTTTGCTGTGTGAGGTGACAAAAAGCGTGAAGTGCCTGCTATTCTGCTTTTACATCTGATACCAATTCCGCTCTTTATGCACGATTTTACAGTTTTCGCCTGGCAAGTGCTGGTCCAGAGTTCATCTAGCAACAGGGCCTGCAGCAAAAGCTGGGTGTGATGAAGAGTAGTCATTGCTGCCTGCTCTTTAGTAAAGGGGGATAATAATTCCCCCTTTTTGAATTACCACTCACCTTGGTCTTGCAGCAAGGCCTCTCGACGGGACTCCCAGCTCTGATCACGGGCATTGCCCACTATTCTTTCCAGAAGTATCAGCTGCAGTGAAAAATAAGTAGTGCAGCACGCTGAATGGCTGCCGCTGGTGTCGGTGTCACACTTCAGTAAATCTACTTTTGCCTGTACACATAAAGAACATACAGGCTAGTGTACACAAAAAGACAATGGTGTACACAGGCTAGTGTACACATAAAGACATAATGGTGTACACGGGCTAGTTTACACACAAAGACATAATGGTGTTCACAGGCTCGTGTACACAGAAAGACATTATGGTGTACACATGCTAGTGTACACATAAAGGCATAATGGTGTACACATAAAGACATAGTGTACACATAAAGAATATACAAGGCCAGTGTACACAGAAATACATAATGGTGTACACAGGCTCGTGTACACATGATGAAAAAATAGTGTACACATAAAGACATTGTGTACACATAAAGACATCATGGTGTACACAGGCTAGTGTACACAGAAAGACATAATGGTGTACACAGGCTTGTGTACACAGAAAGACAAAATAGGGTACACATAAAGACACAGTGTACACATAAAGACATAATAGTGTACACATAAAGACAGTGTATACATAAAAACATAATAGGGTACACCTAAAGACATAGTGTACACGTAAAGAACATACAAGGCTAGTGTGTACAGAAAGGCACAATAGTGTACACATAAAGACATAGTGTACACATAAAGACATAATAGTGCACACATAAAGACATTGTGTACACATAAAGGCATAGTGTACACATAAAGACATAATAGTGTACACATAAAGACATAATAGTGTACACATAAAGACATGGTAGTGTACACACAAAAGACATAATAGTGTACTCACAAAGAACACACAGGCTAGTGTAGCCAGGTTGCCGGAAATAATGAGTAATGTCTGACGAGGAGTGTTCTTGATGGCTGTAGTCTGTTGAAGGCTTGCTAGCATCTACCTTTTTTGTACAAGGCTGGTCAGAGGTGCCCAGGCTTGTACAAAAAAAGAGCGTGAACATAGCATACGGTCTGAAAATCAACTGAGGAAAGCATCTTAAGCACAGAAATCAGGAAGCCGCACAAACCCAGGTCCTTCAACATTCCATACATATGTCAGCCTGAGGCACATATTTTGGCTAGATACTAGCCCCGTGCCCTGTTCGCCTTATATTCACTAGGTAGATGCTAGCGAGCCTTTGACAGACTACAGGCAGCAAGAAACACTCCTCGTCAGACATTACTCATTATTTGCGTTGACCTGGCTGCACTACTGTGCTCTGTCCAGCCCTGCCACATCCATCCACGTGCTTACCCATCTGGACAGGCATGCACCAGAACCGGCACACTCAACCAGCTTGCAGTCCGCACCTGGACAGGCATACACCAGAACCGGCACACTCAACCAGCTTGCAGTCCGCACCTGGACAGGCATACACCAGAACCGGCACACTCAACCAGCTTGCAGTCCGCACCTGGACAGGCACACACCAGAACCGGCACACTCAACCAGCTTGCGGTCCGCACCTGCTCGCTGGCAATGGCTAGTCCTTTTTCCACTGCAGCCTTGCCCGCTTGGAGCTCCTACGTCCGAGGGGGAATGGGGTGAGGAAGATGTGTTACTGAACATCGGTAAAAGGGCCAGTGACAGGCTACTATGGCCACGTTCCCAGAGCTGTGAACGTTAGAGTCAATGTGACTCATTACCTCAATGTTCTTGTGAGTAACGGGGTTGACTTGTCCATAATAAAATATATTTGTTTTGATGCACGTGTAACTACGGATTGTCTTACATTAAGCCAAACGGTAACCGCTGCTCCCCTCGCCCTTCTTCCTACAAGCATAAAGTTGCATGCCACTGCTTGTATTCATATGAAGCGGATAGTATTCATATGAAGCATATGAAGCAAATGAAGCATGCCATTGCTTGTATTAATCAGAAGCGGATTGTATTCATATGAAGCATATTAAAGCATGCCACTGCTTGTATTCATATGAAGCGGATTGTATTCATATAAAAGCATATGAAGCATATAAAGCATGTAAAGTATGCCACTGCTTGTATTCATATGAAGCGGATTGTCAAAGAAACAGGCCTGACTGAAGCAGCGACGTCTAACAAGCAGTTTCTTGCAAGGGTTTGTATGGCGTATTGTTCCCGTCCCCATACAATGTCGTCCAGTGGCCTAATGAATGCTATGGCGTGATTAACTTTGAACCCTCATGAGCACCTTCGGACAAAAGAGGAAACAGGACAAAAGAGGAAACAAACAGGACAAAAGAGGAAATAAAAAGGACAAAAGAGGAAACAAACAGGACAAAAGAGGAAACAGGACAAAAGAGGAAACAGGCTACTGCATGCCCCCCCACACCTGACAAGAGGGCGCAAATCTTCGCGCAGCTATCAGGCTGAAATTGCAACAAGATTTCATCAGCTGTATGTTTGCCTTTCTCTACTGCTTAATTCAGACCTCAAGCCAAGAGAGTAACCATGCAGACCACCACTGCTAGTGTAACGATAACGATACATATAGGAAATGAGAGTAACGATACCTAGATGAATAAGAGTAAACATGCAGACCATCGCTGGTAATGTACAACGATATCGTTTTCCACGGTGCCAATATAGCAACGTCGGTGCTCATGTAGCAACTGAAAATAGCATCACTTACAAAAAAAAATTTCCCCGATACTTCGTTACTCTTTTGACAGTCTTTAATAGGTAACCTCGTGTTGGAGCGTGTAATGCGTAGTGTAATGATACGTATAGAAATACACTTCCTAATCTTACATCTCAAGTATGCTTTTTATCACGCGCTGCTACAGCTAGACTGTTTTAAAATCACAGGCAGGCCCCCTTCTTAAATAAATGGCCCTCTGCCTAGTGCAGTATTATCGTTGATCTGTTCCTCACCTGTTTAGAGAACACAGGATAGCCCCCCTGTTCAGCCCCTTCCTCTGACGCAGCGATTTTGTTTAGGTAAGGGCCTGTGCACCATAATGCCATGAGCATGTTTTGATGAGGCTGGCCTTCCAGCTTTTGGAGAAGTAAGGACACAGGACACACAGGGGGAGGTTTTCTAAACGCGTCAACAAATTTGACCATGCAACAAACACGATGAAGATTGACTCTTTTTCACTTGCGGCGTTTTTAATGCTGTTTGTTTCCTTTGAGCACATGTGATGTCGTATTGTTGCAGACATGGCATGCAAAGTGTAGTGATGTTTGCGTGCAATTACTTGACCCGTTATAACAGCATGCACGTGTTTGTCTTAACATCTCAGACTCGTAGCATAGCTAATGCAAAAAGATTAACTGCACCTTTGGCATAGGCAATTCCCCAGTAGGGAAAAGGGCTGGATGGGTCCGCTGCAGCAGCGAGATGAAAGGATCTTAAAGCCTCGGGCTGGTTGAAGCCAAAAGCCTACAGGGAGAAGTGTGTGGCCGATGCGCTAATATATAAAGAGAAACAACACGCAGCTGCCTGCAGGCAGTACGATCCACTCCCCGCATCAGCATATAGCTATAGGGAACTGGAGCCACTGAAAAGTTTCAGTGCAAGCTTCAACAATAACACTACCACAAATCACGACATAACTTGTCGCTTTTGTCATGTTTCACATCTGGAATTGCTAAGTGCACGAGGGGTCAACATGGGCAGCTACACAACCTAGGCGGGACGTGTTTACCACTGGTCAAGGGAGGACAGAAGTGTGTGGGTGATTAGAAACAACACATGGCGTCTACTCATCACTCATCTTACGCTTACGCATTCAAATTCTTGAGACACTTACGAGCAACAGGCCTTGGTCCACAAAGCGTTGGGCAAGAACATTGGACGCAGTGCCAATTCTGTAGTATAAGGCAGCATTTTTTGGTTCATTTTGCATTGATCAAGGTCATGACAGGTCCTCTGCTGACGAACGGGCCCAACAAAGGTAACCTGAACCTAGATACCTGTGGCTATAGCCCCCTAAATCCCCAAATGCATGCAAGCGCTCCTCCACTGTTAAAGGCTTGCAGCTGAACGCATGCGCAGAAGACACCCGATCCGGCGGGAGGGTATGAATGGCTCTGATTCTAGGTCTTGGGACCCCTCCTCCTTTGCTTGCTGAATGGTGTAAGCCCCCCCCTAAAATCGAAATGAGCACAGCGAGAGTTCCAGGTAGGACCAGGCGTGAGTAATCAAAATCCATCATTTTACTTTAATCAAGGCTTTATTCATTTAAAAAAACGAAATGTTTTATAACCAAGCATGAGAAGACCCGAGTTTCTTTCATTCAATGATCTGCATACCAACAAGTCCACCAAGTGTGCTGCCTTCAATCTGGCGTGTGCTGCAGATCCCACACAGTCACAGCCTGTCCCTGGCTTCTGCCCATGGGTCTGCGCGTTATTCGTCTAATGCAGAAAACAACACCCGTAATTTGGCAGAGAGCGTTGGAATTAGAAAAGGTAAGCGCTCTATTAAGGACATGTGCTGCTTTTGTGCATCATCAGGCTTGATTCAGAATGCCTAGAGGTGTTCACAGTTTGGGAAGTTCAGTGAACTTCTGGAAACACACACACACACACACACACACACACACTCACACACACACTCACACACACACTTACACAC
>Ga0307963_1004043_pt1:0-7500 | contig 11678 bp, 14 predicted proteins | sample OrgLakmetagen594_FD_201829 | JGI IMG/M metagenome (GOLD analysis project Ga0307963, IMG submission 201829) | Saline water microbial communities from Organic Lake, Antarctica - #594 | ecosystem: Environmental > Aquatic > Non-marine Saline and Alkaline > Saline | place: Antarctica: Organic...
GCAACTATATCTTATTAAAGCTCCTCACTTTACCTCTGCAAGCTGTAATTCCCCCTAAACATCGTCTGCTCTCAATTGCCACAACCTCTGCTGCACAAAGTAGGATACATCGTCTGCTGAAGAAGAAAAAATTGGAAAGATTACGCAGGCAGTGAAAACCACTCCCCACATTAATAAAGGAAAAGGAGTCTGCTTTCAGTTGCCACAACCTCTGCTGCACAAAGTAGAAGCGTCGCATTATAAATGTTGGTGTGTTGAAATCTTATGCGCAAGAGTCTCAGCACTGGTCTTGCCCCCTGCTTCTTCTCTCATCCCCATTTTCCTCCCTGCTCCTCTTGATTGTGTTTGAGCCTTCTAACTGCAACAGCGTGTCTGATTACAGAGCTCACAATGCATTTTTATTGCAGCAGCGTGTCCGATTACTGAGCTCACAATGCGTTCCTATTACAACAGCGTATCCAATTACAGAGCTCACAATGCATTCCCAGGCATGCACACACACACTTGCACACACGCATATAATTATAGGGTACACACGTACAACGTGTATTCAGAAGGTACACACACGTGCACACACACATACATACGTACAACGTGTATTCAAGATGTACAAACTTGTACATACACACACATGCACGCTTACACACGCATACACACACGTGTGCACACTTGTACGTTCTCTACATTCATACATTCATGCACACGTGCACCACAGGGCCAGCAATGGCGTCAGCAGCAGCAGCTGTCGTCGCTGCAGGTGACATGGACACTGTAAACGTGCCGATGGGTGGTGCTACAGCCGCCCAAGGTAAGGGCAGCGACAACAACGACAACAACATCAACAACAACAACGGCAACCATGACAATGGCAGCCTTCCCAAAGGTGAGAATAACCACAACATCGGCAGCCTGACAAAAGGCCATGCACAAACACGCATGCGTAGGCGTAGGACATCTGTCTTGCTCAACACACACACACACACCCTACCCAACACATGCACCCTAGGACATCCGTCTTGCTCAACACACACACCCTATCCAACACACGCACCCTAGGACATCTATCTTGCTTAACACACACACACACACACCCTACCCAACAAATGCACCCTAAGACATCTATCTTGCTCAACACACGCACCCTATCCAACACATGCATTCTAGGACATCTGTCTTGCTCAACACACACGCACCCTACCCAACACATGCACCCTAGGACACCTGTCTTGCTCAACACATACACCCTATCCAACACACGCACCCTAGGACATCTATCTTGCTTAACACACACACCCTACCCAACACATGCACCCAAGGACATCTATCTTGCTCTGCACACGCACACATGCGCCCCATCCAAAACCTCCCATTCCGAATGACACGGAAAAAGTGTTGCTCTGCCCGAAGGTAACGGCGACGCCAACAATGCCGGCACCGCCACGCCCAATCCCGCAAGCAGCAGCCGCTACGCGGCAGCTGCCGCGGCGGCGGCGACTGTGGCAGCTGGGTCGAGATCTGGTGGTAGGGGGCGTGGCAGTGGAGAAGGTGGTGGTGGTGGTGGTGGTAGGGGGCGTGGGCAAAGGCCTGGTGCGGGAAGTATTGCTGGTGCTGATGGGGCAGGGGCCAGCGCTAGTGCAGCAGCAGCAGCAGCAGCAGCAGCTCCGTCAACACCAGCAGCAGCAGCAGCAGCAGCAGTGGCAGGAGCAGCAGCACCGCCTACAGTTGGCGGTTCTCTAGCGGGGGCTGTGCCTGAGACTGTTTGTGCACTGTGAGTGGTGTGTGTGGGTGTGGGTGTGGGTGTGTGGGTGTGGGTGTAATGTATGTTTTTGCGCTGGGAGTGTTGTGTGTGTGCACTGTGAGTGTGGTGTGTGCGCTAGGAGTTTAGCATGTGTGCTGTGAGTGTTGTGTGTGATAGTGTGTGTTTGTGTGTGTATGTGTATGTGTGTGTATGTGTGTGTATGTGATAGAGTGTGTATGTGTGTATGTGTGTGTTTGCGCTGGGAGTGTACGGTTTGGTGTAATTGCACTTTGAACGTTGATGGAGTGGGGTACCCCTTCTACGCTTATGGGGTACACAATTCATGCCTATGGGATACACTAAATGAGTCATGAGCACTACTATGCAAAAAAGGCCATACCTGCCATCTATCCCTGCAGGTGTCACGAAGAGGCGGGGGTTGAGGATGAGGCTGTGATGGCAGGTGGGGTCAGGGGCTTTTATCTATACAACAGTCAATTAGTCTGCAACAGTATGGAATGAGACAGTGCATGCCAGGTGTACTTAATCAACAGTCATTACCTACAATACAGTCAGTCAGTCTGTAACAGTATAGTGTAAAACAATGCATGCCAGGTGTACTCAGTCAACAGTCATTACATACAACACAGTCAGTCAGTCTGTAACAGTATGGTGTAAACAGTGCATGCCAGGTGTACTCAGTCAAAAGTCATTACCTACAACTGTCAATCAGCCTGTAACAGTATGGTGTAAAACAATGCATGCCAGGTGTATTCAGTCAACATTCATTACCTAAACTGTCAGTCAGTCTGCAACAGTATGGTGTAAAACAGTGTGTGCCAGGTGTATTCAGGCAACAGTCATTACCTACAACAGTCAGTCTGTTTGTAACAGTATGGCGTAAAACAGTGCATGCCGGGTGCCCATGGAACAACTGTCAGTCAGTCTGCAACGGTGAAGTGTAAAACAGTGCATGCCAGGTGCCCACGGATGTTCGTTGACCCTACACCCACATGCTTTGTTCCGCCAACACTCTTGCATGAGTAAAGTGGCTTGAAAAGGATGGGTGACAGGGTTGTGATGGTTTGAAAAGGACGGGTAACAGGGTTGTGATGGTTTGAAAAGGACAGGTAACAGGGTTGTGATGGTTTGAAAAGGACGGGTAACAGAGTTGTGATGGTTTGAAAAGGACGGGTAACAGGGTTGTGATGGTTTGAAAAGGACGGGTGACAAGGTTGGAGTGATTGGATGATGAACACTTGTGCATTATGCAAACAGTACACCTGTTGGACGTTTGCCTCTGTCGAGTTGCGTTGCGTACAGCTTGCTGTGATGATTTTTGCGCGTGCTGTGATGATCCTTTATATATGATGCTTTATATATGATCCTTTATTACGCGTGCTGTGATGATCCTTTATATATCATCCTTTATATATGATCCTTTATTACGCGTGCTGTGATGATCCTTTATATATGATGCTTTGTATATGATCCTTTATTACGCGTGCTGTGATGATCCTTTTCCTGAGTGGCTTGCAAGCATAGTTTCTGCACATTGGCAAACGGGCACGGTGCCTGCGCCCTGGCAAACTAAAACTCCTGCAAACAGAGGTCTCAGTCAACGTCACCCTTCTTCTTATCAGTCACCACATTGCTCACTCACCCACCTGCTGTGCGTCACTGGCATGGACGCAGCTTGCACGCGTGCTATCTACACACTGGCAAGCAAAACCCTATGCCAAAACGAGAGCCTCTGTTGACGTTACCCTTCTCCTTTTTAGTCACCACATTGCTCACTCACCCACTCCCTGTGCGTCACTGGCATGGACGCAGCTTGCACGCGTGCCATCTACACACGGGCAAGCAAAACCTTATGCCAAAACGAGAGTCTCTGTTGACGTTACCCTTCTTCTTTTTAGTCACCACATTGCTCACTCACCCACCCACACTGGCATATGGTGCAGCTTGCGGCCACGGCTTCTGCAAGTCCTGTTTGCTCACTCACCCATCCTCACTGGCAAATGGTGCAGCTCGCGGCCATGGCTTCTGCAAGTCCTGTTTGCTCAATCACCCACTCACTCACCCACCTCACTTACCCACTCACTCACTTACCCACTCACTCACTCACTCACTCACCCTCACTGGCATTGTGCAGCACGCGGCTATGGCTTCTGCAAGTTCTGTTTGCTCACTCACCCACTCACTCACCCACTCACTCACCCACTCACTCACCCACCCACTCACTTACCCACTCACTCACCCACTCACTCACCCACTCACCCACCCTCACTGGCATATGGTGCAGCTTGCGGCCATGGCTTCTGCAAGTCCTGTTTGCTCACTCACCCACTCACTCACCCACCCACTCACCCACTCACTTACCCACTCACTCACCCACTCACCCACCCTCACTGGCATATGGTGCAGCTTGCGGCCACGGCTTCTGCAAGTCCTGCGTCCTGGACTTTCTCCAAAAGGCAGCAGGGGCAAAGCAGGTGAGATCAAACACGCATCAGTAACACACAAAGTACCACACATCTCTGAGTGTTGATTCCTTTGAAACTTCTGTTAGGTGACAACCTTGCACGCCTGTGAACACACGCGCACACACATGTACACACACACATGTACACACACATGTACACACACACGTACACACGCACGTACACACACGGTGCGTCCCCAACTGTATTGCAGTGCTTTGCTATGCTCGCGCCTGTGAACACACACACACACACACGCACACACCCAGTACGTCCCCAACTATATTGCAGTGCTTTGCTATGCTCGTGCCTGTGCCTGTGTCGCTTTGCTAGGCTTATGTGAGACCCTTGCGTACATGTGCTGTCCATGGGTGGTGTTTTATAATATAGTCTTGTTTCAGTTCTGATCGCTTTATCTGTGTCCCTTTTTTTTTAGTGTCCTGCTGTCAAGCTATCATACTCACACACACACTCACACACACACACACACACACATGTACAAATATAAGCGCACACACACCTAAGCAAACACACATGTACACATGTATACGTACACACATGTACACCTTTATCTGTGTATACACACACACGCACACACACACCTACACAAACATGCGTACGCCCATACATACGTACGTACACACACATACATGCACACATACGCACACACATACACACGCACATACAAGCATTAACACACGCACATACATGCATTCACACACACATACATGCACACACACACACACTCACACACACGCACGCGCACACACACACGCACACACACACACACACACACACACACACACACAATGAGTGGACCCATGCCAATGCAGACGCGCTGCCCAACCTGCTCCTCTCCTTTGACCCTGGACTTTTCGGGAAACAAAGCCAAGGAGAACGGCACCAGCTTGAGTGGCAAGAAAGGTGAGTGGTCGTAGGGGGAAGCTGACTAGTGGTTGAGGTGGGTCGTAGGGGGAAGCTGACTAGCCATTGCAGTGGGTCGTAGGGGATAGCTGACTAGTGATTGAAGTGGGTCAGGGGGGGGAAGCTGACTAGCAAATAAATGTGTGATTGAAGTGGGTCAGAGGGTGGAAGGGGATAGAGGAAGGCACCAGCTGGCAAGAAAGGCGGGTTGGTGTGATCTTGACATATTTACTAGGTGGGGGGGTAGCATTGGCTCTACTGGCAAAAAGGTCGGTGTGATTACTAGGGGGATAGCATTTAGGTTTTCCTGGCAAGAAAGGTGGGTTGGTTTCATACTTAAAAGATCGCGCCAGCTTGCGAAAAGGGCAGGTTGGTGTCATTACTTGGGGGATAGCGCTAGCTCTGCCGGCAAAAGCATAATACGTGGGCCAGAGTTAAGTGCAGGGCCTAAAGAAAGGGGAGGGGACCTTATTAGGGCCTAAAGAAAGGGGAAGGGGCCTTATTAGGGCCTAAAGAAAGGGGAAGGGATCTTATTAGGGCCTAAAGAAAGGGGAAGGAACCTTATTAGGGCCTAAAGAAAGGGGAAGCGATCTTATTAGGGCCTAAAGAAAAGGGAAGGGACCTTATTAGGGCCTTAAGAAAGGGGAAGGGACCTTATTAGGGCCTAAAGAAAGGGGAAGGGACCTTATTAGGGCCTAAAGAAAGGGGAAGGAACCTTATTAGGGCCTAAAGAAAAGGGAAGGGACCTTATTAGGGCTTAAAGAAAGGGGAAGGGACCTTATTAGCCATCAAGCAAGCTAGATGTGGTATTGCACATTTGCGTTGCCTTTTTGGAGTTTCGTTGAAGTTCAAGTGCATCACGTCTCAATCAATAACAGTGGCGCCACAGCACATGCTTTTAGATTATGCTCATACGATTATTATTAGTGCATACCTATATTATTAGTGCATCACGTCTCAATCAATAACAGTGGCGCCACAGCACATGCCTAAAGTTGGCCAGATATAAGCATATATATAAGTAAGCAGATATAAGCGGCCCTGGCCAAACCTACACATGACCTTCCAACTCCTGTTTGACCTTTTAGACTTTGAGCAAAGTTCATAACACCACGCGGTAAGACTGCTGATGCTGCTTACAACCCACTGTGTGCTTTGTTCCTTGCAACCCACCATTGCGTGCTTTGTTCCTTGCAACCCACTCTGTGTATAGCCGTTCCGCGCTTCCTTTAACAAAGAGAAGAATGATCGCTAACAACTTCAATTATTTTGATGACCTGCAGGTGCCCCGAAAAATGCCCCCTCCTCAACAACATCCTCTGGTCCCAAGCACAAACGCTCCAGCATCCTCAGCCGCATCAACTTGGAGCAGTTCCAGTCCAGCACCAAAATTGAGGTGAATGTGTGTGCAAGTGTGTATGTGTGTGTGTCTTCACAAACTCTCCAGCATCCTCAGCCGCATCAACTTGGAGCAGTTCCAGTCCAGCACCAAAATTGAGGTGAATGTGTGTGCAAGTGTGTATGTGTGTGTGTCTTCACAAACTCTCCAGCATCCTCAGCCGCATCAACTTGGAGCATTTCCAGTCCAGCACCAAAATTGAGGTGAATGTGTGTGTGTATGTGTGTGTGTGTCTTCACAAACGCTACAGCATCCTCAGCCACATCAACTTGGAGCAGTTCCAGTCCAGCACCAGAATTAAGGTGAATGTGTGTGTGTGTGTGTGTGTGTAGACAGTGTTTTGCAAAAGCAAGAGTGAGTCTTCACAAACGCTCCAGCACCCTTAAATCCGCGTCAACTTGGAGTACTCCTAATCCAGATCAAAGGTTCAGAATAGACCACCCAAGATTTAAATAGAAAACGTGCATGAGCCTTGTTTGCAACAACAACACGCGCAAATTTAATTAGAAAACGTGCATGAGCCTTGTTCACAGCAACGCTCACAGCTCTCCTCTGCAGGCACTCCAAGAAGTGAGCTTCAGATCACTGCCGATGCTCCATTCACGTGTGGCTTTTTATTTGCCTCGAGCCTCGCCTTCTTGCTCCCAGTAATGCTCTCGCTCCTCCTCTCACTCTTCTTCTCACTCCTCCTCTCACTCCTCCTCTCACTCCTCCTCTCACTCCTCCTCTCACTTCTCCTCTCACTCCTCATCTCACTCCTCCTCTCGCTCCTCACTCCTCCTTCCCTGTGCAGGCATTGCGGGAGGAGCTCGGCCACATGGTGGCTGCTGATCCTTCGTCCAAGGCCCTTGTGTTCAGCCAGTTCACCAGCATGCTGGACTTGTGCCACTTCCGGCTGCAGCAGGTGTGTGTGTGTGTGTGTGTGTGTTTGTGTGGGTGTGTGGGTGGGTTTGCGT
>Ga0307963_1004047_pt1 | contig 11668 bp, 19 predicted proteins | sample OrgLakmetagen594_FD_201829 | JGI IMG/M metagenome (GOLD analysis project Ga0307963, IMG submission 201829) | Saline water microbial communities from Organic Lake, Antarctica - #594 | ecosystem: Environmental > Aquatic > Non-marine Saline and Alkaline > Saline | place: Antarctica: Organic Lake...
ACACACTGACACGCCTTGTAAATGTCACGACAGTGTGTGCCTGACTTCACAAGGCAACATGCCATCGAACAACAAGCATACAGACACACAGGCACACACACACACACTGACACGCCTTGTAAATGTCACGACAGTGTGTGCCTGACTTCACAAGGCAACATGCCGTTGAACAACAAGCATACAGACACACGGGCACACACACACACACACTGACACGCCTTGCAAATGTCAAGACAGTGTGTGCCTGACTTCACAAGGCAACATGCCGTCGAACAACAAGCATACAGATACACAGGCACACACACACACACACACACACAAACACACACCGACACGCCTCGCAAATGTCACGACAGTGTGTGCCTGACTTCACAAGGCAACATGCCATCGATCAACAAGCATACAGGGACATATAAACAACAGTCATGCCAAAAAATTGCTTGCCTGAACCAACGCAGGCGCCATGCCCTCTAGCCCTAGCCCCCCGCATCAACAGCAGCAGCAGCAGCAACAGCAGCACGTGCATGGGCTTCGCCTTTGGTCTCCAACCCCAGGAGCTTACGAGTCATACAGCACCCAACAAGGTGCGTACGTCTGTATATGTGCATGTGTGTGTATGTGCTGGTTGATTCATTATTTTCACATTCAATGGTACTCAAAGCAACTTTTGGAGTGTTCAAGCAAGGTCTGGTAATAGGAAGTCTAGGTCTGGCCAGAACTTTAAGTAGACAGCGTATATTGAGGGTTGGCCCAAACCGTACATGGGATTTCCTTCTACTGTATATGCGCCGTATGTGACCGTATATACGCAGTATTTCCGTATATACCGTAAATGAGGGGAAATAGACTCGTTCAGAATAAATTCAGATGGGGTCATTCTGCAGCTCTTGAAGAGCTGAGTACGCATGACCCAATCTTTTATACCAAATAAAGAATGGTTAGGGAGCTAGGCCTGCTTCAAGCCATGAGGACCAAAGAATGGCCTTATTCAGTGCAAAAGGGAGTTCACCTACCATAACCACCTATACAACTATTTATGAATGCAAAAAACATGCATCTGTAGAGAAGGGAAGCAAAGGAAGGGCTCAATAAGAAGAGGCGCGAGAGAAAAAGTTTACCAACAAGAGCAAAAAGACTGCTATTGCTAGGAATCGAACCTAAGTCTCTGGATGCACCACCTGCAAATATGGTTCATATACAGTCCATATACAATTTAGACCGTACATACGCCGTATATATACGGTTGGCCAAATTTTTTGATGTACGGTCATACGGATACGGATCAGTCGGAATTTTCCATATACAGACATGGTCGGAAAATCCTATGTACGAAGACAGTTATACGGCGCATCCAGATGGTTTGGGGAGGAGCTTCACACAACAAATGGTTGTGTACAGTGCATATAAATGTACTGTTATGATATACAATGGTTTGGGGAGGAAAGTCTTTGCACACAGTTGATTGTAAACAGCACATTTGAATGCACTCTTATACAATGGTTTGGGGAGGAAATCTCCACACAATCAATGGTTGCGTAAGCAGACCTCCTGGTAACACGAGAGTTGCTTTAACAAGTGCATTACCAGGGCCTTCACTTGTATGTACGCTTATATATATGCCACCCCTGAGATATACGCACCTTGAGCGTGCACACACACACACATCTACACACATAAATAGCAGACCGGTTATCAAAGTGAGCTTTGAGCAAACTCGCATACATAGGCACACACACACACACTCGTACACACATACACACTTACCGGACTGTATCCACTTACAGCAGTCCCTGCAGGCCTCCCCGCCACGCCCATGCTCACACACCCAGCAGGAGGAGGTGGTGGTGGTGGTGGTGGTGGTGGTGGTGGTGGTGCCTACAACACGTTGCTGCCTTGGTCACCTTCAACCCATAAACCAACAGGTACATAGATGGTTGTTGTTCTACCACAATGGGTTGGATAGTGCACAATGTGCGTAATTGACACTGTCCAAGGCAATTGGTCAATGTGTCTTGTTGCCACTGTCCAAGGCAAGTGACCAATTAACCTAGTTTTTATGGACAGAGTGAGTTTGTGTGCTCACTTTCGGGCATGTGGCACGCATGTGCGTGTGTGTGTGTGTGCGCGTGTGTGTGTGTGTTTGTGCTTTTGTGTGCGTGTATGTGTGTTTGTGCTTGTGTGTGTGTGCGTGTGTGTGTGCGTATGTGTGTGTGTGTGTTTGTGCTTATGTGTGTGTGTGTGCGTATGTGTGTGTTTGTGCTTGTGTGTGCGCGTGCATGTGTGTGTGTGCGCGTGTGTACACCACCTGAGCAAATGGCAACGGATGCTGCACATGAAACACCTCTGCAGTGGTTTGTTAGTACGTAGGAATGTGTGTCATTCGTAAGTACGTAGGAGTGTGTGTCGTTTGTAAGTACGTAGGAGTGTGTGTCATTTGTAAGTACGTAGGAGTGTGTGTCGTTTGTAAGTACGTAGGAGTGTGTGTCATTTGTAAATACGTAGGATTGTGTGTCATTCGTAAGTACGTAGGAGTGTGTGTCATTTATAAGTACGCAGGAATGTGTGTCATTTGCATACATTTGAGGCAAAAGTGCAAGCTTTTTAAACACATGCACACACACAGGCTCACGCACACACACACACACACACACTCACACACACACACAGACACACACACAAGCACGCAAAGCTGCTCATACTCAACACACATGCATGCACACACGCACGCACACACGTACACACAAACACACACACCCGCAGGCCCTGGTAATGCACTTGTTAAAGCAAGAGGGGGGAGGGAGGGAGAGACGAGCAGTGGTGGGGGTGGAGTCGAAGGAGTCAGGAGCGGGTCGCCGGAACGCACACGCCTGCGCAAGATGGTCGACGAGCTTAGACACGATCGGCAACGTCTGGAGGATCGGCTGTGTGGGAATGACCCAAAGGTGTGTGTGCGTGCGTGCGTGCGTGCGTGCGTGTGTGTGTGTTGTGTGTGTGTGCGTGTGTGTGTATGTTTTGTGTGCGTACATGTGTCGGTTGGTGGGTGGGTGGATGTGGGTGTGTACGTGGATGTGGGTGTGGGTGGATGTCAGGTGTTTGTGAGTGTTCGTGGGCGGTTGGGTGTAGATATGATATGGGTGTGTAGACATGGGTGTAGGTGTGGGCAGGAGTTTTATCATTCAGGCAAGCGTGTGTGATGTGCAATTGTGGAAATGTGCTGTATGGCTCATATTGAGCAAAGGGAACCACGCCTGCCTCCTCTCTCCCTCCCTTTCTCTTCCCGCCAATTGCAGTGCATGAGCTATGGCAAACGCATAACTGACAAGGCACACACACACACAGACACACACACACACGCACACACACACGTGCTACAAACACTCAAGTTATGGGTCCTCACGTGCAACTTGCACACAAACTTGCACAACACACACGCATACACACACACACACACACACACACACACACACACACACACACACACACACACACACACACACACACACACACACACACACACACACACACACACACATAGGTTGACCAGCAGCGGCAGGCGCGAGATGTTTTGGAGAAGCAGGTGTGTGCGTGGACTGAGCCACAAGTGTGACCATAGGTGGCGTGCATGTTTGATCAGCCTTCACACATACTGATGTGTATTAATTGTTTGTGAAGAGTTTGTATGTGTGCTGTACTGGACTGAGCAGCAATTAGTCCCATGCTAATATAAACTGTCCTCACGCCCCTCGCCTACTTTTGTAAGAGAGTGTGGACATGAGCCGTTGCAGTATTACTGGCCTCGGTCCGCTGTCAAGCTTTTCAATGTGGAGTTTGTGAGAGAGTATGGACACAGAGCCTGTTTGCAGTTATGTGGACAAAGGAAGGATAAGCACGACAGCAAGGACGATGATGGCCCTACATGTCACATGGAAGAAGCTGCGTCGGTTTGTATTCATTTGTAAAAATACGATTGTAAGTTATATGACACTACAATAAATAATCATGTCTGGTGTTATGACTGCACTGGAATGAGCAACAACAGGTTTAGGTTGCAACAATAGGTTATACAGGTGCGTCATAAACTGTGCGCTACTACAAAGTGTCCTTTACGCACATTAACAAAATGTGCAGAGCATTGTGGATGCACCTACTTACAAAACGTTGCTAATGTTCTAGGCACATACACACATTCACTTGCCAACACATGCATACACACACACACACACGCACACGCGCTCACACACACATACACACGCACACACACAAGCACACACACATACACACACACACCCACACACGCACACACACAAGCACACACGCATACACACACACGTGATACAGGTGCTTGATCTCGTCAGCCAGCGTGACAGCTTGCAGGTGGAGGCAGATCGCATGCTGGCTATGCAGGTGCGATTATGTGTGTATGTGCCTTTGCGTGTGTGTGTGTGTGCGTGTGCGTGTTTCCGTGTATGTGTGATATGTATGTATGTAGGTAGGTGTATGTGCCCAAGTGTGAATTGTTTGTATACAAAATGCGCTGTTTGTATGTGGTGTGTGTACAAGTGTGTGTGTGGTGTGTATGTGTGCGTGTGTGTGTGTGTGGTGTGTGTGTGTGATGCTAGGCACGCAACAGTTCATTCAAGGTCCGTCCTGTGGGAGAAACAAAGGCAGCTGTCCAGCACACACACACACACACACACACACACACACAAACTCTCACACAGGAGTCTGCGCTGTCATCCCAGCACGAAGCAGGCCTGCTGAGGTCCGCCCTGTGGGAGGAGCAGCAGCGCTCGCAGCAGCTGCAGTCTGCAGGTGGACAGATGGCAGAGCAGCTGTCAGGCATTTCCTCAGCGCTAGGAGCACTGACAGCCGACCACAAGCAGGTGCGCTGCGTTTCAGACGGAGTCAAAGTCAGGTGGAGTGTAATACTAACAGATGGCACAGCAGCTGTCAGGCATTTCCTCAGCGCTAGGAGCACTGTCAGCCGACCACAAGCAGGTGCGCTGCGTTTCAGAGGAATCAAAGTCAGGTGGAGTGTGATGGAAACAGATGGCACAGCAGCTGTCAGGCATTTCCTCAGCGCTAGGAGCACTGACAGCCGACCATAAGCAGGTGCGCTGCGTTTCAGAGGAATCAAAGTCAGGTGGAGTGTGATAGAAATAGATGGCACAGCAGCTGTCAGGCATTTCCTCAGCGCTAGGAGCACTGACAGCCGACCACAAGCAGGTGTGCTGCGTTGCAGACAGAGTCAAAGTCAAGTGGAGTGTGATGGAAACAGATGGCAGAGCAGCTGTCAGGCATTTCTTCAGCGCTAGGAGCACTGACAGCCGACCACAAGCAGGTGCGGTGCGCCATGCACTGACGGCGGTGTCCTATAGACATGTATATCTGCACCGTATATGACCGTATGTATGGTGATTTCCCTGCTAAAAATACCGTATGTACACCGTATGTACCTTTAAATGTATGGTTCCGGCCAACCTTAGACATGTACGCTACGGACTCCAAACTGATGACGAGCAGGTGCAGCTAATGACCAGCAGGTGCGGTGCGCCATAGACTGACAGCTGATTCAGGTGGAGTGCGCTAAAGACAGATAGCTCTGGTTGGCCAGAACCATATATACACGGTTTACATACGGTATTTTTGGCAGGGAAATCACCAAATATACGGTCATACACAGTGTGTATATACGGTTCTGGCCAACCCTACAGATAGCTGACTAAAAAAGGAGACGGGCAGGTGCAGCTGATGACCAGCAGGTATAGAGCATTAGGCACTACTGGCCGATTGACAGCTGAGGACAGGTGGAGTATGCTCGTCGTTCGAACAACCCTCCAAGTTTGCCCAGTATATATGGGCACTCATATAATTTAGCGACAAAAACACAACGGGCGTTAGAGGCTGATGCCTGACCTAAACAAAAGGGCATCACAGATCAAACCAATGACCGTGTGTCACTTTTGTGTTATATCACACATCTAACGTACATGTTTTGGGTTGGCCAGAACCAAATATACGTTACTTTTGGCAGGGAAATCCCCAACTATATGGTCATACACGGTGTATATGTGTATATATACACAGCTCTGGCCAACCCTGTATATGCATGTTATAAACAAATGCCGCTTTCACACGGTTAAATAAGGTGCAGGCTGTGCTGCTAGCTGTATTGGTCCTGGTGTGTGTGTGTGTGTGTGTGTGTGTGTGCGTGTGTGTGTGTGTGCGTGTGTGTGTGTGTGTGCGTGTGTGTGTGTGTGTGTGCGTGTGTGTGTGTGCGTGCGTGCGTGCGTGTGTGTGTGTGTATGTGTGAGTGTGTGTGCATGAGCGTGCGTGCATGCGTGCAAGCCGTGAGCAGCCTGACCCAGAAGAACGAGTCACTGACCATCAGCATCAATGTGCGCGTGTGAGCGGCTGTGGATTGCGTGTGTCCGTGCAGGCCATGAACAGCCTGACCCAGAAGAACGAGTCTCTGACCATCAGCCTCAAGAAGTCGCAGCAGCAGCTGAAAGAGGCGTTAGCAGCGTCAGATAAAGCGAGCCTCGTCATCAAGGACCTGAAGCGAGAGGTGTGAGTGTGTGTGCGTGTGTTTGCATGAGTGTGCGTGTGTTTGTGTGTGTACATGTGTTTGTACACGTGTGTGTGTGTGTGTGTTTCATTTGTGTGTGTGTGTGTGCGTGTGTGTGTGCGTGTGTGTGTATGTACATGTGTTTGTGCACGTGCGTGTGTGTGTGTGTGACCGCAAGTGCGTGATCCCCTGCGTGTGTGCGTGTGTAAAGGATCTGAAACATGTTTGCTTTCTTATTTGCAAATGGTGATATCAACCACAGTTTGCCATGCGTTCTCATGCACACACTCCCACGCACACATGCAGCTGGAGAGCAAGAGCATATGGTGATTAATCACAGTTTGTCATGCGGTCTCATGCACACACTCCCACGCACACATGCAGCTGGAGAGCAAGAGCACTCTGCACTTGCAGGCCAAGCTAGTGACAAAAATAATTATATGTACATATGTACAATGCCTGTATTTTGCCTGTACCTAATCCTTCGCCCCCTGGACACACACACACACACACACACACGTGCAGGTGGAGAGCAAGAGCATCGCGCACTCACAGGCCAAGGCAGCCACAGAGGTCATGCACAACATGAACCAACAGCTCCAGGTAAGGCGTTGAGGCCGCTGCGTGTGGTTCATGGTACCATCACCTGCAACACGTTTTATAACTCTTATTGTAGTTCATTAGCTTCAAAATGGTATGGGAACCTACTGCAAAATTCGAGGGTGGAGACGCTTTGTTAGTAGCTGTGAATATTTACGCTGCTGTAATTGACCACAGTTGTGTAGCAGCCTGCTTGTTTTGCATGCCATTGTGCAGCAGTGTGTGCACCACAGTTGAGTACCTGCGCACGTAGGGAGCCAGTTGGGCAGCTGCAGCACGGAGCTCATGAACCGGCATCATGACTTTCAACTGCTACAGTGTGTGTGTGCATGTGTGTGTGTGCGCGTGTGCGTGTGTGTGTGTGTGAGTGTGTGTGTGTGTGTGTGTGTGTGTGTGTGTGTGCAGAGTCAGCTGGGCAGCAGCAGCACGGAGCTGGCGGAACTGCCTGTTAAACAAGCTATGGTGTGCATTTGGCTTTGACATGCGTTTGCCTCACAACTTTGACTGCCATGGTGTGCGTGCACATAGCCAGCTGGGCAGCAGCAGCATGGACCTCATGAACCGGCATCACGATTTTAGACTGCCATTGTGTGTGTGTGTGTGTATGTGTGTGTGTGTGCATGTGTGTGTATGTGCATGTGTGTGTATTTGTTAGTGTGTGTGTGTGTTTGTGTGTGTGTGTGTGTGTGTGTGTGTGTGTGAGCGTGCGCAGAGCCAACTGTGCAGCAGCAGCACGGAGCTCATGAATTGGCATCACGACTTTAGACTGCCATGGTGTGCGTGCACAGGGCCAGCTGGCCTCAGCAGCAGCAGCAGCAGCAGCAGCACAGAACAAATAAGCTGGCCTCATTACTTGCGATTGTGATCCTGCCTGTGTGCAGAGCCAGCTGGGCAGCAGCAGCAAGGAGCTGCAAGGCCGCTGCGCCACCACTTCTCTGCAGCTGCAAGAAATGACACGCAAGGTGTGTGTGTGTGGATAAGGTGTGCGTGCGTACACAGAAACATGAAGGAGAATGAAAACGACAGGGATGGTTTGCATGTGAGCAGAAATGTTGATGATCAGGTGTCCATAACCATTTATGAAGATGTCCCTGACGGACACACACACACACACAACACACACACATACACACACTCACTCACTCACACACACACACACACGCTCTGGACCCTGAGTACGAGCCATAAAAGCCTGTGTGAAGTAGGAGGAAAGGTTTAGAGCCTAGAGGTAGAAATAATGGCTGTATCCCATCTCTTACGCTCTATGTCCAGTGTAGTAGCAGCTTGCAAAGTGTGTTATATCAAGCACCAAGGTCCCCAACAGCAACCCACCTTTTCTCTACAAACTCATGCTGTAAGTCCATCTCTCTACAAACTCATGCTGTAAGTCCACTTCTCTATAAACTCATGCTGTAAGTCCATCTCTCTACAAACTCATGCTGTAAGTCCACTTCTCATCAAACTCAGGTGTAAGTCCATCTCTCTACAAACTCATGCTGTAAGTCCACTTCTCTATAAACTCATGCTGTAAGTCCATGTCTCTACACACTCATGCTGTAAGTCCATTTCTCTACAAACTCATGCTGCAAGTCCATTCCTCCCATGTACACATCTTACTCCAGCACTCGCCCACTGCCTACTCTCTTAATTTCTTTCTCCAACAATTGAGTTGCCACCCATGCTTGCAGGCTGAGGAGGCGAGCACCGGGCGGGCTGCCGCGCAACAAGAAGCAGCGGATGCAAAGGCACAGGTGTGTGTGTGTATGCGTGTGTATGCGTGTGTGTGTGCACCGGGCGGGCTGCCGCGCAACAAGAAGCAGCGGATGCAAAGGCACAGGTGTGTGTGTGTGTATGCGTGTGTATGCGTGTGTGTGTGCACCGGGCGGGCTGCCGCGCAACAAGAAGCAGCGGATGCAAAGGCACAGGTGTGTGTGTATGCGTTTGTATGCGTGTGTGTGTGTGTGTGTGCCGGGTGGGCTGCCATGCAACAAGAAGCAGCAGGTGCAAAGGCACAGGTGTGTGTATGCGCGTGTGTGTGTGTGTGTTCCTGTGCGTCAACGATCAACGTATTGTTAGATCATGTGTGGGGTTGGCCAGAACTACATATATACGGTGTGTATACGGTATTTTTGGCAGGGAAACCACCAAATATACGGTCATATACGGTGTATATATATAAACGGTTCTGGCCACCCTAAGTATGTGTGTGTGAGCTGGATCATGTGTGTGTTCACAGGTGAAATGATTTCTGCTAGCGTGTGGTTGCATCTGCAAAATAGGAAGCTAAATTTGCTTAAGCTCATGGCAGGTGCGTGGGAGTGTGAGAAAGGTTGTGGGGAGAGGGTAGGGCTTGACGTGTTCCCGCACAGCACACACACACACGCACGCACACACACACACATGCACACGCATCTGTGTGTGACATAGACACCTGATTTTAAACTAAATTAGCACACATACACACAGGCCAAGGAGCTAGGCTCGCGTGTGGAGTACTTGCGTGTGGAGCGTGAGAAGCTGCTAAAAATCATTGCAGGGGAGCAAGCGGCCAGCAACGCAGCAAAACAAAGCTTAGAGGCTCTTGCATCACGGGTGTGTGTGCGTGTGTGTGCGTGTATGTGTGTGTGCGTGCGTGTGTGTGTGCTTGTGTGCGTGTGTGTACAAGTGTGAGTGAGTGTGGTGCGTGTGTGTGAGTGTAGGGGTCTGTGTGCAAGTTCATATTGTCTTTGTCTCGAGTCAAGTTCTCTGAGGAACCATTCAAGGTTAGTTCATGACGTGAGGAGGTCGAGAAAAATGAAAAATGAAAAGGGCGTGCTGTTTACAAAGTCTTGTTAGCGTCTCTCTTCTTGTCATCCTCTCCTTTTCACTCTTCTCACTGTCTACTTATCACATGCCTCTAATTCAGGTCCGTGCCAGTGAGCGACTGCAGTCAGAGGCAGAAGCCTCCTTGCGTTTGCAGATGCAGACCATGGAGGACGAGCACAGTGCGCAAGTGGCTGGCATCAAGCAGCAGTGAGTGCATGGGTGTGGGTGTGGGCAAGAAAGTGTATGGCTGGCATCGAGCAGCAGTGTGTGTGTTTGTGTGTGTGTGTATGGGTGTGGGTGTGTGTGTATGAGAGAGAGAGAGAGAGAGAGAGAGAGAGAGAGAGAGAGAGAGAGAGAGAGAGAGAGAGAGAGAGAGAGAGAGAGAGAGAGAGAGAGAGAGAGCGAGAGAGAGCGAGAGAGAGAGAGAGTGTGTGTGTGTGTGTGTGTGAGTGTGTGCTTGTGATGGTCGATGTATGTGTGTGCAAGCAGTTGTGCATGTTTGTCATGGGTGTATATACGTATGTAGACTTGTAGTGTGTTTAAAGAAGGGTTGCCGTGCAGCGTCAGCTTCTGCCACTCAGCAGTAACGTGTTGCTGTGTTTGTAAGCAGTGTTTGTAAGCAGTGTTTGTGAGCAGTGTTTGTAAGCAGTGTTTGTAAGCAGACACAAACAGCGTTGTGTCTTTCTTCCCTTTCTAAGGGCTTTTTCGTAGGTGCTTCAAGGCGTCAAGTCTGGTGCTGCAACAAACACTTCTCACCATTTTTACAATGTTTTACATACGCAGCCTAGCAGTCGCGCGTTTTGACTGATGGCGTTATCTAGAACCTCTGTAAGCGTACATCTGTTACATATAAAGTTGGCAAGAACCAAATATACACGGTGTACATACGGTATTCTTGGCCTGGAAATTACGAAATATACAGTCATATACGGTGTATATATATAAACGGTTCTAACCAACCCTAGTTACATAACAAGGAAGGACAAGTTGCAAAGGTGTCTGGGTAGATTCACCTAGTTAGCTTGCTCACCCCAACAAGCCAAACCCTAACCCTAACCCTATAACCCTCCATCTGAGATCCCCCCTCTGTACTCAAGAGCGCATGCACACACCAATCAGGTACACACGTACATGCACACACGCTTTAGCGCACGTACTCGCACGTGCGATTACGCACAAAAACAAGTACATTCACGCATGCACATACAAACACACCCGCACACGCACACGCATTCACACATTCACGGACAAGCACACAATACATACACACACGCACGTGCGCAGGCACACAAACACACACACACGCACACACACACACACACACACAAACACACACAAACACACACGCACACACAAACGCGCACACACACACACGCACCACACATACAGGCACACACACACGCACGCACACGCACGCACACACACACACATGCGCGCACACACACACATGCGCGCACACACACACGCACACACACACGCTCGCACACACACGCACGCAAACGCACGCACACAACCCCAGGTACGAGGCTCAGCTCAGTGTGACTGACCAGGAGGCGCAGGCATGCCTGAGGAAAGCAGACAGCACACAGGCCAGCAGCAGCAAGCTGGTGGAGGTGCATAACGCCCTGCGCAGGTAAAAGCTGGTGGGGGTGGGGGTTGGGGATTGTTAACAAGTGGGTGGGGATGCCGGGGTGT